>Ga0307406_10000356_pt1 | contig 26772 bp, 23 predicted proteins | sample 322Cmetagenome_3_FD_203706 | JGI IMG/M metagenome (GOLD analysis project Ga0307406, IMG submission 203706) | Maize rhizosphere microbial communities from greenhouse at UC Davis, California, United States - 322HYB-C-2 | ecosystem: Host-associated > Plants > Roots > Rhizosphere > Soil | place...
ACGGCGACCAACATCGGCAGCGCCATCGCCAACCGCGCCGAGGAAGCCGTGGCTTCGGTCAAGAAGACCGCGACCAAGGCCCGCAAGGCCGCCAAGAAGGCCGTCGGCACGGCCAAGAAGAAGCTCGCGACCGCCAGCGCCAAGGCCAAGAAGGAAGCGACCGCGCTGAAGGCCAAGGCCACCGGCAAGAAGCCGGCCAAGAAGGCTGCGAAGAAGGCCGCCAAGAAAGCGACCAAGAAAGCCACGGCCAAGAAAGCCGTGAAGAAGGCCGCGAAGAAGGCGACCAAGGCGGTCAAGAAGGTAGCGAAGAAGGCGGCCAAGGCCGTCAAGAAGGCGACCGCCAAGAAGGCTCCGGCGAAGAAGGCCGCGGCCAAGAAGGCGCCGGCCAAGAAAGCCCCCGCCAAGAAGGGTGCCGTGAAGAAGGCCGCCAAGAAGGCGACCAAGAAGGCACCGGCGAAGAAGGCTGCCAAGAAGGCCGCGAAGAAGCGTTGATCGATAGGCGCCTCGCGTTTCCGCCCTCTCCCGCGCCGCGGGAGAGGGTCGGGGCGACGGCCGCCGGCCGGAACCGTCCGGTCCCCTAAGTATTCGCGTCACCCGTTCAGCGCCACCACACAAGAACAAGCACGAAGCACCAGGAGTCGGGCCCATGGCCGTCAAGATCGAAAAGAAAATCAAGGGCTACAGCGTCGTCAGCCTGGAAGACAAGAACAAGGAAGCCGCGAAGGTCTCCGCAGCCAGCGCCGCCGCGGCCGCCAAGGCCGACGAACTGCCGGTGGCCGACGTCATCCAGATGCACGAGCGCATCGAGCGCCCCGAGATCCTGATCGGCTCCACCTACAAGATCAAATCGCCGCTGTTCGAGCACGCCTTGTACGTGACCATCAACGACATCGTCCTCAACGCCGGCACCGAGCACGAGTCGCGCCGTCCCTTCGAGATCTTCATCAACTCGAAGAACATGGACCACTTCCAGTGGATCGTCGCGCTGACCCGCATCATGTCCGCCGTGTTCCGCAAGGGCGGCGACGTGACCTTCCTGGTCGACGAAATGAAGGCCGTGTTCGACCCGCGCGGCGGCTATTTCAAGGCCGGCGGCGTCTACATGCCGTCCCTGGTCGCCGAGATGGGCGCCATCGTCGAGGACCACCTCAAGTCGATCGGCATGATCCACGACCCGGAAATGAGCGACGCCCAGCGTGCCCTCATCGCCGAAAAGCGCGCCGCCTACGAGCAGCGCGGCTCAAAAAAAAACTCTGACGTAACCCAGGCCGCCGCATCCGCGGCCGTCGAGTCGCGCAGCGAAGACGTCGCCGTGACCGGCGAAGGCGCGTCCTTCCCGCCGACCGCGACCCTGTGCCACAAGTGCAGCACCAAGGCCCTGGTCCTGATGGACGGGTGTGCGACTTGCTTGAATTGCGGGTATTCGAAGTGCGGCTGAGGTTGGTCGGGTCCGCGACGGAGTGCATCTGATCTGCGCTGGCCTTAAAGCCGCTGTGGGGACCCAGAAGTCGCTGATACGGTTGCCTAGAAGTTGCTAGTACCTGTGGGGCTCTCCGGAGCCCCATTTTCTTTTTGACGAACTGCTTCTGCCCAAGGCGGACCGCGGGGGTATGAAAGCTTGGGCTCCGCGCTCCCAAGCGCTGGGTAGCCCATGTCTCCGGAACGTCTCAACGACGGAGATTTGCCTGGGGCACACTTAGCAACGGGGTATCCGCTGAGTGTCGCGCAGAATCGGGGGCCTGCGCACCATCGCACGCATAAACATGTCCTGGATCGAGAAACAGGGCGGAGGGTGACCCTGGTCCGGTACATGGGGGAGTGCGGCTACGTCAGTGCGATAGATCAACCTACATCGCGCTGCACGGCTACTTGCGCGATGCCTGTAATCAAGCACGGATACCTTCGGCAAGCGGCGCCGCCTCGTAGCCGCCTGCAAAATCTTGCGCACTCGTCACGCCGCCGCTGCACAGCAAGCGGCGGTGTATGAGTCGAGCCAAGAATGGATTCAATCGCAGTCAACAAGGAGAGTCAGCAGTGATCAGCGACACTATGAAGATATCGTTCGGCATCGCCATCAGCGCCATCAGCGGCCTTGCAACACCCGCACAGGCCGCATCGCTGGACCCCACGTTCGGTTCGGCAGGCATCACCTCCACCGCATTTGGCAACTACGGTGCCGCCGCCCGCGTGGTTATCCAAGCAGACGGTCGGATTATCACCGCCGGGCAGGACGCCCTCGGCAACTTCGCACTGGCGCGTTATACGACCAGTGGCGTGCTGGATACGAGCTTCAACGGTACCGGCAAGGTCACCACCACGCCATCAGGCAGCTGCTCGGGACAGGCGCGCGCGCTCGCCCTGCAAGCGGATGGCAAGATTGTTGTTGCGGGTACTTCGTGTCCGAACTTCACGTCCACCCGCAACTTCACCGTTTATCGCTACAACACGGACGGTTCGCTGGACACCACCTTCGGCAGCTCGGGCAAGGCGACCGTCAATTTCTACGCGGGCGCTTCGGAAGCCAACGCCGTTGCCGTACAGGGCAGCTCGATCTGGGTTGCGGGCTATGCCGGTTCCGGCTTTGCGCTGGCGCGTCTTACCAGCGGCGGGACCTTGGATTACAGCTTCGGCAGCGGTTCCGGCACCGTCACCTCGACGGTCGGCACCGGCTCGGCCTTCGCCAACAGCCTGGCCATCCAGGCCGATGGCAAGCCCGTGCTGGCCGGCTACGCGTCGAGCGGCGGCACCGTCTTCGCGTTGACGCGCTACACCACGAACGGCGCGCTGGACACCACGTTCGGCACCGGCGGTAAAGTCCTGACCAATGTGGCAGGCACTTCCAGCGGCAACTCCGCCATCGCCACTTCGCTGGCGATTCAAAGCGATGGCAACATCGTCGCCGCGGGCTACGCGAAAAGCACCAGCGCCGGCTACTACCGATTTGCTGCGGTTCGTTACACAAGCACCGGTGCATTGGACAGCTACTTCGGATCCGGCACCGGCAAGGCCCTTACCGCCATCGGTAGCGGCGATGCGATCGGCAGCGATGTCGCCATCGACGCCAACGGAGGCATCGTTATCGGCGGCTACTCCAAGGCGGGCAGCTACCGCCAGTTGACCTTGAATCGTTACGACCAGTACGGCAACCAGGACGCCAGCTTCGGGCCCGTCGCCACCACCGTCGGTAGTGCGAATGCCGCTGTTCAAGGGCTTGCCCTGCAAGGCGACGGCAAAATCGTCGTAGCGGGCTATGGCAACTCGCCGGCGACCTTCGTTGTTGCGCGCTATCAATAAACTGCCGCTCGAGATTGCCATCTTCAACGGTGGCATCAGGAACAGTCCCTCTCGCCCGATGCGGGGGGAGGGCCTCCTGGGAAAGCCCATGGCTGTGTGCGGCCCCTGTAGGCGCTAGTTGGGCGCACGGCCGTTGTCGGTAACCAAATGGGGCTCTGTGGAGCCCCATTTCCTTTTCCGGCAGACGGCTTGCGACCGATAGCAGCTTCGCGAGCCCCGGTTTGTCCAGCCATGTCGAAGGCATCATTCGCCAACCGAAGTCGATTCCGAATTGCTCAGATCCCCGTAGGCTGGAGCGTGGCTGAGGCGTACCGTGGAACCGACGGTGCCAGTCTTTCTGGCCGCCTCATTGCCGGGGTGAGAGAAGCGGGTGCGTTGGTCCAGCCACGTATCATGGCCGTTACGCAGCGGGGCATTGGCCCAACCAGAGCCGCCCACGACCCTGAGTGGACATAATCCGAGATCTCGTATTCCCTCCAGCAATGATCCTCTCGACGCTAGTTCGCTCCCTGGAAATCGACCCGGCCTCGCATCCCCGGGGACAGCCGCATATCAGCTCGGCCAGCGGCCTGGCGATCGTGGGCGACTGGTTCTACATCGTCGCCGACGACGAGCATCATCTGGTCGCGTTGCGACGCGCCGATGTGGAAGCCGGGGCGTTGCGGATGCTGCCGCTCCTGGACGCGCCGCTGCCGACGGATCCCGCGGAGCGGAAGCGCCGGAAGAGGGACCTGGAGGCGCTCTTCCATGTGCCGGGGAACGAGGGCCGTGCGCCGATGTTAGTTGCCTGGGGCTCGGGTTCGCGCGCGCAACGCAACTTCGCCTATGTCGTCGGCCTGGCCGCGAACGGCAGCGTTGAGGGCGCCGCGCGAGCGGTTTCCCTGGCGCGACTGCATGAGGCGCTGCGCCGTCATGTCGGAGAGTTGAACATCGAGGCCGGGCTCGTGCAGGGCGACGACTTGTGCTTGTTCAGCCGGGCGAACCGGAACGCTCCGGTGAACGGATGCTTTCGCCTCGACCTGGACCTGGCGATCGGTTTTCTACTGGCCGATGAGGGCGCGGCAGAGGTGCCGCCGGTGCGTTTCGCCGAACTCGATCTGGGCCGGATAGGCGAGGTGCCTATCGGCATTACCGATGCGACTCCTCTCGAGAACGGCGGCTGGCTGCTCAGCGCCGTGGCGGAAAATACCTCGAACGCCTACGACGACGGCCGATGCGCCGGGGCCGTGTTGGTGGCCTGCGAGCCGAGCGGCAAGGTGGCGTGGACGGGCCAGTTGGATGGCGGCTACAAGGCGGAGGGAATCGCTTTCGATGAGCAAGGCAGGCTCTGGCTGACGACCGATGCCGACGACCCCGGCGTGCCATCAGGGCTCCGCCGTCTGCGATGGCCTCCGCCCGGGTACCACCCGCAGGCGCGGTAGCCGTCGATCGACCAGGTTGCAGCCGCCTGGCGGGATCGCGCTATACGTGGCTCGACTTGGACACGAGGTGCAACGGAATGATCAAGCTAGTCCTCACCACGCTCTTCTATCTCGCCAGCTGTGCCGTGCTGTTTGCGGCGCATACGATCGCTTCCGGCGTACTGGCCAGTTATACCTCGGCCTATCCGGTGTCTCTCGGAAATCATGCGCCTGCGCTCTCGGTCACGACCGTCGGGCTGATGCAGAACAGCGCGCTGCTGTGCTTCGGCGCGCTGCTGGTGTCGGCCGCGTTGGCATTGCTGACTTTGCTTCGCGCCAAGACGCGCGAGTCCAAGCTGTACGGGGTTTCGTCGCTTGCCATAGTCAACTGCCACGTCGGCGTCTTCCTGCTCGGGGCGGTGGCGGTCGGGTTCTTTCTGTTGCCGAAGCTTGCCGATAGCGTCTGACGGATCAGTGTCGATGCCGTGGCCGCGCGCCAGTCGCAGATTCGTGGTGCAGCCCGTTGCCGACGCGGTCATACGGCCAATTTCGAACGGCCGGCTCCCCGCACCGAAACAGTCACAAACGCCGGAGACTGCCGCGAGGTAGCCTGTCCCCATGGATTCCCTGATCGCCGCCTCCGCACGCGCACTCGCCGCCGGCGATGCGCTGGGTGCGCTCAAGCGGGTCGCGCTGCGCGACGATCCGCCGGCCTTGGCCTTGCGCGGCATCGCCATGGCTCAGCTGGGGGATCATCCGCGTGCCCGCGAGCTGTTGCGGCGTGCGGTGCGCGGTTTCGGCAGCCACGAGGAATTGGCGCGGGCGCGTTGCGTCGTGGCCGAGGCCGAGGTGGCGCTGGCGATGCGCGATCTCGGCGGTTCGCCGCGGGCCTTGACCGCCGCGGCGGCGACCTTGGAGGCGCGTGCCGATCGCGCCAATGCGCTGCAGGCGTGGTTGATCGCGGCGCGCCGTCTGTTGTTGCTCGGTCGGCTCGATGAGGCCGCGGCTGCGTTGGCGAAGCTCGATGCGCAGCCTTTGCCGGCGTCGCTTGCGGCGATGGCCGAGCTGACTTCCGCGGAGTTGTCGCTGCGTTCGTTGCATACCGAGGTCGCGCGCGCGGCGCTCGATCGCGCGCAAGCGGCGGCCGCTCGCGCCGGCGTGCCGGCGTTGTCGGCCGAGGTGAGCGAGGCAAGGCGGGCATTGGATCGCCCCGCCGCTCGCCGACTTTCCGCCGATGGCGAGCAGGCGCTGCGCCTCGATGAAGTGGCCGCACTGTTGGAGACGGATGAGCTGGTGGTCGATGCCTGCCGCCGTGGCATTCGCGCCGGCGGGTCGTGGCAAGCGCTGACGCGGCGGCCGGTGTTGTTCGCCTTGGCGCTCACACTCGCCGAGGCCTGGCCGGGCGATGTCGAGCGAGAAGTGCTGATCGAGCGTGCATTCCGCACACGCCGTCCCGACGAGACCCATCGCGCGCGGCTGCGTGTCGAGATCGGCCGCTTGCGTTCGCTGGTCGGCCGCTTCGCGCAGATCGAGGCGAGCGCGCGCGGCTTCGTCCTCAAGCCGCACGAGGGGCGCGCTGTCGTCGTGCTGGCGCCGCCGATCGAAGGCGAGCAGGCCTCGCTGCTGGCGCTGCTTTCCGATGGCGCGGCTTGGTCGACTTCGGCCCTGTCGCTGGCGCTGGGCGCCAGTCAGCGCACCGTCCAGCGTGCGCTGGCCGAACTCGAAGCCGCCGGACGGGTGCGTTCGATCGGCCGCGCGCGGGCGCAACGTTGGCTGGCGCCGCCCTTGGCCGGATTCACGACGATCTTGTTACTCCCGGCCGCGCTGCCGATTGAATAAAGTCGTTTCCAGGCGCCGACCCGACTTGCGCCACGAGGAGCCAGCGATGAGCAGCAACGCAAACAAGCCCGGCAGCCGCCCGGCCACCACGCGCGCAGCGCAGGTCGTGCGCGAGTACGGGCCGTTCGGCGGCACCGAGCGGGTAGGCGGCGTGACCTACGACGGCCGCCGGGTATGGGCCGCGACCGGGGCCAAGTTGGTCGCTTTCGACCCGGCCAGCGGCGAGCCCATGGATTCGCTCGACGTCGCCTGCGATGCAGGCACGGCCTTCGATGGCACCTACCTGTACCAGATCGCCGAGGCCCGCATCGACAAGATCGAGCCCGCCACGGGCAAGGTCGTGGCCTCGATTCCGGCGCCGGGCAACGGCGGCGATTCCGGGCTTACCTGGGCCGAAGGCAGTCTGTGGGTGGGCCAGTACCGCGATCGCAAGATCCACCAGGTCGATCCGCAAACCGGTGCGGTGATTCGTTCGATCGAGTCCAATCGCTTCGTCACCGGCGTGACCTGGGTCGACGGCGAGCTTTGGCATGCCACCTGGGAAGGCGACGACAGTGAGCTTCGCCGCATCGACCCCGCCGACGGCACGGTGCTGGAATGCCTGGAGCTGCCGCCAGGCGTCAACGTCAGCGGGCTCGAGTCCGATGGCGCGGACCTGTTCTATTGCGGCGGCGGAGGCAGCGGAAAAGTCCGCGCCGTGCGACGTCCGGGACGCGCCGCGGCCTGATCGCAGGCCGCTCGTCCGCCGTCGCGACGGGCGGCGGACAGCGAAGCGGCATCGCTCGCTTGGCCTGCCTCGAGCATGAGGCAGTGCCGAAGCCCTTCAGCCGGCGCCGAAGCGAAGCTTACTGACGAACTCAGCGCGCAGGCCGAACACGCCTGTGCCGATGGATGCGTTCGCCTCGACGACCGAGTACCCGACGCTACCGCCACGCCTCGCGGGGTGAGTGGTGCGTTGATCGAAATCCATGCCATTTCAACATCAATCGGCTCATCGAGCCTGGGAGCACGCCATGAACACCGTCACTGCCGAATTGAATGCCCTTCATCACCCCGTCGTATCCAGGGACCGCTGGACGGCCGAACGCATGAAGTTGCTGGCGCGCGAAAAGGAGCTGACGCGCCTCGGCGACGAGATCGCCGGCGCGCGACGCGCGCTGCCCTGGGTGCGCGTCGACAAGGACTATGTCTTCGATACCTTGCAAGGCCCACGTAGTCTCGCCGAACTGTTCGACGGCCGCCGTCAGTTGCTGGTGCAGCACTTCATGTTCGCGCCGGGTTGGGAGCAGGGCTGCAAGAGCTGTTCCTACATGGCCGACCATAACGACGGCGCCAACCCGCACCTGGCGCAGCGCGACGTCAGCCTGGTGGTCGTCTCGCGCGCGCCGCTGGCCGATATCGAACGCTTCCGCCAGCGCATGGGCTGGAAATTTTCCTGGGTGTCGTCGCACGGCAACGACTTCAATCATGATTTCGGCGTCAGCTTCACCGCCGAGGAGGTCGCAAGCGGCGAGGTGCCCTATAACTACACCGTGCAGGCGTTCCCGCACGTGGAAGCGCCCGGCGTCAGCGTGTTCTACAAGGACGAGGCGGGCGAGGTTTTCCATACCTATTCGCGATACGGACGCGGCGTGGAGGTGATGATGGGCGCCTATCCGCTGATCGATCTCACGCCCAAGGGCCGCAACGAAGAGGCGTTGAGCTATCCGATGGAATGGGTGCGGCACCACGACCGCTACGAGCCTGCATCCGCGGAAACGCCGGCCGCCGTGCCCGGTTCGTGCTGCCAGACGCACGACTGAACCCGCCGGACTGAGCCCGCCGATCTGGCTTCGAGGAAGGCGTCATGGCGAGTCTCTGGCCGTGGATGGTGGTCGCCGGGCTCGGCGCCCTGCACGGGTTGAGCCCGGCGACCGGTTGGATGTTCGCCGCCGCTTGCGGCGTGCGCGACAGGACCCAGGTCTGGCGCGCGCTGTTGCCGATCGCGATCGGCCACGTGCTGTCGATCGCGATCGTGGCCTATGCGTTCGCGCAGGGACTGCAGATGGATCGTGCGCAAGTCCAGGGCGTCGCCGGCGCCCTGCTGCTGTGCGTGGCCTCGTATCGGTGGCTGCGCGTGGCCCGACAGCGCGCGCCGCGCGAGCTGGGTGTCGGTGGCGCCGGCATCGCGCTCTGGTCGTTCCTGATGGCGACCGTGCACGGCAGCGGCTTGATGCTGGTGCCGGCCTTGGTGCCGATGTGTTTGTCCGGCAGTCCGGCGCGTGAGATCACCGCGTCGGGTTCGTTGCTATTGGCCTTCGCCGCCGTGGCTTTGCACATGGCCGCGACCCTGACCACCACCGGCGTCATCGCCGCTGCGGTGTCGCGCGGCATCGCCGCGCAGGCCCATCGTCTGAGCGAAGCGGCGGCCAGCCGGGCCTGGTCCGCAGTCCTGGCCATCACCGGCGTGCTGTTGATCGTGTTGCGCTGATTCGGGCATACGCGCTGCAGCTTTCCCGGCAACTGCTGCGCAGCGCTGATTTCACAACGCGACGGCCTCTGCGTTTCTACCGAGCGAGCCCGTGTCGTCGCGCGACTCCGTATTCCAATCCCTCGATGATGGGACGGTGCGACGGCGGCCGCTTCGGATCGCTGCGCACCGCAAGAGCGATGCGTCCTGTGCGGCATCCGGTTTCGATCGCCGATTCCACGACCCGACAGGAAGCCATCATGAGCAGAATCATCTACACCGGTGCGCCGAACAATCCGCACTGGAGCACCAACCAGCCGATTTTTCTCGGCGCGCAGTACCAGGCCGGACCGGTCGCGGTCCGCCAGATCGCCAACTTCGGCGCATCGGCGGTGGCCGCCATCCTCGGCCCCGATTTGATCATGCCGGGGCAGCAGGGCAACAACCTGCCGACCGCCGGCGGTGCGCCCTGGGATCAGTTATTGGCCGGCGGGCCGCCGCTGACCTTCACCCAGGACAACGTCAACACCTGGATCCGCGGGCACATGATCAACGGGCGTTGGGGCGGCCCGGGCAATACCTGGCAGAACCTGGTGCCGCTCACGACCGGGGCGAACGCCAACCACGCGACGGTCGAGGCCTATATGGACGCTTTCCTCGCCGCGAGTTACGCCTACGAGACCGGCGGCCAACGCGATGCCTGGTACGGCCTCTACTACTGCGTGCAAAGCTCGGTGAATCCGTTCTCGGATGCGACCATGACCAACAACCAGAACCTGTATTCCTATGCGCCCGAGTTCATCCGCATCCTTTGGCGCGCGGTGAGGATTCTGAAGCCGGTCAACGTATCGACGGCGACGGCCGCGGCGAACATCGGTACTTATCCGATGAATGCCGTGGCGGCTTTCCCTGCGGGCTTCGTGGTGCCGCCGCTGCCGAACGCGATGAACGGCACGGCGACCCTGCCCCCGGGCAATGCCGCCGGCGGCGCGGTACTCGGCGCGGTCCCGGCCAACTTCCCCGCCGCGCAGGGGAACGGTTTCGACGGCGGTATCGAAGTCCACCAGAACTGAGGCGGTCGGCGTGCGAGGCGGCGGCCACTCCGCTCTCTTGCCAAGGCGATCTCGCAAACGCAAAGCGCAGCCGAATCAGGACATCGCGTCCGATGCGGTGCGTATCCGGACGGGCCGTCGCCACTCGACGGCCTTGCATCCATCTGCAAGGGCTTGAAGCGACCTGCGCTGCGGACACCCGCCCAGCGTGGGAGTAACGTGTCGGTTGCGTATCCGGTTCCGGTGCCCGGGTCCACGACCGACAGGAAGCCCTCATGAGCAGGATCGTCTACACCGGTGCGCCCAACAACCCGCATTGGAGCACCAACCAGCCTATCTTCGTCGCGACGCAATATCGGACCGGGCCGGTCGCGGTCCGCCAAGCCGCGAATTTCGGCGCCACGTCGGCCACGGCCGTGCTCGGGCCGGATCTGATCATGCCGGGGCAGCAGGGCAACAACGTGCCGACTGCGGACGGAGCGCCCTGGGACCGGTTGCTCGCCGGCGGGCCGCCGCTGACGTTTACCCAGGACAACCTCAACACCTGGGTCCGCGCGCATATGCTCAACGGGCGCTGGGGCGGCGCCGGCAATAGCTGGCAAAACCTCGTGCCGCTGACTGCGCCGGCCTACGCGAACCAGGCGACGGTCGAAGCCTATATGGACGCCTTTCTTGCCGCGAGTTATCAGTACGAAATCGGCGGCCAACGCGATGCCTGGTACGGCCTCTACTGCTGCGTGCAGAGCTCGGCGAATCCGTTCTCGGATACGGCTACGACCAATAACCAGAACCTGTACTCCTACGCGCCCGAGTTCATTCGCATGCTCTGGCGGGCGGTGAGGCTCCTGAAACCGGTCAACGTATCGACCGCGACGGCCGCGGCGAATCTCGGCACTTACCCGATGAGCGCGGTCGCGGCCTTTCCCGTGGGTTTCGTGGTGCCGCCACTGCCGAGCGCGATGAGCGGCAAAGCGGCGCTGCCGCCGGGCAAGGTCGCCGGTGGTGCCGTGCTCGGCGCGCTTCCGGGCAATGTCCCGGCCGCGCAAGCGAACGGCTTCGATGGCGAGATCGAGATCCACCAGGCCTGAGCGAGCTCGGGCGTCTGGGTGAACAGCGCCGCCGCAGACCCCTGTGGTGGCGGTGACGACTCGTGCGCTGCGTTGTGTTGCAAAGGCTTCTGCAACACCGATGGCGGAAACAAGCCACACCGTGCGAGGCATCAAGGCGCGCCGGGAATGCGCGCCGTTGGGTCATATCCGGCCGGGCTTAGCCCGCGCCCGTTTCACTTCTTCTTTTTCTTCTTCGCCTTCGCCTTGCCTTTAGCCTTGGCCTTCTTCTGCGCTGCCTGCTTGGCGCGCACGCTTTCGATCTCCGCAGGCAGTTCGCGCTGCAGCAGGGCGAGAAACTCCGTGACCGGCTTGCTGTCGATCGGCTTGCCGTCCAGCGTGGTCGCGGTGACCCGGGTGGTGGTGCGCTTGATCGTGTCCGACAACAGCACCGACTTGGTCAGCGCCATGAACGCGACCCCGCGATAACGCAGGCTGTAGATATCCATGATCTGTGCCCGGCCTTGGTACTCGACCCCGGGCGTGCGTACCGCGATCTGGCCGAGTGCGTTCCAGGTGTCGAGTTTGTCGGCCTCGATCAGGAACTCGCCGGGTGTGACGCTGGGCGGCAACGGCGCTTCGATCGGCAGCGTCTTTTCGGGCGTGCGTTCATTCGGACCGGTGCGGCATCCGCCGATCAGCAGCGCGAGCAGGCACAGACAGGCGAGTTTTCTGGTCACGGCGTGGCATCCATTGAAGCAGACCTCTGGTTTGCGCCTTCGTCCGTGAACGCGGGCCGAAGGCGGGCGGCGGCGCCTCCGGCGGGAAGCGAGGCGGCGACGATGCGAGCCTAATCGATCGACGAGCGGCATGTTTATGGCATGTGTTCGCGAATCCGGGGCAGTCGTCCGAGAGCGGGTCCGGCATCTCTGCCGACCCAGGAGCGGCTGCTATGATCCGCGCGGGGATGCGGGGGGCATCGGACGCCGAATACAGGCGTGAGTCCGACCGCGACATGGCCGATCCCGGGCCGAATCTTCGAACGAGGGACTGTATGAGCAAGGACGTTCTGTTTTCCTTGATGTGGTTCGTCGCCGCGACGGCGTCGCCGTATGCGATGGCGCAACAGGGCGCCGAAACGGAGAGCCGATCGGCGGCTGTGGCCGCCGCCGAGGCAGCGGCCGAAGCCGCCGAAGCCGCGAGGGCTCACGCGACCGCGGCTGCCGACGCCAGCAACGCGTTGGCGTCGCGCCGCACTGTGCCGAAGTTGAACATCCGCTGGGACTGCGGTGAGTGCGAGCACAACGACAAGGTGCCGCCGCTGATCGTGCAGGCCTACGTCGAACAGGCGAACGAGCGTTGGCTGAACGTATCGGAGACCGACGTGGCCGATGTCGCGATCATCGATATCCGCCAGCGCCCGCCCGGGGTGCGGGTGATGTTCGGGATCATGGCCGGTCGCGATCGGCTCGGCTTGCGCGTGCGTCATGCAGGCAAGGAGTTCGAAGTCTCCGACACCTCGTCCAACATCGTCATGGGCCTCAACCATCTGTCGGCCTCGGTCGGCAAGAGCGTGTTCGAGGAGCTGACGGTGGCGACGGAGAAGTAAGCCGCTGCGAGCATGGATGATCGACAATTGCCGAATCGAACGAACGAAGGGCTCCCGCGGGAGCCCTTCGTTTTGGCGCGGTATCGGTGGCTTCCTCCGCTTCGTCGACTCGCCGGCAGTCAACGCGTCGACCGCATGCTCGACGAGGCCCCGATCAATGCCCGGTTTCGAACACGCCGGCGCCGATCAGTTCGCGCACGATGGATTCGATCGCCTGTTGGCCTTTGACCGAGTTGCCGGCTTCGTCGAGCGGCGGGGCGAAGGTGGCGATGGCGAATTTGCCGGGCGCGACCGCGACGATACCGCCGCCGACGCCGGACTTGGCCGGCAGGCCGACGTTCCAGGTCCAGGCGCCGGTGGTTTCGTACAGGCCGGTGGTCGACATCACCGCGAGCGTCCGCTCGGCGGTGTCGGAGCCGACGATGCGCTTGCCGGTGACCGGGTTGCTGCCGCCGTTGGCCAGGGTCGCGCCCATCACCGCCAGGTCCTTGGCGGTGACGTTGATCGAGCACTGGCGGGTGTAGAGGTCGAGCGCGACTTCCGGATCGCCGTCGAGCGTGCCGTAGCCTTTCAGCAGGCGCGCGATCGCGCGGTTGTGTTCGTTGCTGCTGGCTTCGGATTCATAGACGATTTGGTTGAGGCTGAGCGTGCGGCCGGCGTAGTCGTTCATCAGCTGCGAGATCGTGGCCCAGCGCGCCGCCGGTTCGGCCGGTTCGATCCAACTGTCGATGGCGATCGCGCCGGCGTTGACCAAGGGGTTCATCGCCGGCTTGGTCTGGGCGTGCGCTTCCAGCGCCAGGATGGAGTTGAACGGCATGCCGGTCTGGTTGACGCCGATCTTGTCTTCGAGCCACTGCTCGCCTTTCTTCTCGATCACCCAGGAGGCAGCGAAGGGCTTGGAGACCGATTCGATGGCGAACTCGACGCCGGCGTCGCCGGCCGTGTAGACCTTGCCCTGCACCGTGACCACGGCGATGCCGAACAGGCCCGAGGGCACCTCGGCCAAGGCCGGGATGTAGTCGGCGTTCTTGCCCGCGGTGTTGCCCTTGGCCGCGGCATAGGCCTTGTCGACCGCGGCCTTGATCCGCGCCTGCGACGGAATATCGGTCGCCGCCTGTGCCGACCACGGCCCGATCAGCAAGGCCAGCGCGCAGACCAGCGCGGTGCGGGTACGACGGGCGCGCGGTGCGGGGCGAACGTAAGCGGTCATGCGGCTTCCTTGGGCTGAGCGATCGGAACGCGGCGACGCGGAGCGGGGGGCTCGGTCGACACGCAGGCAGTGCGGGAGGACGTGCCGCGCTTGCGGGCACGAGCCGGGGCCGCGCGGGCTGGGCACAGGGTAGACGAACCGATGCGCCATCGTGCGCTCGCCGGGATACGGTGGCCGAGTTGCTCCGACCCGCGCAGGTCGGAGTCATGCCGGTAAGGCGGGCGGGCGCTCAGGCGACCGCTGCAGCCACCGTGTCCTGCTCGGGCGTGGACAGCATTTCCTTTTCGTAGCGCTGCATCAGCCGGTACAGGCGCTCGGCAGTGTCGACGATCTGCGCATCGGTGTACGGCGGCGGCAGCGCCGGGACCGGCGTCGGGAAGCGGGCATCGGTGACCAGCAGATTGGTCAGCTCGCAGCCGTCGTGTTCGAGATCGTAAAGCTCCCATTGATCGGCTTCGACGCCGCTCGGGTCCCAATAGCGCGCCAGCTTCCACTCGCCCGAACGCACGCAGCGCACATGGTTGGGCTGGCGCACCGGCCCTGGGGCGAGCTGCGGCACCGGGCCGTTGTAGGGCAGCGGGCTGCTGCCGTCGCGCACCACCTCGACCATCTCGAGGAAGGTCTTGAACTCGCGGTCGGAATGCAGCTGATGCGGGTCGAGGTGGCCGCGCAGGCGTTCGGTGATCTCGTCGTCGGTGGCGAACAGGATGCCTTCGCGCGGACGGCCGTCGGGCTCCTTCGGCACGCTTTCGCGGCCGTGGATCACCGCGCTCAGGTCGACCCCGGGGAACGGCGGCACCGGGCGCGTCTCGCGCAAGGTTTCGCGGATCCGCGCGACTTCTTCCTCGCCCACGCCGGCCAGGCCGAGCAGGGTCGGCACGATGTCGACATGGCTGGTCAGCGCATCGATCTGGCGCATGTCGGCATCCGCATTGACCCGCGGCGAGTGGATCACCACCGGCACGTGCAGGGCTTCCTGATAGGCCGTATGCCATTTCTCGATCATGTAGCCGTGCGCGGCGCCGTACTCGCCATGGTCGGCCAGGAACACGACGATGGTGTTCTCGCGCTGTCCGGATTCGTCGAGCGCATCGAGTACCCGCTTGATGTGTCCGTCGACCAGGTGTTGCAGCCAGGCGTAGTACTGGACGAAGCGCAGCGCGGCCTGTTCGGGGTCGCGGGTGAGCTGGAACGGAATGCCCGCGGCGAGTGCGGCGTTGACCGCGTCGAGGCCGGCCTGGTCCTGCGCGGCGAGCCCGCTCTTGGCGGCGAGGGCCAGCCCCATCTTGTAGGCGTAGTCGAACTGGCAGCTCGGCTTGTTGAGCAGCGCCTCGTCCATGCTCGGCGGCACCTTCGCATTGTCCTGCGGAAAGCCCTGCGGGTTGAGCTCGAACTGCAGGCTGCCGGCGGTCGGCGGATTGCTGCGCGTGCCTTGCGCCGGCACCGGCAGCGGGCCGAGCGGCGGCGCGTTCGGATCGAGTCCGCGCGGTAAGCCCGGATAGGTGGCGATGTCGTGCGGATTGGCGAACGAAGCGACCGCGAGCCAGGGCTTTGGGTCGGTGCCCGGATCGGGCGAGAGCGGATGGCTTTGATCGTGTTGCGCGAGTTTGCGGTTGTACGGCAGGCCCAGTCCCTGGCCGCGCAGGAAGCCGCAGACCAGGTCGCAGAAGCCGATGTCGCGATAGGCGCCGAGGTTGTTGATGCTGGAACCGTGCGGCTCCGGCCAGGACAACTCCCAGTCGTCGAATCCGTACTCCTGCAGGCTGTGGCCGGGCGGATTGCTGACGTGCCACTTGCCGAAGTAATGGGTCTTGTAGCCGGCGCCGCGGAACCAGTGGCCGAGCGTCGGGATGCCGTCGGCGGCGAGCCAGGGAAACGCGGCGGCATCGCCGTTCTTGAACAAACCATCGGTCTGGGTCACGCCGGTGCGCGCGCCGTATTGCCCGGTCATCAGCGCGGTGCGGCTGGGAATGCAGGCCGATGACGCGATGGTGTGGCGGCGCAGCACCACCGAGTGCCGGCGCAGCGACCACAGCCCGGGAAAGAAATCGCGGTAGGGATTGTCGGCTTCGGGTTCGCCCTGGAAACCGACGATCTCCTTCAGGCCCGGCGCGAAGCCGCCATCGGGGCCGTAAGCGAAACGCGGGAAACGCAACTGGTCGACCAGGATGACGAGCAGGTTCGGCGGGCCGGGCGGGGTAGGCGAGTGGGGCATGACGTCCTCGTGGCGCTTGCGGATGGCGGGAGGGACGCCCGGGTCGGGTCGATTCGAGCGGTCGCGCGCTGCGACGGCGACATAAGCAACAGACGCGGCTCACGGTCCACGGCGGCCATCGCGCGCCTTATCGCCCGGGAGAGTGTGGCGCCGGTCACAACATCGTTGCCTTGGCCGGTAGGCTCCATGCAGAGCTACGACACGGCCTGTGCGGGCCACCCGCACAGTTTCGCTACAGCTTCGGACGCGGCGGCGGACGATCATGCGCGGCCATCGGCCGCATCGACACGGTCGTCGCCAGGCTCGACTCGCGCAGGACGATCGATAGACTTGGCGGCCGACGCCGCGCCGGTGGGCGTGCGTCCACTCAGCGAACAGGATCATTGCGATGTCCGGAATCGAAACCGCCCGCCTGCGTACGGCGCTGGCGGCTGTGTTGTGGTTGACCCTCTGCCAGAACACGGCCCAGGCCGATGTCGCGCCGGTGTCGGCGGCCACGGCAACGCAGCCCAAGGCAGCCGCGCCGGACACCGCCCCGGCCTGGCGGCGTTTGAACACCGAAGCGTTCGCGCGCAAGCAGGACGACATCTATTTCGCCGATCGTTCGACCGGCTGGTACGGCAACGGCAAGGGCCTAGTCTACCGGACCCGCGATGGCGGCGAGACCTGGACCCAACAGTGGGAGCAGCCCGGCACCTTCGTGCGCGCGCTGGGTTTCGTCGACGCCGACGTCGGCATTCTCGGCAACATCGGTCCGGACTCGTTCCCGGGCGCGACCGATCCCTTGCCGCTGTATCGCACCACCGACGGCGGCGCGAGCTGGGCACCGGTCGAACGCATCGACGGCCCGGCCCCGGTCGGCATCTGCGCGATCGACGTCCTGCACAGCGAATACATCAACGCCGGCGTGCTCGACCGGCGCACGACCCTGCGCGCCGGCGGCCGTGTCGGCGGGCCGGCCTTCCTGGCGACCTCGCGCGATCTCGGGCGCACCTGGACCTCGGTCGACATGAGCGCGCACACGGCGATGATCCTCGACGTCAAGTTCGTCAACGAACAAGTCGGCTTCATCGCAGGCGCCAGCCATTCCGATGTCGCCCAGTCGTACGCGCGCATTCTCAAGACCCGCGATGGCGGGCGCAGCTGGCACGCGGTGTACGAGAGCCAGCGCCCGTACGAGATCACCTGGAAGATGTCCTTCCCGTCGGAGCGGGTCGGTTACGTCACCGTGCAGAACTACGACCCCGACACCGCGGTCGTGCAACGCTACGTGGCCAAGACCGTCGACGGCGGCGAGACCTGGAGCGAGTTGCCGCTGGTCGCCGACCACAAGGTCCGGGAATTCGGCGTCGGTTTCGTCGACGAACTGCACGGCTGGGTCGGCGCTACGCCGAACGGCTTCGAGACCCGCGACGGCGGCAAGACCTGGACGCCCGGCCGCTTCGGCGCCACCAGCAACAAGTTCCGCATCGTGCGCGACGCGAAGGGCACCAGCGTGTTTGCGATCGGGCCGGAGGTCTACAAGCTCGACCTGCCTGCGGCCGCTCGCTGAGCCAGGGTAGGAGCGGCGTCCTGCTGGATTTCCTGGGGTCACAAGCCGCGACTGCGTTGCCTCAGTCTCGCGTCGTTTCTTTCGGAGCCGCAAGGGGTAGGAGCGACGTCCTACTGGATTTCCTTCGGTCACAAGTCGCGACCGCGCAGTTGCCGATTGTTGCGCCTCTGGCCGCAGATCGGTGAAGCAACATCAAGATCTAAAGCTTCCGTCCGCTAACGCGGCCGGGTTACTTTCTTTTGCTGGCCCAAAAGAAAGGTAACCAAAGAAAAGACCTTCCTTGACGAAGCTCCCCTGCGAGTTCGGTGCACGCGCCGGGATTTTCCGATAAGACATCCTTGTCCTATCGAAAAACGGCGCGCGTCCTGTGCGCCGCCCCCCGGGTCTACGGACGTTCTCGCGAGCTCGGTGCGACGCCAAGCTTTACGGCAACGGCAACGGCGAATGCTTTTGGGGTAGGAGCGGCGCGAGCCGCGACCGCGAACCACGGCGTGCTGCGCAGGCGATGCCGGGGAGGCGAATGCGACCGGCGATGTGTACTCCCGATCCGGGCCAACGCCTCCCTCGCGAACACAACGCGTACAAATCTAGGTCGAGAGTCATGCTCATGCGGACCGATCCGGCATGGGATGATGCCGGTCACGCGATACGACGGATGCGCAGCAGCCATCTGCGTCGCGACTTCGACCATTGCGTCCGCGTCGACCGGCCACCGTCTGCGCGGGCGCTACCGCCCAGGCTTTCGACAGGACTCCCTGCGATGTTGCGACCGCTCGCCCTTTGCCTTGCGCTGTCTTCCCTACTGGCGTTGCCGGCGACCACGCGCGCCGCGAATGCGGCCTTGGTCGATTCCTTCGACCTGGCCGTTCCCCAGGCGCCGACACCGGTGACCCAGGAAGGGCGGCAACGGCTGTATTACGAACTGCACCTGACCAGCTTCAACGAAGCGGAATTGGCGGTGGACGAGCTGCGCGTGATCGACGATGCCAGCGGCGCGGTGATCCAGCGTTTCGCCGGCAAGGATCTCAGCGACCGCTCCCGCGTCATCGGTCGCCCCGGCGCCAGCCTGGCGGCCTTGCGGCCGGGCGAGCGCGGCGTGATCTATCTCGAACTCGACGTCGGCACGCGCGCGCCGCGCAAGCTGCGGCATGCGCTGGGCTTCCGCAGGCTCGCCGCGGCGACGGCGAACTCGGTCGAAGGCGCGCGCGTCGAGGTCGGCCAGCCTGCGCCGGTATTGCTCGGGCCGCCCCTGCGCGGCGGCCCCTGGGTCGCGATCCATTCGCCGGACTGGCCGCGCGGCCATCGGCGCGTGTTCTACACCATGGACGGGCGCGCGCGGCTGCCGGGCCGGCATGCGGTCGACTGGGTGAAGGTCGACCCTTCCGGAAAGACCATCATCGGCGACCCCGATCTGGTGACGAGCAACCTGGGTTACGGCGCCGAGGTGCTCGCGGTGGCCGATGCGCGAGTCGCGGCGGTGCGCGACGACGCCGTCGAGGCCGCACGCGTCTCCGCCAACCCCAAACACGATTTCGACGAAGCGCCCGGCAACTACGTGGTGCTGGCGCTGGCCGACGGCCGCCATGTCGCTTACGAACACCTGAAGCCGGGCAGCCTCAAAGTGCGCGTGGGCGATAGCGTGCGCCGCGGCCAGACCATCGCCGCGCTCGGCTTCACCGGCGATGCGACCGGGCCGCATCTGCACTTCCACGTCGCCGACGGCATCACGCCCTTGTCGTCGGAAGGCCTGCCGTACGGCCTGAGCGGCTTCCGCGTGCTCGGACGCTACGAGCGCCTCGACCGGCTCGGCAAGGAGCCCTGGCAACCGCTCGCCGAAGGTTTCGTCGCTGAGCGCAAGGGCGAGCAGCCGGGCTCGAACACGGTGATCGAATTCCCGCGCTGAAGCCTGTTCGCCCGCTGCGGGCGTTATCCTGATCGGGCTCGATCCGCGCCGCGAAGCCCAAAGCTGGGCGCGAGGGATCGATTCCCGGCGGGATCACGACGCAGGCATGTCCGAATTCACTGTAGCGCCCTTGCTGAAGACGCCGACCGTCGCGGTCTGGGACTTGTGCTGTCCCGGCACCGGCGAGCATGCGCATGCCGAGGATTGCGTCGGCGTCACCCACCTGATGTTTCCCTACCGCGGCCTGTACGTGCGCCAGGTCGGCGAGGATGCGGCGGTGGCCGAGGCCGGACAGGTCTTGTTCTTCAATGCCGGCGAGGACGGCCGCATCGTCCATCCGGTGCCCGGCGGCGACGCCAGCCTGGCGGTGCGGGTCGACGAGGCGATGCTGCGCGAGCTGGCGCCGCCGGCCTTGTTGCGCGCAGGCGCGGCGCTGGCGTTCCGTCAGCCGCGCTTGCGCATCGATCCGCGCGCGCAGGCGCTGGTCGCGCTGCTGCGCCACAGCCTGCGCGAGAGCATTGCCGAGTCGCTGGAGGCCGAAAGCCTGGCCCTGACCCTGGTCCAGCGTTCGCTCGGGCCGCGCACTTCGCACGCGGCCGGCGCCAGTCTCGGCCGCCAGCGCCTGGTCGATCGCACCAAGCTGGTCCTCGCCGGCGATCTGTCGCGGCGCTGGGCGTTGGATGAGATCGCCGCCGAGGTCGGGGTGTCGCCGGTGTACCTGACCCAGGTGTTCAAGCAGGTCGAAGGTTTGCCGTTGTATCGCTACCAACTGCGCCTGCGCCTGGCGCGCGCGCTGGACCTGCTGGCGCAATACGACGACTTGACCCAGCTGAGCCTGGAACTGGGTTTCTCCAGCCACAGCCATTTCAGCGCGGCGTTCCAGCAGGCCTACGGCCGCAGCCCGACCGAATTCCGCCAATCGGCCCTGCAGCGCTAAGGGCTCGGCAAGCGGGTGCGGCAAATCGCTAAAGATTTCGACAGCGGCCTTCCGGCCCCCGTGGCCTACTGAATCTGCCCGGCGTTCGGGCGATTCGGAGAAGCTGTCATGACGGAAAAAACCTGCGCGGCCTGCGATTGCCCGCTCGACGAGAATTCCTATCAGGTCAAGATCGGCGGCAAGGCGGTGGAAGTCTGCTGCGACGATTGCGCACGCAAGCTCAAGGAAGCCTACGGCTCCGCCGCTGCGCCGAGCCAGGGTTGATCATGGACGGCAACGTTTCCTCCCCCACCCAGGCCAGCGTGCAGACCCCGTCGGGCCGCATCGCTTACCGCTAGCAAGGCGCCGGCCCGGTCGCGCTGTTCGTCCACGGCGTGTTGCTCAACGGCCATTTGTGGCGGCACCAGCTCGCGCATCTGTCCGACCGGCGACGCTGCATCGCGGTCGATCTGCTGGCGCACGGCGATACCGAGATCGCGCCCGGCCAGGACGTGTCGGTCACCGCCAATGCGCGGATGCTCGCCGAATTCCTCGACGCCCTGGGCATCGATCGGGTCGATCTGGTCGGCAACGACAGCGGCGGCGGCATCGCGCAGATCTTCGCCGCCCTGCATCCGCAGCGCGTGCGCAGCTTCGCCTTGACCAACTGCGACACCCACGACAACTGGCCGCCGGAAGCCTTCAAGCCGTTCCTGGCGATGGCGGCTGGCGGCGGACTCGGCGATGCGCTCAAGGCCATGTTGGACGACAAGAGCGTATACCGTTCGCCGCAGGCCCTGGGCCTGGCCTATGAGGACCCGCAATCCCTGTCGGACGAGAGCATCGAAACCTATCTGCGACCCCTGCTGCGCAGCGAGCAGCGCACCCGCGATCTGCAGCGTTTCCTCGCCGCATTCGATAATGCGCACACCCTCGCCATCGAGAGCCAGCTCAAGCGTCTGCAGGCGCCGACCTTGATCGCCTGGGGCACCGACGACGTGTTCTTCCCGACGAAGTGGTCGCAGTGGCTGGCCGATGCGATTCCCGGCACCCGCAAGCGCGTGGAGTTCGAAGGCGCGCGGATCTTCTTCCCGGAAGAGCGTTGGGCGGAGTTCAACGAAGAACTGCGCGCGCATTGGCAGGCCAGTGCCTGATCGTGGCAGCCCTTCATCGCCCGCCATCGCGCCGAACGGCGCGGCGGCGGGCGATCGGGCCGCGCTGATGGGTTTACCTCGGCTCGACCGGGCCGAATACCAAGCGTGCGACCGAGGCGTGGATCGCGTCGCGTCCGGGGCCATCCAGCGTGGAGCCGGTCAGATAACAGGTGAGCAGGATCGGCGCGCGTTCCGGCAGCCAGATGATCGCCAGATCGTTGCTGGTGGTGTCGGCGGTGCCGGTCTTGTCGCCGACGCGCGAACCCTTCGGTACGCCGGCGCGCAGGCGCTTGTCGCCAGTGCGGTTGGCGACCAGCCAGGCCGTGAGTTGTTGCCGCGAGGCCGGCTTCAGTCCGTCCTGCAGCAACAGCTTGCGCATGGTCGCGACCATCGCCAACGGCGAGGTGGTGTCGCGCGGGTCGCCCGGGATGGCACTGTTGAGCTCGGGCTCCTTGCGGTCCAGGCGTGTGGTCGGGTCGCCGATGCCGCGCAGGAACGCGGTCAGGCCGGCGGGACCGCCGACCAAGGGCAACAACAGATTCGCTGCGGTGTTGTCGCTCAGCGTCATGGTCGCCTCGCACAACTGGGCGACGCTGGCGCTGGAGCCGACCAGCGGCTCGGTCACCGGCGAGTAGGCGATCAGGTCGCTCTTGGCGATGGGTATTTTCTTTTGCAGATCGAACTTGCCGCGCTCGACCTCGCGCAGCACCGCCGCGGCCAGCAGGAACTTGAAGGTGCTGCACATCGGGAAGCGTTCGCGGCCGCGCCAATCGAAATGCTGGCCGCTGCCGGTGTCGAGCATGCCGACGCCGAGGCGCCCGCCGCTGTGCTTTTCCAGTACGCGCAACTGCGCGCTCCAATGGCTGGTCGGCGCCGTGGCCGCAGTCTTGGCGAATGCGTTCAGATGGGGGCCGAGGCCGGCGGTCAGCAGCAGGCCGCTGGCGCAGTGCAGGAAGTCGCGTCGATGCATGGGTGGTCTCCTGTGGGTCACCGATTATTGGAAGCCTGATCGGTGCCGACAAACGAAGTTTTCTAAGGGCTGGTACAAGATTTTCTTGCGGCGGCGGCAGGAAGCGAGGCGGTATCGAACGATTTCGCCGATGGTCTGTGACGGAATCGCGAAGGTTGCATTGCGAGGTGGTCGCAGCTTGCGCCGCTGCTACCCCGGCGGTGCGCGGGGCGGGTAGGGCGACGCCCCGAGGGCTACAGAGCGGGATTCATCGAGCCATGCTTGGATCGAAGGGCCCGCGTTCGCTGCGTTCTGCCTGTTCATCTGCAACCGAACGCATATTCCGCGCATCTACAGCGGACTGGCCCCGGAGTCCTTCGCATGAATCCTTACGCCCAACTCATCCTCTTCGCCTCGCTGGCCGTCATCGTCGCCGCTCCGATCCTGTTCGGGGCGATGGGTGTGTGGCGCAGCCGTTCGGTGGCGTCCGCAGCGACAGTGGGCCCCGCCGGTCCATGGCGCTGGCAGCGCACGCTTCATTCCAGCCTGTTGTACGCGCTGAGTTTCAGCCTGATCTTCTTCATCCAGGAATTGTTCCTGGTCGTGCCCAAGGCGTTGACCCCGGGCTTGCGGGCGACGCTGTACCACAACAACCACAACTGGACCGGCGATAACCCGCTCGCCCACCTGTTCCAGGGCACCGGTGCCTTGGCGATCCTGTTGACCGCGTTGGGCTTCGTGGCCTGGCTCAAGCTGCGCCCTCCGCGCACCGAGACCGCGCGGCTGTTCGCGATCTGGATGGCCTTCCACGGGTTTTTCCAGTCCCTGCCGCAGGTGGTGGTCGGCGCGGTCGTGCCGCAAAACGATGTCGGCATGGCCTTCGATTACCTGCAATTGAGCGCCACGGCCAAGCTCGTCGCCGGCCTGATCGCGCTGGTCGTCATCGCCGCCATCGCGATCCGTTTCGCCGCACCTTTGCTGGCGCTGGCACGCGATCCGGCCGAGGTCGCCACGCCGGGGCGGCGCAGTGGTTTCATGTTCCGCATGGCCACCTTGCCGGCGCTGCTCGCCTTGCCGCTGATCGTGGCGATGCGCGTGCCCGGCAGCCTCGACCAGGTCGCGATCGTACCGGTCGCCGAGTTCGTGATCGGCGTGTTCTGGTTGCAGGCCTATGCCTGGTGCGCCCAGCCGCGGCGGGTGGGACAGGCCGAGCCCGCGTCCTCGATCGCGGGCGTGCTGTCGCTGGTGATCGCCCAATTGCTGATCTTCCAGTTCGCGCTGCGGCCGGGCATCGCGTTCTATTGATGCAGCGGCCGGGCTTCGCCGGCTAGCCGCCGCAGGCCGGGGCCTGCGCCGTTTGCGCGCCGGCCCTGCGCATGGGTGCGAAAATGATCAGGCTCAGCGCGGCGAGCACGCACACGCCGATGCCGCCATACCACAGCACCCAACCGAAGCCGTGCACCAGGGCCTCGCGCGCCACCGTCTGCGCATCGCCCGACAGCGCCAGGCCGCCCAGCGCGCCGACATCGCCGGCCGCCACGCGTCCGGCCAGGGCGGGCAGCTGCGCGTCGTCGAGCGCCGCACCCAACATCGGGCCGTACACCGAGCGCAGATGCGCGGCGATGCCGGCGACCAGGATCAAGCCCATCAGCGCGATATTGATCGCCAAGGTGATCAGGCGCGCGCTCATGTCTATGCCCGAGGCCATGCCGGTGCGCGACGCCGGCACCGAGGCGGTGGTGGTGTTGCTGACCGGCGTATTGGTCAGGCCCAGGCCGCAGCCGGCCAACAGCGCGCCCGGCAGCATCGTCATCCAACTCGCCCTGTCCACCGCGCTGCCGTAGCGCATCGCGATGAAGCCCAGGCCGATCGCGAACAGCCCCAGCGGAATGATCCAGGCCGGCCGATAACGCGCCGACCAGCGCTCGGCCAGCGGCGGCATCGCCAAGGTCGGCAGCGTGTACGCCAGCAAGGCCAGGCCGGCAGTCACCGCGTCGTAGCCCAGTGCGCTCTGGAAGTAGATCGGCAGATAAATCATGAACGGCCAGAAGCTGAAGTTCATGCCGATCGAGCCCATGATCGCCCCGGAAAACTCGCGGATGCGGAACACGCCGAAATCGAACATCGGATGCGGATGGCGCTTTTCCACCCAGACGAATGCGATCAGGCTCGATGCGGCGAACGCGAGCACGCTCAGCAAGGTCGGATCGGCATAGCCCGATTCCGGCGCTTGGGTGATGTAATAAGTCAGCGCCAACACGCCCAGCGACAAGGTCGACAAGCCGCCGATGTCCAACCGGTGCGACTGCGCCTCGCGCGATTCCTCCGCGCCTGCTGCGATCATCGACCAGGTCAGCAGCGCCAGCGGCGCGTGCACCAGGAACACCCAGTGCCAGTTCGACAGCGCGACGATCGCGCCGCCGATGATCGGGCCGAACCCCAGGCCGAACCCGAACACGATGCCGAACACCGCGAACGCGCGGCTGCGCTCGCGGCCGTCGCGGAACTGATGCGACAGGATCGCGAACTGGCTGGTCAGCATCGCGCCGCCGGCCAGGCCTTGCAGAAAGCGCCCGCCGATCAACACCGGCATGCTCTCGGCGAGGCCGCACAGCAGCGAGGTCAGGCCGAACGCGATCACGCTGATCACGAACACGCGCCGCCGCCCGTAGCGATCGGCCAAGGTGCCCGCCGCCATCAACACGGTGGTGCAGGCGAGGGTGTAGGCGTTCATCACCCACTGCATGTCGCGCAGATCGCCGTGCAGTTGGCGTTCCAGCGTCGGCAGGATCACCGGCACGCTGGAGATTTCCAGGCCGAACATCAGCGCGGCCAGGCTGACCGCGGCGAGAGCGAGGCGGTTCTTGGCGGATCGGGACAGGCTCATGACGGCAGACTCATTGCGGCGCGCTCGAAGGTGGATGGGGAGAGACCGATCGAAGGCGAAGCGCAGCGCCGAAACGTCGGCGCGAGCGGACGCGCCGCGATGCCGCGCGGCGTCGCGTGATGGGGTTGGTGGGTGGGCGGTGCGGCGAGCGACGGCTTCGCGGCGAGCCAGCGCGTTCGTGGGAACCGAAAGCGTTACAGCGGGCCGGTAGCCGCGACCGCCTCGCCGGAAGCGATGGCGTTCATTCTGGTCGAGCCGGACTCATGAGGGAAATGATTTAATTTTGTAGAATCCATTAAAGGCCGTCATGAATCGGCCGAGCCCAGGCGGCCATGGACTTCGATCCGACCTTGCTGCGCACCTTCATCGCGGTCAACGACGCCGGCGGTTTCACTCGCGCGGCCGAACGTCTGCATCTGACTCAATCCGCGGTCAGCCATCAGATCCGGCGCCTGGAGGAGCACGTCGGCCGCGCGCTGCTCCATCGCACCACCCGCCGATTGACCCTGACCGAAGACGGCGAAGACTTCCTGCGTCACGCCGAACAGATTCTGCAATCGCTCGATGCCCTGTCGCGGCGCTTCCAGCCTTCGCCGATCACCGGTGCGGTGCGTTTCGGCGTGCCCGAGAACTTCATCGGCGACCGCCTGCCCAACCTGCTGTGCCAGTTCACCCGTGCGTTCCCGAACGTGCGCATGGACGTCAGCGTGAGCATGAGCATGGACCTGCGACAGATGGTCGACGCCGACGAACTCGATCTCGCCGTGGTCATCGCCTTGCCCGGCGACGACGCCGACACGGTGCTGCGGCGCACGCGTTTCGTCTGGGTCGCGTCCGACAGCTTCGACATTGCCGCCGGCCGTTCGCTGCCGTTCGCATTCTTCCCCTCGCCGTGCATCAATCGCCAGGTCGGCGTTTCTGCGCTCGACGGCACCGCGGTCGAGTGGCATGTCATGTTCACCTCGCCGAGCCAGCAAGGCTTGAACGCGGCGATCTCGGCGGGCCTGGGGATCACCGTGATGGTGGAAGACGACGTCCTGCCCGGCATGCGCATCGTCGACGGAGAATACGGCCTGCCGCCGCTGCCGCCGGCCCAGTTCGTCCTGCTGCGCCGCCCGGGCGGCTGCACGCCGGCGGTAGCGGAGTTCGGGAAGTTGGTGTTGGCGCTGCCGTAGCAAACCCGCGGCCCTGATGGTTCGAGGGCGGAGCTTCGTTGAGCGTATCGAGTGAATCCCGGCCTTCGTAACGTCGTCACGCTGCGCGGTCGCGGCTTACGCCGCTCCTACAAAATACCGGT
>Ga0307406_10000357_pt1 | contig 26732 bp, 17 predicted proteins | sample 322Cmetagenome_3_FD_203706 | JGI IMG/M metagenome (GOLD analysis project Ga0307406, IMG submission 203706) | Maize rhizosphere microbial communities from greenhouse at UC Davis, California, United States - 322HYB-C-2 | ecosystem: Host-associated > Plants > Roots > Rhizosphere > Soil | place...
CAGGAGCAAATCGCACGCCTCGTGAGGGACTCGAATCGCGACCTGTCTTCCAACAACACCCAGATCGGCTGGGTCGCCCCGCTGGCAAATCGCGTCGTCTTCCTCCATGCCAATCGCCAGGCCCCGCTCGAGCTCTGGAGCAGCAATGGCGATGCAAAGACCACGCTCAGCCTTGAAACGTCGAAGGACTGGACCGATGCCACACCCTTCCCCTTCGGCACCGGTGCGGGAGCCAAGGTCGCGATCAATCGCGCCGGCGCCGATGGCACCATCGGCCTCGATGTCTGGGTCACGGATGGCACGCCCTCCGGCACGCTCGCAGTCTTCCAGCCCGCCGCCAACTGGCAATCCGAAGTGCTCGCTGGCACCACCAATGGCTTCTTCTTCGACCATCGCCTGTGGAGCGAGTCGGAGGGTGAAGAGCTCTACTTCAGCGATGGCACCGTGGCCGGCACCCGCTTGCTGAATCCCATCGTGGGAGAAAACCCCCGGCAGTTCACCGGCGCCGAGCCCGCCTTCACCGACGGCTCATGGTTCTACTTCACCGCGAATGGCGACGAGATCTGGCGCAGCGATGGCACCGACGCAGGCACCACAAAAGTCGCCACCGTCCCCATCGCAGAGACCGCTCTTCTCTCCTCGCAGAAGGTCGGCCCGCAGATCTTCTCCATCGAGTCGACCCCGCTCACCGGAGAAGCCGACCTCTGGGCCACCCCGATTGCCGGCGGTGACTCCACGCACCTCTTCCCGCCCGCCGGCCCGTTGAAATACGTGGAAGAAACCACGGCCCTCGGCAATGAGCTCGTCTTCATCGCGCGGGACGTCAACTTCAACTTCGAGTTGTGGCGCAGCGATGGCACCGTCGCCGGCACCCGCGAGCTCGTCATCCCCGGCGAAAGCGGCTGGGGTCCACGCGCCGGTGAGTTCACCCGTTGGCATGGCTCGCTCTATTTCCTCTGTGAGTTCTCGAATGACCTCGGCACCGCCCAGAAGGAGATCCTCTACCGCATCGATGCCGGTAGCGACACGCTCACGCCTGTCGGCACCTTCGCCATCGGCTCCTCGCTCATCGCCGAATCGCCCGTGCGCGAAAAGGAACCCTTCCTCTACTTCTTCAGTGCCAAGCCGGACCAAGCGCCGGAACTCTGGCAGACCAATGGCACTGCCGCCGGCACCAAGCTCGCGAAGATCCCCGCGAATCACTACCTCCGCACCACCGATCCATCGGAAATCACCGAGACCGGCCTCGGCATCTTCTTCGCCGGCACCGGCCTGCCGAAGAACCAGACCGAAGCGCTCTACCGCGCCAAGGGCAAGAAAGCCTCGACTCCCTTGACCCCCGTGCCGAAGTGGACCGCCGATGGCATCGTCGACTTCGACCACCCGGGCGACCTCCCGCCACACGCACCGCTGTATCAGCAGCTCGGAGCCAGCACCCTTGCCTTCATCAATGTCGGCGATGGAGCATACGAACTCTGGACCATGACTCCGGACGGCTCCAAGGCGAAGTCCATCTGGAAGCCCACCAAGCCCCTCCAGACTCCAGGCTCCCTCACCTTCCGCGGTAATACCACCGACGGCACCCGCGCCATCTTCACCGTCATCAATGGCACCGAGCTCATCGAGTATTGGGTCACCGATGGCACCAAGAAAGGCACCGTGCTTCTCACCAGCAGCAACGTCGCCCCGCATGACTTCGTGAACTTCAATGGCGCCACCTACTACTCACAGCTCTACACCGGCCTCTTCAAAACGGACGGCACGCCGGAAGGCACCTCGCTGGTGAAGCTGATCAGCATGCAGGGGTCGAACATGGTCGTCTTCCAAGGCTCCCTCTACTTCATCGCCGCCGGTCCCAATAACAAGAACGGCCTCTGGCGCAGCGATGGCACCGATGCCGGCACCACCCTGGTGAAGGACGGCTTCCACGGCATCCCGGATGAACTCCCGACCGGACTCTCCGTCGTGGGTGACAAGCTCGTCTTCTGGGTCCGCTACAGCGGCGCACGCGAGCTCTGGCAGAGCGATGGCACCACCGTCGGCACCGTGGCGATCACCACGCCGAATTTCTTCAAGGACGGCGAAACCGATCCCGTCGGCAGCGTCAATGGCATGGCCATCTTCCCCGCCCGCAAGTTCGCGGACGCCTATGACCAGCTCTTCGTCTGGGATACCACCAATGGCCTCCGCCCACTTCAGGCGAATCCATCCACCCACGGCGCCACCTTCCTCTACCCATGGGCGGAGAAGCACGTCACCGCGGGCAATCGCCTCTTCTACGTCAACTACAGCGACACCTCCACCAGCCTCTGGGTCACCGATGGCACGGACTCCGGCACGCAGGAGCTCCTGAAGCCCGGCACCACCAACGCTCCCTTCAATCCCAGCGAACTGCTCGCCGTGGGAGATCAGGTCTACTTCAGCGGCAGGAATTCCACCTACGGCTATGAGCTGTGGCGCAGCGATGGCACCGCCGCCGGCACCGTCCTCGTCGCCGACGTCGAGCCCGCTCGCGCCGACTCCAAGCCCCAGGGCCTGAAGGTCATGCACGACAAGCTCTACTTCAACGCCGACCGCCGCACTGTGGGACGGGAGCTCTTCGTCATCGATCTCCCCACGGAGTAATCTACAGTAGCAACATGGTGGGCCGCCAAAGGCAGGGACCTCTCTCAGAGAGATCCGGCTTCTGGCGGCCCGCTTCATTTCACGCCGTCCTAACATCTCGACACCCGCCTCACCTTCCCCCAATCAAGGCGAGATAACTCGACCCTCCCCCGCGCCTCCATGACTGCCTCTCTCCATCGCCTCCTCCGCTGGCCCGCGCTTCTCGCACTCGCCACCCTCATCATCCCCCCACACGCGCACGCCCAGGAGCAAACCGCCCACCTCGTCCGGGACGCCAACCTCTCCCCCGCCACCAACACCCCTCCCAGCATCAGCTGGGTCATGCCCGTCGGCCACGGCCAAGCCGTCTTCCCCCGCGAAACCTTCGCCCACGGCAAGGAACTCTGGACCAGTGATGGCACTCCGAAGGGCACCCGACTGCTGAAGGACATCACACCCGGGCCCGAGTCATCCCTCTTCTACACGCCCCTCTCCTTCGGCCCCGCCGAGAACCGCAAGCTCGCCTTCTTCAACTTCAATCAATTCGAGGCATACCCCAACCTCTGGATCACGGACGGCACCGACACCGGCACCCTCCCTATCCTCGAAACCCTGCTCGATTTCGATAGCCTCGCCACCCTCGTCGCCGGCACCACGGATGGCATCTTCATCGAGCATTGGGATAACAACGACAGCCACCCCGATCTCTACTTCAGCGATGGCACCGACACCGGCGCCGTCCTGCTCAATCCCGAGGTCGATGGCACCCGCCTTTTCGAGAACCCATACGGCTTCACCGCCAGCGGACCATGGTGCTACTTCATCGCGAATGAAGGACAGCTCTGGCGCAGCGATGGCACCACCACCGGCACCACGAAATTGAGCACCCCGGAGATGGCATCGGTCTATCGCCTGATCGTCACCACCACCCACATCATCGCCCACACCTCCCCGGAGTCAGAGGTGAATGAAATCTGGAGCCGCACGCTCGCAGGAGGCGACTGGACTCGCCTCGCACCACCGGATGGAAAGGTATGGGTCAATCTCAGCTACATGGTCGCCGCGGGGGATGACGTCTTCTTCGGCGTCCAATACATCGGCCAACCCGCCGAGCTCTGGGCCACCGATGGCACCCCCGCAGGCACCCGCAAGATCCCGCTCGTCCACCAGGGCAGCGAATCCTTCACCCGTGCCAGCGGCATGACCGCATGGAATGGCTCCGTCTATCTAACAGCCCAAAACCAGGACCTCGACGTTGACCTCTGGCGCACCGATGGCACCGCCGCCGGCACCGAGCGGCTCGCCGTGTTTGTCGATGCCTCTCCCTACGTCGTCCCCTACCAGCTCGCGCCCGACTCGCAGTTCCTCCACTTCCACTCGATGAATAGCCAGAATGAGTGGGAACTCTGGCGCACCGGTGGCACTGCCGCCACCACCCGCCGCGTGCGTAACGCCCCCGGCAGCTACCCCTACTTCGCCCAGGGTCCACTCTTCGCCGAAGCCAAGGGCGGCACCTTCATCGTCGGCCATCAGGGCACCTCGGAAGAAGCCCTCTGGCGCACCCGTGGCAAATCCCAAGGCGCCATCCGCCTCACTAGCCCGGAAAAAGCGAGCGCCCCCGGCATCACCACCACGAACCCGGAAGCCCCGCCGTATGAAATGTTAGACGGCAAGCTGCTCGCCCTCCTCGAGACCGGCAGCGGCCACGAGCTGTGGCGCATGAATCCCGATGGCACCCGCGTCCGCTCGCTCTGGAAGCTCCCGTTGCCACTCGAGGAAGGCTCCGCCTGGATCGGCTTCCACGGCATCTCCAGCCATGGAGCACTCTTCTCCATCTACATCACCGAGTCGCTGCGCCAGCTATGGGTCACCGATGGCACCAAGAAAGGTACCCACCTCTTACACGACCATGGTGCGGGCGTGTATGACGCCCCCCTCGCTGACTTCGTGAAGCTCGGCGAGACCTGGTTCTACACCGCCACGAACTACGCCGAAACCGACCAATCCAGCTTGTGGAAGACCGATGGCACCCCCGCCGGCACCACGCAGATCGTCACCACCGATGGCACCGTCCCGTCCCCCAAGGCGGGCGAAGTCGTCGTCTTCCAGGACCGCGTCTACTTCCTCGCCATCGGTGAAGACGGAAAGACGGGCCTCTGGCAAAGCGATGGCACCGCAGCCGGCACCATCTTGCTGAAGGACACGTGGCTCGGCCGCTCCGACGAAGTGCTCTCAAACCTCTCCGTCGCCGCCGGCAAGCTGCTCTTCACGTTTACAACAACCAACACCGAAGTCCTGTGGCAGAGCGATGGCACCGCCGCAGGCACCGTGCGCACCTTCCCGAGCGAGGCCTTCGGCGCGTGGGACACATCACCTGCCCTCGATCTCAATGGCACCGCCATCTTCCGTGCCGACGACCAATGGTGGACTCACGATGCCAACGGCACCCGCCGGGCAACCTCTCTCCCCGACAATCACCTCAACGACGTGCATCGAAACACCGGACTCTTCGCCGTCGCAGCCGGCCTGCTCTTCTACGAGGGCACGGAAGCAAACGACATCGAACTCTGGGTCACCGACGGCACCACGAATGGCAATCGCCTCGTGAAGGACATCCTTCCCGGACCCGACTCCTCCAGCCCGCGAGAAATGATCGCCGTCGGAAATCAGATTTACTTCACCGCCGATGATAGCGATCACGGCCCCGAGCTCTGGCGCAGCGACGGCACCGCAGCCGGCACCGTCCTCGTCGCCGACATCGACCCCGGCCCCACTGGATCCTGGCCCCAAGGTCTCAAGGCCATGAACGGCAAGCTCTACTTCAGCGCCCAACGCCGCGATGTGGGACGGGAGCTGTTCATGATCGACCTGCCGATACAGTGACGGACCGTCGCGGCCCGCATCGGCAACAAGAGGCGCATTCGTGAGAACGCGGCGAAGCAAGGGCAACGTTCCTCCTCTCCCATCCTCCCCGCGGTGTCACCACCGCGCCTACGAAATATCACGCACACCGCATCCGCATCGCTGACCCACCAGCATGACGGGCCTTTTTTCTTTTCTTCGTAACGAAAGGGCGGCGCGCACGGAGATGAAGGTAGGCGGGCCATCCCGGCCATGCCGGGAGGCACAGGAAGACCCGACCGCAACCACAAAGTATTCACACGAATCACCTTGCCTTCCCACTTGGCCCCTCCTCACAGTTCTGGCGCTTTGCCCGCAAGCCAGAAGAGTTAACTGTTTGATCTGATCTGACTCCCCATGCTCCTGTCACCACGCCCCCGCCACGCCTTCCGCCACTGGCGAATGCTTCTCACATCACTCGCCCTCACCACCGCAGGCACCCATGCTCAGGAGCAGACTGCACGGCTGGTCAAGGACGCGAACCTCACCCGGGAAAACCTTCCCGCCGGCATCGAGTGGATCGAGCCGATCGGCCAGGGCCAGAACGTGGTCTTCCCCAAGGACACGCTCGCCTCCGGCAAGGAACTGTGGACCAGCGATGGCACCGCGGCGGGCACCCGGCTCTTGAAGGACATCGCGCCGGGCCCCGGTGGATCGCATCCGCAGCAGGGGATTTCCTTTGGCACCGGCGCAGGCGCCCGGGTGGCATTCCTCACCCAGCGCGCCTCGTACATCCCCGGCGGAAACGCTCCGTCCGAGCTCGCCCTCTGGGTGACGGACGGCACCGAGGCGGGCACCGTGCGCATTTTCGAAAGCGCGATGCCCGATTACCTCGGCGATACCTACCTGCGCGCCGGCACCACGAATGGCGTCTTCATCGAGGACTCGAGTTGGATCACCAATGGCCGCGAGCTTTTCTTCAGCGATGGCACGGTAGCCGGCACCCGCTCGCTGAACCCCTTCGTCGGCGGAGTCCGAAAGTTCTCCAATCCCCAGGGCTACACCACCAGCGGCTCATGGTGCTACTTCATCGCGAATGGCAATGATGTGTGGCGCAGCGATGGTACCGACGCCGGCACCACGAAGCTGACCACCTTCACCGGACTTTCGCCAAAGTGGGGCCTCGTGGTTGGCGAGAACCTCTTCGTCAATGTGGTGGTCCAGTCAGGCGTCTCATCCGAGCTGTGGGTCTGCCCGGCTGCGGGAGGCACGGCGACCCGCGTGGGTCCGCCGGACGGCACCCCTTGGCGCTGGGTCATGGAGATGAATTCGGTGGGCGATGAACTGGTCTTCGTCATCCAGGATGAAACCACGCAAACCCTGTGGGCCACCGACGGCACCACGGCAGGCACCCACCGGATCCCGCTGACATTGTCCGGACAGAGTGCTGAATCCAAGATGGGTTACACACTGACCAAGTGGCAGGACGCGCTCTATTTCTCCACCACCCAATCCGGTGTCGCCGTCGGCGTGTGGCGGACCGATGGCACCACCGCCGGCACCACACTCCTGAATTCCATCAAGTCACCTTACGGGGTTTTGGACGACATGTGGGCGGGCGCGGATGGCGTCTACTTCGCCAGGTCGTCCGAAAAGGGCTATCAGCTCTGGCGCACCGCGGGCACTGCCGCGAGCACGCAGGCGCTGAAAGGCACCCCATACATTGCTTCCCCTGCCGGGCCGCTGTCTCCGGCCATCGTGACCCCGGTGAACTCCACGGTGTATTTCCTCTCCGCCCAACAGACGGCGGACGAATTCCTGTGCCGCCCGAAAAATTCGAAGGGTGGCACCCTGCAACTGACGCGGCCGGAGACGATCAATGGCGGGGGCGTTCCCCCGCATCCCGCGGGCGCGCCTCCTTATGAAATGTTAGGCAACGGTTTGCTGGAATTCGTCTTTGCCGGACGCAGTCAGGAGCTGTGGCAAATCGACCTGGCCAAGGGCAAGTCCCGCTCGCTTTTCAAGCTATCGTTACCCGGCACGATTGGCTTCCGTGGCACCACGCCCAAGGGCGCGCTCTTCAGTCGCTACGTGGCCCGCGGCCCGGCCGAGGTGTATGTCACGAATGGGACCAAGGGCGGCACGGTCTCCCTGTCCGCAGATGCCGCCGCGACCTCGCATGACTTCGTGAAGGCGGGCGACCTGTGGTTCTTCTCCCCGGCGTACCCCGGGAGTCCGAGATCGTCGTCGGTGTTCAAGACGGATGGCACCCTGGCGGGCACCGCCCTCGTGAAAGCCACCGATGGCACCGAGCCGAGCCGCCTCGGAAACATGGTCGCCTTCCAAGGCAGCGTCTGGTTCATCGCTGCCACCTCGGATGGCAAGCGGGCGCTGTGGCGGTCCAATGGAACACCCGCCGGCACCGTGCGCGTGGCGAACACCTGGTACGGAGACGCCAACGAGACGGTCCGGAATCTCTCCGCCGCGGGTGGGAAGCTGTACTTCTCGATCGCGCACTCCGGGAAGGAATACCTCTGGCAGAGCGACGGCACCACCGCCGGCACCGTGGAGGTCAGCTCCACGACAACGTTCTCGGCGCTCGTGAGTCCCGCCGTGGACCTCGCAGGACTGCCGATTTTCCAAGCCAAGCAAACCTCAGCCAGCTCCACCCAGTGGTGGGCGGTCCGCGATGGTGGCATCAGCGTGGTAACGTCCAAGCCCATCGATTCCGCGGCATCCACGGCACCGAGCTTTCCCAAATACGCGGTCGCGGGAAGCCAGCTGTTCTTCAATGGAAACACGGACGGAGACGTGGAGCTGTGGGTGACGAATGGCACCACCGCTGGCACCCATCTGGTCAAGGACATCAATCCCGGCACCGAGAGCTCCGAACCCATCAACATGCTCGCCGTGGGAGATGAGGTCTACTTCATCGCCTTCGATGATGACCATGGCCGCGAGCTCTGGCGAAGCGATGGCACCGAGGCCGGAACCGTGCTCGTCGCCGACGTGGAACCCGGCCCCACAAGCTCATGGCCCACCAGCCTCAAGACGATGGGCGGCAAGCTCTACTTCAGCGCCACACGCCGCGCCACCGGCTGGGAGCTCCACTCCGTCGATCTCCCGCAGTGAGGAAAAGCTAGCGGCGGTCGATGCAGCCCGTCGGAAACTCGCGGCACCAGCCGCATCGTGAGATCGCGCCTATCCGGAGTAAAAAGCATCCGCCACCTCCAGCAGCGCACGGAAGATCCACGCACCCGTCGTTAGTCTTCACCCGCCCCATACTTCTTGAGGTTCTCGCGACGGACACGCCTCCACTTCCACCAGTACCAAGCGCTCAATAACGGTCGCCGCAATCGATCAATGCCAATTCTCACCGCTGAGGGTCGCTTGAATCCGAATTCAGTGGTCCCGAGCTCGATCGGCAGGAGCGGAATCTCCCTCCCCTCGACAAACGCGCCAAGGATCTCCATCAGCTCCATCTGGTAGAGCGTGCAGTTGCAGTAGCACTCGGTCGCAAGCTCGGACAGGCGCATGAACAACTCGTCCTCCACCGAGCAGAACTTGTGCGTCTCGTCGGCTCGATCGTACTCCGCAGAAAACACCCGCTCCGCCTCGTCGCCCATCCTCACACGCATCCGCACCCTCCCCGGCTCGGGCTCGTGTTCCAGGGCTGTGAGAAAAACGCGCATCATCCTGCTCCATCACTTCAACTCCGCCCAAACAATCGACTCCCCCGACTCCCTCAACTCCTTCGCATTCTTCTCCAGCGAGAATGCCAGCCTCTCCGCCGGATCCGGATTCCAGAAACCGCATGAACCCAGCAAAGGCCACGGAGCAAGCAGCACCCTCTGAATGTAAGCCTTCATCGTCCGATCTCTTGTTCAGGATACTTCACTCCTGCCGGTCCATCTACGTCAGCGGCAGCCCCGTCATCGCCTGCAGCAGCTTCACCAGCCCCAGCGAGCGCTCATACTGGTCACCGCGATAGTCGATCGCATCGTCACCCGCGAGGACGCTCTCCCATCCATAGTGCACGCTTCCCTCACCGATGATCCGGCAAATCGTGATCTCCTCGCGACGCTCCTTCATCACGATCCCAAGCGTGTAACACTCGGTCGTATCCGGGCTATCCACCAACGCCGAACCCGTATTGATCCCCGTCTCGTCAAAGCGGTAATCCAATCGCTCGATCTCGGAAAAGCCAACCACGCGAAGACTCGTCTTTCCCAGCCGCCGCGTGCGGAAGGAAATGCAACGGCTGTCCGGATCCACAACCACGGTCTTCCGATACGCACCAAGCGCAACGACCCGCACCCACAATGGCGTATCGATCGTCAATCTCCCGTCTTCCAAGGACGTCCGCGGCTTCAGCGCCAGAAATCGATAGATCATCTCCATGTCCTCGGCCAAGGTCTAGTCGCATCCGGCAGACGCGAGAAAGCCTTAATCACTTCGACAGCTTATCCTTACCGGATGCACCGGCCTTCTCCGCGGGCTTTCGTCTCTTCAGCGTCACCTCCCGCTTGCCGATGACGATGTCTGCATCAGCGTCATCCGCGATCTTCCCCACCAGCTGCAACTACGTGACCTTCGTCCCTTGCCAGTCCATGCGCCTTTCAAGCACCTCGTCCGGCAGATCATGTCGAAGCCGGAGCGGAAAATTCATCGAATCCCCGAGATAGCCAATAGCCTCTCGTATCGAAACCCCCTTCCATTCGACCACCGGGATTTGCGCTTGAGTCGCCTTCACGGTCCATTCGTACGTCACCGGATCTGGAATAATCCAATCGGTCGCGCTCGAAACATCGTGGAATACAAAACATGCTATGACAGCAGCGAGTCGTCTCCTCATGGCGATTCAGTCCTTTCGGTCAGTGGTTCCAGCCCACCTTGCTCGCATCCTGAACGATCCCCGGGGTGCTGGTGCATGGGGCGATGGGTCGCTTCAACATGACCTTCTCGGAGGATCGTTCAAGGCAGTCTTGGCGACCTTGCTGATTCACCCGGCGTAGCCATCCCGGAATCACCCCACCCGACCCACCAACTCATTCCCCCACAAGAAAAACGGAGCAACCACCCATAACCGTCTCACATCCCAGCGACTCCACCCCTATCCACCGGGATAAGTGGAACCACCTCCGAAAAACCTCCCACCCCCGCATGACAAAACCCCATCACTTCTGTCCAAAAAGTGACAAAACACCCATCCCACTCGGAAAGAAGTCCGACAGCCACACCCCGCCAGAGATCACAAAGTATTCACAAACGATCTACAGAAACAGCTTGCCCTTCCGCCAGCGTCCTCTAACAGTCCGGACGCCACCCCGGCCACCGCTTCCACGAGTTATCTTCCCACTGATCTCTTCGAGCGGCCCAAACCCAATCTAAAAACAAACCCCACTCCCCTCCTTCGATGTTTCATTCACGACGCCCCAGATACGCCGTCCGCCACTGGCGAATGCTTCTCACATCACTGGCTCTGGCCACCGCAGGCACGGGCGCGCAGATGCGGGCGCAGGAACCGACCGCCCGTTTGGTCAAGGACGTGAACCGCACCCCCGGCGTCTTTCACTCCGGCATCTTCTGGGTCATGCCCGTCGGCACCGCGAAGAATGTCGTCTTCCCCATGGACACCCTCGCACTCGGCCAGGAGCTATACACCAGCGATGGCACGCCGAAGGGCACCCGCCTCTTGAAGGACCTCTTGCCCGGTCCCGATAGCGATTACCTCACCGACCCCGCCGCCTTCGGCACGGAGGGAAATGCGAAGGTCGCCTTCCTCGCCGACGCCCCCAGGTTCAATGACAGCGTCTGGGCCACCGATGGCACCGAGGCCGGCACCGTCCACGTTTTCGAAAGCCAGTGGCAGCAGGCAAACGGCGGCATCACCATGCACTCCAGCATCCCCGGCGGCTTCTTTTTCGAGGAAGTTTTCTGGGGCTCCGATTCCTTCCGCACCCTCTATTTCAGCGATGGCACCGCAGCAGGCACCTGGCCTATCAATCCTCAGGTCGGTGAAACCCGCGAGCGCTTCTCAAGTCCACGCGCCTTCATCACCAGCGGCTCGGTCGCCTACTTCATCGCGAATAACAATGAAGTCTGGCGCTGCGATGGCACCCCGGCAGGCACCAGTAAGGTTGTCACCATCCCGGTAGGCTCCGGCGAGCCGCAGACCTTGGCCGTCGCCGGCTCACGCTTGTTCGTGACCAGTATCCTGAACGACCACTATCAGCTCCTGCGCTGCCCCATCGGCGGCGGTGATGTCTCTAACATCACCCCACCCGAAGCTGCCTCTTGGGAGTTCTTCGAGCTCCAGTCTGCATCCGCCATCGGCGACGATATCTTCTTCGTCTCCTACGAGCTCGACAACGTGCGCTCGCTCTGGGCCAGCGATGGCTTCACCACCGGGACCCGCCGCATCCCGCTCGTTCATCCCGGCGCATCGGGCGAGCCCCGCGTCGTCGGCCCCGTCGTCAAGTGGAAGGGCTCCATCTACCTCCGCACCCGCACCCCGGAAAACAACTACGAACTCTGGCGCAGCAATGGCACCGAAGCCGGCACCGTCCGCGTGAAAGACTTCGCCAATCACAGCTTCGCCATTCCCCCTCACTCGCAGGAGAACTCGGAGAGCCTCGTCTTCAACGTCACCCCACCCACCTACGACGGCGAGCTCCTCTGGCAAACGAAGGGCGATGAAGCCAGCACGCAACCCATCAAGAAAACACCCGACTCCTTCTACAGCCCGAGCGATGGACCCCAGTTCGCGCTCGCAGAGTCCGGCCTCATCTTCTCCGCGGATCAATCGATGCCGGAGGCCGCACTCTATCGCGTGAAGGGCCCCAAGGGCGGCGCCATCCAGCTCACCCAGCCTGAGAGTGCCACCGGCGACAGCATCCCCATCTACTCCGGGCTGCCGTATGAAATGTTAGGCGGCAATCTCCTCCAAATCGTCGAGACCGGAAAGGGCCTCGAGATCTGGAAGATGAAGCCGGATGGCAAGGGCGCACGCTCCGTGTGGAAGGTCCCCGGCACCATCGGGGAATATCCCGGCTACGTCAGCATGCAGGGCACCATCCCGAAGGGCGCCATCTTCACCCTCTATGATGGCGAAGGCCACCACGAGGTCTGGATCACCAATGGCACACGCCCCGGCACCAGGCTCCTCAGCCAGCACGAGACGCTCACCAGCTCCCTGCCGCCCGATTTCCTGAAGCTTGGAGACACCATGTTCTACTCCATCGCCGATGAAGGTTCTTCTACCCAGCGCAGCCTGTGGAAGACGGATGGCACCCCCGCAGGCACCTCCCGCGTCCTCGCCGCCGATGGCATTTCACACGGACCCTTTCCCGGCGAGATGGTCGAGTTCCAAGGCTTCATCTACTACTTCTCCAACGCCGAGGGCCATGCAGGGAAGACCACGTTCTGGCGCACGGATGGCACCACCGCCGGCACTACCCTCGTGAAGGATGGATGGCCTAACCCAACAAACCGTGAGAAGGCCCGCTCGCTCTCCGTCGTCGGCGGGAAATTATACTTCGCTCAGGAGGTGAAGGTGAATCTGAACCCCGCGGATGTCCTGTGGGAAAGCGATGGCACCACCGCCGGCACCGTCCAGACCACCCCCGAGGTGTTCTTCAAGTCGGGAGGCACCGAACCCGCATTCGATCTCAATGGCGTTGCCGTCTTCCGCGCATACGGCTTGGCCGACCAGTATGCGCAGTGGTGGCGTCACTCAGAGAATGACACCAGCCGCGTGCGAACCAACGTCCTCACGGCACAACTCCCCGACCTCGACTCGCGCTATCAAGCCGTGGTCGACGGCAAGCTGTTCTACCGGGGTAAAACCCTCAACCCCTCCCGCGGCGAAGAGCTATGGGTCACCGATGGCACCGATGCCGGCACCCACCTCGTGAAGGACATCAATCCCGGCTACAACAGCTCGGCTCCCGTCTACCTCACCGCCGCCGGAAATGCCGTCTACTTCAACGCATGGGATGATGAACACGGCTACCGCCTCTGGCGCAGCGATGGCACCGAGGCCGGCACCGTCCCCGCCGCGAACTTCGAACCCGGCACCGCCTACGATATCGCACGCGGCCTCAAGCCCATGTTCGGCAAGCTCTACTTCCACCTCAATCGCCGCGATGTCGGCGACGAGCTCCACTCCATTGATCTGCCGGACGAGCCGTGAAGGATTTGAAGAAAGGTGATTCGCTCTAGGAGGCGCGTTCGCCTGTTCTTCATGCCGTAGGCGCATTCGCCCGCCCCCCGGAGCCTTGGCGAAGCGGGGTGAGCATGCGGGAAGAAATGGTGTTGCCAGCTTTTCACCTGGCTTCCCGCGGCATCACCCCACCGCGCCTACGGCTCCGACACGGCCACCACGCCCACCAAATACACCGCAGGCCTGACCTTGATACACATCTCTCCTCTTGTCTGTGGCTTTTCACTGTCCCGAATGGGACTTCGTACCAAAGCCCTGGGTTGAGAGGCACGAGCTACCAGGGTTATCGCGAAATGATGAGGCTAGAGGTTGTGGAAAAACCTCCCCACCTCCACCCCCGGGAAATGCCGCGCCACCAGATCCCCGATCAGGCTCTCACGCCGCACCGCCTGCCGATCCCAATTCCCCAGATAGCTGCCGATCAAGTGCAGCACCCATGACTTCTCGAAGTCCCCCAGCCGCACGCTCCCGTCATAGATCGCCATGGTCGGCAGCGTCGGACCATCGCTCGCACCCGGCTCCGCCAGCGGCGTGAACCACCCCGGCTCGCCATGCAGCACATCCTTGCCCTTGCCGAACAGCCGCACGAACTCCCCGCAAAAGGCATACCACTTGGGCTCCGGCGTCCCGCGATAGAAATCCCGCAGCGCCATCATCGCGCGATGCCCCGGCTCGGGCGCATGGATCAATCCCGCGAAGAGACCACCACCCCACTTCCCGGTCTCCGGAAAAAACATCGCCTCACTCCCCAGCTCCGGCAACGGCCGCACCGCCGGACAATCCGCATCGATCCACGTCCCCCCATGCTCCGCGAGAAAGTGGAACCGCCACCGGTCCGAGTAGAGCCTCACATCCTCACCGGGCCTCGGCGCCGCGGCGATCGCAGCCGCATCTTCCACCACCACACCCTCCGGCACACCTGTTAGATCGCGGAACGCGAACAGCTGCACCGGGTGCCCATGATCCAGCCAAGCCTTCAAGGTCAGCCTCGCCAGCGGCGACAACCTCCGCCCGTGCCACATCGTCGACACCGTCGCGAGCCCGGCCTGCGTTGAAACGCGCGCCTCCTCCACAGGCGCCACCACCTCGAGCCGCGCACCACCACGCTCCCATGCCGCCGCCACCGGAAACAACTCCGCAAGCGCGCCCCGCGTCGCCTCATTCGGACCATCCTTCCCGTGATTCAGGAACCGCGCGAACTTCGCCGGCAGCGACGACGCACGATCGCCATCGATCAACCGGCACGGCGTGCCATGGAAATTGTGATAGAGCGTCTCGAAGCCTCCGGAGAAAGGCACATGAAACCGCCGCAGCACCTCCAGGCTCTTCTCCCGCTCATACACCTGCGGCGTATGCGTCGAAAAGCGCAACACCCGCAATGCCCCCTCCCGCAGCAGGTCCATCCCTGCCCGCGCCATGTTCCGGTAAAAGCCCTTCCCATCCTCGAGCAGCCCGGAGAGATCATCCGTGATGTCGCCCGCATGGAGCGCCGTGGCGAAGTCCTCCCATCGCGTCGGCTTCAGCAGATAGAAATCATCATTCATCCACAGCACCCGCTCCGCGAGCTGCAGCCCGATCTCCCGCGCCTGCCACATGCCACTACCCTGCTTCCGCTTGTAGCCATCCAGCTCGATCACCCGCACCCGCCCGCCCGGCTTGATCCAGTCAGGCGCCTTGTCTGTTAGAATGTAGATCGGACACTCCTTGTCCTCGAAATACCGCTCCACCGATCGCAGCGAATGCCGCAGCTCTTCCCACGCAGCCCCCTTGCTCCACCACGGATACACGATCGCGCGCGGTGCATCCGGCATCGCCATCGCCGCCCGGTGACTCGCCGTCACCTCGGCACCGCGGACGAATGCCGCACGCCGCTTCCCACGGTGTCCATTGCCTAACAAGCTCTCCGTCCCCCGGTGATCCACCAGCGAAGGCAGCGGATAGAAACACGATACCCCCGCGGATTTCAGCCAATCGCCAATCCGCGCATCATACTGCGCCCGCGTCCCCCGCCGGTAGCGCCTCAGCATCGCCGGGATCCACGACGTCGGCAGCGCAATCGCCGGCCCCCATCGCAGCCGCCCTCTCGCCTCACCCCGCTCGATCCTCCCGGCCGCCACCTTCTTGAACGGCCGCTTGCCGGAAAAGTAAAAGCTCACCGCACCCGGCACCTCCAGCTTCGCCAGATGGTTCCGCGCTTCTGTTAGAAAGTCCGCGCACGGCACCGCATCATCCTGGATCACCAGGTGATAGTCCGCCTCCGGATCATGCAGCTCCCACGCCCTGGCACCGTTGGCGATCAGCCCGCGACCGTCATCCATCGCCACCGGACACCCGCCGAAGAATTCCCGCAGCTCCTCCACCCAGCCCGCCCGCTTCGGATGCGCCATGATCGACACGCTCAGCGTCGGCAAATCACCCCGCGGCCGCAGCTCGATCACCTCCCGCGGCCTCCGCCGCGCAGGCGCACCCTCCAGATGCCGTGCCGCATCGAAGGCGTGGCGAAAGGGATCCTCATCCCCATCACCATCGCCATTAGCTACCTCACCGTTAGCTACCTCACCATGAACCACCTCACCCCGAAAGGGATCACCGTCGTCGAAAGGATCATCCCCATCCCGCTCCAGCGCCGCCTTCCCCGCATCCATCCGCTTGAATTCCTCCGGCATCGAATTCGGCCGCTCCGCACCCAGCCGCTCCCACGCTTCACGCGATGGCGCCCACTCCCCCAGCTTCCCCGCCAACGCCTCGAAATCCTCCAGCTCCGCGTGGTCTAACAAAATCGTCCGCGTCGGATTCATCTCGTGGAAATCCTCCATGTGCCCGCGCATCTGCTTCGCCCGCGTGTACAGACAGCCCCAGCATTTCCCGAACGATGGCACCAGCCGGTCCCCCGCCGCCGTCATGCTCATCTCATACCGGTCATCGATCTCCCGCGTCAGCAGCACCACCGGCTCGCCCGGGTGCGCCTCCAGCAGCCACGACCACCGCCGCATCGCATCGCTCACCGAGCGATGGCCAAAAGCTGTTAGACGCATGGCCTTCCCCACCGCCAGCGGCTTCCGCCGCGCCATCCGCCCCCGCGCGAATTGCCCCCTGTCCTCGCCACTCCCGCCCAGCATCCGCACCAGCGCGGTGCCCCCGGCCCTCGGCATCGATACCACGATCACCCCGTTCATTCCATGAGTCGCTTCATGTTCACCCGTGCCCCGTCCCGGTCACCCGGATTGAAAATGATCACCTCCTTCGAGGCATCTGTTAGATCGCGCTCACCCCGCCACGCCTGGAACGGACAGCCTGCCGCACGATTCTGAAAAGTGAACGCCCCCGGCAACATCGTCCCGATCGTCACGTCCTCCGGACACCCCGGATCATGCGGCATAGCCTCCGCCGCCCGGCGATACTCATCCAGCCGGTCCACCCGCAGCGCATAGCACGCACCGTAGAAGTCACGGATGCCCGTGTGCCGCAGCCCCACCGCGCATTCATCACGCCCCTCCAGCCATCGCAGCCCGCGCACCAGCGTATCCGAGTCCACCTTCAGCACATACCGGTCGCCATCCGCCTGACTCGCCAGCGTCGCCAGGATCCCCCGCACGCACACCGTCCCATTCAGATTCCCGCCACGCTTGAAGTCCGTCGTGATGCGCTCCACGCCCTCGATCTCCGGGATCGGATCGCTCACGTCGATCGCCAGCACCGGTGACACGCCCACACGCATCAGCGCCCGCGCCCCCACCGTCGCGATCCCATAGTCCCGCGGATACGTGAAGATCACCGCCTTCATGCAAGCGTCGTGCCGCAGCCGCCGTTGAATTCGCACCACCCCGGCCACGTGCCGATCAGATACGTCTTGCTCCCCAGCGAGTCACCGCAGCATTCGCTGCTCGCATCAGGCGGCGTCTTCGGCTCGCTCGTCACCGTGATCGTCACGTACTGCTTCTTCTTGCACGGCGGCTCTTCGAACATGAAGACACACCGGAAGTCCGTCATCTTCTTGCCCAGCGGCACCGTGATCCCGCCACCGCCCAGCTGGGAACCCACCGGCGATCGCGTCAGCGTCGCCGTCCCGCCCGGCGCCGTCACCGTCGCCTTCCAGTTCTTGCAGTGACTGTAGTACTTCCCGCTCAGCGATACCCGCGCCTCCACGCCGATATACGCCCGGTTCTTCTTATAGTAGCAGGTCGGCGGGCTATACCAATGCGCCCCACCCTCCCACGGACAATCCGCATCCGATCCCGAGTCGCTCGAATCGTTCGGCTCATCGGACATGTCGGACGAGCCAAAGTCATCCGAGTCAAACGACTCCGTGCCCTGCGACGATCCACCCAGATTGATGCACTCGAACCACACGTCCACATCCGAGGCGATCTTCTGGTCCAGCTTCGTGATCTTCTTGCCACCGCCCTCCGCATCCGCGAAGTCGCACTCGAAGAGCAGCCGCCGGATCTCCCCCTTCTTCTTCTCCGGCCGCTCGCCGCGGTTCACCATCTCGATCCGCTCCGAGTCCTCCTCGCTCACCAGGCTGCTGCTGCACACCAGCCGCTTCGCGCACAGCCACACCGCCGCATTCGACTTCCCTCCCACATCGAAGGATGGCGGCTCCTCCGCATCCAGCGGGTCCTCATCCAGCGTCGGGAAGATCGGCCTCACCGTGATCGCTTCCGGGATCTCCTCATCATCCTGCCGGTCCTCATTCGCCAGCTGGCAATACGTCACCGTCCCCGGCGTCAGGAAGAGCTTGTCGTTATCCTCCCCACCCATGTACGGGGTGAAGCGCCCCCCGATCGCAGCCGCATACTCCGTCACCGTCTCCGGCCCGTCATAGCCACCACGCTGTCGCCCTTGCTGCCAGGGTCCTTCTCCGCGCCGAGCTCATTCGAGGTCCGCTCGTCCTCGCTCATCCACGTCACCGGCCTGCCGCGTAGCAGCCGCGCCAGCTCCAGCATGTCCTGCGCCGCCAGGAAAGGCGCCGGACCTACGCTGACCGTAGTACTTCCGCTCGCGATGTCGAAGCTCGCCGAGTGCACCAGCGCATTCATCGCCGCCCACTCGCCGCGCCCGCCGGCGATGTTCAGCTTCCGGCCATGGAAACGGTCGCCGCTCACATCCTCCATCACCGTCGTGATGCTGCCCTCATATTGATACGCGGACAGGCTGCTGTAGATCGCCTCCGCGATCCCCGTCGGCACCTTGTCCGGAGCCACCCATTGCGTCACCCCCTTGTAAATCTTCGTCGTCGCATTCGTCGCCACCGGCGTGAGCGCCGTGATCGTCAGCAGCGGCTCCAGCAGCTTCTTCGATGCCGCATTGGCAGACGGCAGAATCTTCACCGAAAACTCGATCCTCACCCGCCCCACCTTCTTCCGCATCCAGTCCTCGATCGTGCCCTTCACCAGCTCCCGCGGCAGATCGTCCACATCATCCGCATGCAGCCGCTCCGCCTGCGGATTGATCGGCTCCGGGTCCGGATCATCGTCCGGCTCAGGCACCAGCTTCTTCGAAAGCATCTTCACCGACCAATGCCCGTCCGGCACATCCTTCAGATCCGGGTATTTCTTCTTCAGCCAAGCCTTCATCTCCCCGTGATCCGACGGCAGCTCGCGCGTCTTGATCCGCTGCTTCTGGAACTGCATCTGCCCGCCCGCCAGCTCGATCACATTCGAGATCACCCGCGGCCCGCTCGCCGGTCCACCCGCCGGATACAGGTCCACCTTCCCGTCGCGATACGTCACCCCGTCGATGATCGTCGCATTCATGTAGATGATCCTCACCGCCTCCGGCCTCAGGTCATCGCGCCGCGTGATGCTCACGCTCGTCGCATCCCCATCGCCGATATCGATCGTCCGGCTCGCCATGCTCGCCCGCGCCGTGAAGTTCAGCGTCGGCGGCATCGTCGCGTGATCGATCCATGGCACCCAGTCCGGGTGAAAGCGCAGTGACAACCGGATCACCTCCGCCACCGAGACATTCCTCACCTCGCTCTGCCACAGCGGCAAGCCCGCCGGTATCGACCCCATCTGGATCGAAACCCCGGCCGCCACCGCACAAGCCACCGCCTCCTCGATCTGCTCCGCATCCGTGCACGCATCGCCACTCGCCTTCCGCCCCAGGATCGCGATCGGCAGCTTCACGCTGCTGCTTCCCGCCGGCCACTCCTCCTCATAGATCGTCTCCTCCAGATCCTGCCACGCATCCACGATCTCGATCCCCTGCGACTCATCATCCTCGCTCGCGCTGTTAGGCAGCGAATTCACCTTCCCCTGGAAAAACGGCTGGCCATTGCGCGTCAGCGTCACCGGCGTCCCCCACGGAAACGGATCCGCCCCCTTGAAGTCCCCCACCTTCCGCAAGGTCATCACCGAACGCGTCCCCGTATTGAACGTGCCCCCCACGAACTCCAGCCCCAACGCCGCCAACGACGTCCCATTGATCGCCCAACTCGCGCTCATCTTGTGTTGTGTTGAACGTCTCCAGATTTTCTCAATTTTCCCTGAAGCTCGGTCACTTCCCTCTGAAGCTTGCTGATGGCGCTGCCATCCTTGCCATTCTTGCCGAGCGATTCTACGAGTTTACCCAGCATCAGAGTTAGATCTGCCAATTCTTTAGCCGTGGGATCCTCTTGAAGGGCATCTCGGATCTTCGCGAGATCCTCAACGCCCTTGCTCTTGCCAAGCTCCTTCTTGGCGATGTTTTCCGCCTTGCCAGCAATGCCTGACGCATCCTTACCAATGCCCCGCTCCTGGCTCGCCTCCTTCTCCTTCTGACGATCGGCCTCCTGCTTCTTGCGTTTCTTTTCACGCTGCGCCGCCTCGCGGGCCTGACCGGCCCGTTTGATGGTGTGTTCCCCGCGGGCCTCACGTTCAATCCCGTACCGCTGGATTGTAGCCTTTGCCTCGATCTCGATTTTCGCCCTGTTGGTGCTCTCTGCCTCCAAAGCTTGCTTCGCTGATTTCCTCAGTTCGTCACGTCGAGCCTCTTCGCCAGGCAACTGCGCACGTGATCTCTCCGCTGCCCCACGTGCCCGCTCCAGTTCCTCATTCTCGACACCGCTACGATTTGGAAGCGCGTTCAACTCCCGCGCTCGGGCCTCGTCCTTTTCAATCTGAGCCTTGATGTCCTCGACCTTCTTGTCCTGACCGCGGGATTCCTTTGAGGCATTCTCAGATCGGCTCTTGGAGGCTTTGAACTGGTCGGTTAAGTCATCAAGTTCCGCCTGTACTTTCTTCCGCTCCAGACCTTCGGTCACCGTGGCCTTGCGACGAATCTTCTCCTCATCAGAGAGCTCGGCATTACCCTCGATCTTGGCGATCTCAAGGCCCGCCTTGGCATCTTCGACTTCGAGTTCGGCATTCCGCTTGGTTCTCAGTAGGTCGATGTTCCGATCCACCGCCGCGTTGATCTCGTCGTAAGCATCGGCCTCGGCACCGAGGTGGTCGATGAATGAGGAAGCCTCCGCCTCGCCCTGTGCCCGAGCCAATTCCTCACGTCGCTCCCGTATGCCTCGGTTCGTCTGCTCGATGCGTTCAGCAGCTTCAGCCTCGATCCTTTTGATCGAAGTGTAGGTATCGATCCACGTTTTGCCGAGATCGATTACCGCCGCGGTAATGCCGCCAGCCAGGGCACCGGCCGGACCACCCAGCATGAAGCCGCCAGCCGCCCCACTGGCAACAGAGGATAGCGTGGTCGCAACGTGCTCCGCTTTGCCTGCCGTCTCCGCAAGCTCAGGATTTACGTCCTTCAGCTCGCGGGACATTTGGCCGAATCCGTCCGCGATCTTGCCAAAAATTTCACCGGCTTGGGCCAGCCCTTGACCCATCGCGACCGCTTTAAGCTTCTTCGCTTCCTCTTTGTATTTTTGGGTCTTTTCGGTAAGATTCTCGGTGGCCTCGGCGTTCTTCCGGCGAAGATCGATCACCCCGGCCTCTTCGTCCGTCAAATCGACTAGAGCCTTGGATTCGTCCTTGATTGCGGCGACTTGTTGCTCGATCGCGTCGGTCGTCGCTTCGATCCCTTCCTGCGGCATGAGCGGCCCCATCGACATCGGATTCCTGGAAGCTTCCGATGAAGCTGCCGCCGCCTCCTCCGCCGCCCGCTTCACCCCCTCCAACGCCCGCCTCGCCTCATCCGCCCCGGACGTCTCCGCTGTGACACCTATCCTAAGTTCCTTATCGTTTCCTGAAGACATGAGTTACGAATCGTTGATCGCTTTTCGAAATGGGTCTGCGAGCATGTGATAGCCGAAGCCGTTGAGGTGGATACCATCCGCCGTGAACCCAGCGGAAAGCTCGCCGCCAAACACGGGGGTGAGATCCAGCCACTGAGCACCGGCTTCCTTAACCAACGCCGCAGCCTTTTCGTTCACCTCCGCAATGAGAGGATCTAGATATTTGGATGAGCCGGACGCGGGAATGATCGACGTTACGATCACGCGAGTTGCCTTCACTGACTTGGCGATGGTAGCGAGATTCACCGCAACTTTGTCAGGAGACATACCCGCATACAGGTCATTGAACCCGACCTGCACGATGCACACGCGAGTCCCAGCGGGGACGGAGGTCTCAAGCCGGTCGAGAACGCCCTTGGTGGTGTCTCCGCCAATGCCGCGGTTTGAAATATCAGTCCCTAACAGTTCGGCCCACTCCGCCCCCTCGATCCGTGAATCCCCTACGAAGACGATCGGCCAAGCGCTCTTGATGTCGGCAAAGTGGGTGCTCCGATGGGCATATTGCGCCGGATTACCCGGAGCGGCATCCTCCCCACCCCGTGACAGCTTCATCCTATCGCGGAATTGATAGATCCCGGGACGGGCTGAAAAGCCCCCGGCGAAAGCAGCAGCAAGAGCAACGATCTTAACCGTAATGTTGGATGCGGTATTCACGATGCACCAACTATGGGATTCAGGGGATGGAGACAAGCCGTACGGCAAACGCGGCGTTATGAGCGTTGGTCAGGAGCGAGGACGATGCCCGACTGGAAACGATGGCTAGCGAGACGGTGTCGCCCCTTCCAAGACGTCGACGCACCATTCCTTTAAGCGTGGGATTCGCTCCCGCGGCCACCTGGTAGTCCAACCGATGCTCAACCTCGGAGCTGCCAGAGGGAGTGATCCAAGCGTTAAGATATGCGGTGTCGCCGCTGGTCATCCCCGACAAACAGAAGTTCCCAAAAATCTCGTAAGTCCCGGCGACGGGCGCGGTAAAAACAGCCGTGTTGGTATCGCCCCCCAACGTGACCGTCCCGCCGTCGGAGTTATTATCATAGAGCTCCGTCACGGGTAGATTTCGCCGGGTGGAAGCCGAGAAGGTGACCGCCCCAATGGAATTGCAAACGTAGTCAGTTGACAGTGACTGAGTCATTTGCCGGCCTGAAAGCGCATCCATCACGCGCGATGCGAGCTTAGCATGGGCTGTTGTAGAAACGTGAAGGCCATCGCTTGATTCTGCACTCGTGGTGGAATGGAAAATATCGGTCCTTACGAGTGCATCGTAGTAGCTTGAATCCGCAATGATCTGAGCATTGACCGTAGCCCAATCGGCCAAGGACCACCCGCCGCCAGAACTCCGGTATGGAAGAGTGAACGCCACGACACGCGCCCCAGCATTTCGAGCGCTGGTCCACAGAGACCTCAGATCGTCACGAACTTGCGTCGTGGTTTGCGATGCCCCGTCATTAATTCCGGCGAAGATGAAGCACGTTGACGGCTTGCCAGCCGTCGCCGTCAAATATGGAGCGCACTGACTGGAGAACGTTCCAGCCATTGTTTGGGCAGTCGCACCGTTAGAGGCTGCGTTCACGATATCCACACGCGGTCCGATCATCTTGGCGATATAGTAGGGCCACGTTTCTCGGTCATTGCCCTGTGCTAAGCCAGTGGTCCATGAATCGCCCTCGACCACCCACGTTTCGAAGCTGCCTGCCTTGCTCGCCTTCCCATCCAACGCCGTCTGCGTCACCAGCGTCCCGCTCGTCGGCAGCGTCACATTGGTCGTCCCGCTCGTCGTCAATGTCAGCGCGTTGCTCCCGCTCGTCGTCAGATTCCCACCCAGCGTGATCGTCCTCCCGCTGTTATTGACCCCGGTGCCGCCATACTGCCCCCCGATGACCACCCCTTGCCACGGCACCGGCGTCGAGAACAACTCCGCCAGCGTGATCTTCTTCGAGCCCGTCGCGCCGGCGCTCACATCCACGATCGGCAGCACATCGGTCGATGCCGCACCGCTGCCGGTCAGTGTCGGCAGCTCGCTGATCTTCGTCTGCCCCGCCGCAACCGCGGCTAGGCCCAAATACGATAAAAATAGTAGTTTCTTCATGGCCTGAAAATCGAACCCCTCATTCCTCCTCCGCCCTCCAACAACTCCTTCCCTTCCTCCGCGACCTCCGCGCCTCCGCCGTTCACCCCTCACTGATCACTGATCACTCGGCACTTCTTCTTCCCTCCGCGATTCCCTCTCCGACCTCCGCGCCTCCGCGTTTCGTTCCTTCACCAACCCCGCACATCCCCTGCATTTCCTCCACGAAATCCGCACCATCCGCCGTTCACCCCCCACCAGCCCCGGGCTGTTCCACTGGTCACTGATGACTGATCACTCGGCACTTCCTCTTCCCTCCGCGATTCCCTCTCCGACCTCCGCGCCTCCGCGTTTCGTTCCTTCACCAGCCCGGCACATCCCCTGCATTTCATCCACGAAACCCGCGCCTCCGCCGTTCCCCCCTCACCAGCCCCGGGCTGTTCCACTGATCACTGATGACTGATCACTCGGCACTCCCCCTGCCTTTCCCTAAAAACTGAACACTGAAAACTAGCAAACTCGCTCCCCTACCCCTCCCCCACCAAGTATTCACCGCCTTCGGTTTCGAGGTAGTCCCCCCCTTCCGTCCCCAGAGCACCCTCAATCATCTCGCCCCACACATCGCCCTCCGCATACACGGCACCATCCGCCTCCAGCTCCCCGCCGCGGATCACCACGCTCTCCCGCGCCACATGATCGTGCTGCGGATCGTGCTCATGCGGCCAGCGCTCGATCGCACAATTCCTCACCCGGAACTGCGGCCCGCTCGAAAACGACAGCAGCACATCCTTCATCGTCCGCGGCAGCGCCAGCGCATCGGAAAACCCCGCGATGATCGCCGCCTCCACGCTGTCCGTGATCCGCGCGATCGAGAACTCGATCGTGTGCGCCTCGTTCTGCCGCGGCTGGTTCTTCACTCCCGTGCGACGAATCGCGCCGGACGTCTGCACCTGCTGCCCGCCATCCACCCGCACCGGACTCCACATCGGCGCGCCGTAGGGCACCAGGACGAGCTTCAACCCGTCCGGGTCCCACATGACTCTCACCGGGGAATCCCACAAATCCATGAGCCGCTTCTGTTAGAATGTTAGAGAGTCAGAGTACTCGGCGGCAGCGGCAATCCACCCGCACCACCCGAAAGGCTCGTCCATCCCATCGCCGTCACCACGCCATTGACTGCGGCCACACTGGACACGCTCACCAGCGCGCTCGCCGCAGCGCTCGCCTCGATCGCATTCGCCACCAGCACCGCCGTCGAGGTGATCGCCGCGCTCCCATTCGTCGCCAGATTCACCGTGATGTCACGGCCGCTCACCACCACCCCCAGCGACGCATTGTTCGTCCCCGGATTCACATAGCGAATGCGGATCGAGTTCCCCAGCCGCCCGCTGAGCTTCGAAGTGAAAATCAGATCGTTGTTGGAGCCTGTTAGATTCGTCGTCAGCGCCGCCGCCACAGCCGTCGCATCGCTCCCCAGATCGATCCGGAAGGGACTCGGCGCCTGCGAGCACGCCGGAGTTCCTTCCCCGCCCATCTGGGGGACCCACTCCGTCACCGTCCACGGCCACTCACCGGACCCCATGAATCTCGTGGTCTCCGCATCGACGATGATCCACGTGAAGTACGACTCCAGCACGATGACCGACATGCCGGGCCCCACAAAAATTCCGGGCTCCGAGAGCTCATAGCGCCCGTTCAGCGAGTCCGCTCCCACTCCCGTCACCCCGGACAAGATGAAGCCGAACTCCGGACCACCGCCCCCGCCGCCGAGATCGATTGTTACTGGTGCTTCCGGTACCATTGCTTAGCCCAGGTTGGAAACTTGTGCCGAGTTCAGCGCGCTCGAAAGCTGCCGCACGATGAAGCGATACGCCGTCAGGTTCTCGCCGAAGGTATACGGCTCCACACGACCCTCGCCCCAGATGTTCATCGCCAGGATCAGGTTGTTCTGGTGATCGTAGCCCTGGATCAAATACCACCCGCGGATGTCCTCTTCCGCCGAATTCGGCACGAAGATCCCGGACATCGGCTTCTCCCCGCCCAGCAGGCCCTCCGCCAGCGTCATCTCGCTCCACTCCTGCAGGCCGAACACATACTCGATCTGCTGGTTCGTCGTGATCACCGCACGATCCTGAAAGCGTCCCGGCTCCGGTGACCGGCGCACCAGACGATTCCCACTACGACGAACCTCGTACGTCTCGCAATGCGCCACCCGCGTGTAGTTGCTCACCGGATCCGTATCCGGCTTCGCATCCACCGCCACCGTCACCGTGTCAACGGTCGCCCCCTCGCGAGCGAGGAAAATATGATAACCCGCAATGATGTCTTTCATGAAAATAGAACTGAAAATTGAAACCCAAAACCGAACCCAAAACCGAACCCAAAACCGAACCCAAAACCGAACCCAAAACCCAACGCTCCCCTCGCGCTGTTAGGAAGGCGTGCTGTTAGGAAACCTCCAGGATCTCCGCCTTACCCCCGGCCGCCAGATACTCCGCATGCGCCAGCGGCACCCCCTCCACCACCTTCCCCCGCGCAAACGTAAACCCCCGCGCCTTCACCTGATCCAAGCACCGCACCTTCGCCACCCGAACGTGGTCCGCACGCGCCGCATGCGCTTCACCGGTAGGAACGTGGTCCGCACTCTCCGAGTGCGGTTCACCGGTAGGCGCACCATCCCCGGAAACGTGGTCCGCACTCTCCAAGTGCAGTTCACCGTTAGGCGCACCATCCCCGGGAATGTAGCCCGCCCTCTCCAAGTGCAGGTCACCGGT
>Ga0307406_10000358_pt1 | contig 26702 bp, 29 predicted proteins | sample 322Cmetagenome_3_FD_203706 | JGI IMG/M metagenome (GOLD analysis project Ga0307406, IMG submission 203706) | Maize rhizosphere microbial communities from greenhouse at UC Davis, California, United States - 322HYB-C-2 | ecosystem: Host-associated > Plants > Roots > Rhizosphere > Soil | place...
GTGCGGGGGGGGTTTGGCGGGGGGGGCCCCCTGGGGGGCCCCCCCACGTCTTCGCCGCCGGCGTCTCACGCTACGGCGTGGGCGATGCGCGCGCCCTCGCCGCCGACACGCACGACTTCGAGGCGCGCTACCTCGACGGGCTCATCGGTCCGCTGCCCGAGGCCGAGGACCTCTACCTCGAACGCTCGCCGCTCGGACGGGCCGATCGCTTCCGCGCTCCGCTGCTCCTCCTGCAGGGGGCGGAGGACGCCGTGGTCCCCCCGGCGCAATCCGAGGCGATCCGCGACGCCCTCGCCTCGCGCGGCGTGCCGCATGCGTACGTGCTGTACGAGGGAGAGGGCCACGGCTTCCGGCGGGCCGAGACGATCGTGCACGCGCTGGAGACCGAGCTGGCGTTCCTGGGACAGGTCTTCGGCTTCGAGACACCGGGCGTGCCGGCGATCGTCCTCGACTGATCCCGCCCGATCAGGCCAGCACGTACGGCGCGAGCTCCGCCGCGAGCCGCGGGTTGACATGGGCGTGCACGGCGGTGCCGCCCTCCTCGTGCGAGGTCGAGACGATGTGCCCCGATTCGTGCACCGCGTTGACCAGGTCGCCGCGCTCGTACGGCACGAGCGCGCGCACCTCCACGGCGGGAAGCGGAAGCGCCGACTCGATCGCCGCGCGCAGCTCCGTGATCCCCTCGCCCGTCCGTGACGAGGCGAACAGCGCGTCGGGCTCCAGTCCGCGCAGCACCAGGCGCGTGTCGGGATCGACGAGATCGGCCTTGTTGAAGACGACGATCTCGCGCACCGAGCGCGCACCGACGTCCGCCATGACGTCGCGGACGGTCGCCAGCTGCGCTGCCGGGTCGGGGTGCGAGCCGTCGACGACATGGACGATCACGTCGGCGTCCGCGACCTCTTCGAGCGTCGAGCGGAACGCCTCCACGAGCTGGTGAGGCAGGTTCCGGACGAACCCCACCGTGTCGGTGAGGGTGTACACGCGACCGTCGGCGGCCTGGGCACGGCGCACCGTGGCATCCAGGGTCGCGAACAGGGCGTTCTCCACGAGGACCCCGGCGCTCGTCAGGCGGTTGAGGAGACTGGACTTGCCGGCGTTGGTGTACCCGGCGATCGCCACGGAGGGGATCGTGTGCCGCTTGCGTTCGGCGCGCTTCGCCTCGCGGGCGGGCGCGTAGTCGCGGATCTGGCGGCGCAGCTGCGCCATGCGGGTGCGGATGCGGCGACGGTCGAGCTCGATCTTCGTCTCGCCGGGTCCGCGCGAGCCCATGCCCGCACCGCCGGCGCCGACCTGGCCGCCCGCCTGGCGCGACATCGACTCGCCCCAGCCTCGCAGTCGGGGCAGGAGGTACTCGAGCTGGGCCAGCTCGACCTGCGCCTTGCCTTCGCGGCTCTTGGCGTGCTGGCTGAAGATGTCGAGGATGACCGTGGTGCGGTCGATGACCTTCACCTTGACGACGTCCTCGAGCGCGCGCCGCTGGCTGGAGGCGAGTTCGGTGTCGGCGATGACGGTGTCGGCGCCGACGGCGGCGACGAGGTCGCGCAGTTCAGCCGCCTTGCCGCGGCCGATGTACGTCGCCGGATCCGGGTGCGGGCGCCGCTGCAGCACGCCGTCGAGCACGACCGCGCCGGCCGTCTCGGCGAGCGCGGCGAGCTCCCGCAGAGAGTTCTCCGCGTCCTCGTGCGAACCCTGGGCGTATACGCCCACGAGCACCACGTTCTCGAGACGCAGCTGGCGATACTCGACCTCGGTGACGTCCTCGAGCTCAGTCGACAGGCCCGCGACGCGGCGCAGCGCCGCGCGGTCCTCGCGATCCCACTGGTCGCCGTCTCCGTCGCCGTACGCCACGGTCGCGGCGTCCTGGAGCGCCTGAGCCGACCCGAGCGCCTGACCGGACCCGAAGACGCGCACCCCGGATCGCCCGTCGGCGTGTGCGAGCACGCGATCGACCGGGTCCACCGGCGTCTCGTCGGTGCTCTGCGGGGTGGTGGTGTCCGTCATGTGTTCCTTTCCTGCGGTGACCGCCCGTCGCGGGCTGCCCCCGTGCACTCTAGCCTCCCGTACTGGGAGGTCCTCCGCTACGCTCGAAGGCCATGGCGAGCGATCATTACTTCAGCGCGACCCCCGCCAGTGCGGAGAACCTCCGCCGCATCCGCGTCACGCTCGCGGGCCGCGATGTCGAGGTGACGACGGCGGGAGGGGTCTTCAGCCCCGACCACGTGGACTCCGGCACGGCGGTGCTCCTCGCCAATACTCCGCCCCCTCCGCCGGGTGGTCATCTGCTCGACCTCGGCAGCGGCTGGGGGCCGATCGCCCTGTCGCTCGCGATCGAATCGCCCCGATCGACGGTGTGGGCCGTCGACGTGAACGAGCGCGCGCTGGACCTCGTGCGACGAAACGCCGACGCTCTCGGTCTCTCCAATGTCAACGCCGTCCTGCCCGGCGATGTTCCCGCCGACGTCACGTTCCGCACGATCCGCTCCAATCCCCCGATCCGGGTCGGCAAGAACGAGCTGCACGGGCTGCTGGAGCACTGGATCCCGCGTCTGGACGAGCGCAGCGACGCCTGGCTCGTCGTGCAGCGCAACCTCGGCTCCGACTCCCTGCAGCGCTGGCTCGCCGCCACCCTCGACAAGGGGTACACGGTGACACGGGCCGCGACCGGGCGCGGCTTCCGGGTGCTCAAGGTGCGCCGGCACGGCAGCCCCGCCACCGAGGCGATCCCGCTCCCCGGCACCGCCTGAGCAGCCAGGGGTGCCGCCTCTCAGGCGAGCGCTACTTCCCCCGAGTACACGAGGGTGGCCGGTCCCGAGAGGAGCACGTGCTCACCGTCCTCGTGGTGGGTGATGCGCACGCCCAGGCGCCCGCCCGGCACGTCGACCCGCCAGCGCTCGGGCGCCCGCTCCCCCGCCCACAGCCGCACGGCGAGGGCCGTGGCGGCCACACCGGTCCCGCACGAGAGCGTCTCGCCCACGCCGCGTTCGAACACGCGCATCGTGACGGCACCCACCCCGCCGTCGACGAGCGGGTCGGACGGAACGACGAACTCGACGTTCGCCCCGGCCGGCGGCTCGGGTGTCAGGAGGGGCTGGACCGTCAGGTCGAGGCCGTCGAGTTCGGCGATGCTGGAGAGGGCGACGACGACGTGCGGGTTGCCGACGTCGATGCCCTGGCCCGGACGAGGGATGTCGAGTCCGCGTGCCCGGACGGTGACCTCGTCACCCTCCGGTCGCCACCGACCGAGGTCGACCTCGAATCCGTCGTCGGAGCGCGTGACGGTCTTCGTCCCCGCCCGGGTGCCGATGCGCAGCTCGCCGTCCGGCGGCAGCGCCGCGAGCCCGGTGTCGACGAGGTAGCGTGCGAAGACGCGGATCCCGTTGCCGCACATCTCCGCCGCCGATCCGTCGGCGTTGCGATAGTCCATGAACCACTCGGCGTCTGCGGTCGCCGCCCCCGCCGGCAGCGCCGCCGAGCGCACGACCCGCAGGATGCCGTCGCCGCCGATGCCGAAGCGGCGATCGCACAGCGCGGCGACCTGGTCGTCGCTCAGCGAGAGCGCGCCGTCGACGTCGGGGACGATGACGAAGTCGTTGCCGGTGCCGTGGCCCTTGGTGAACGCGATGGTGGACACCCCGCAAGTCTAGGCGGGCACGTCGCGACCGGCGTCAGTCGGCGATGAGACGCTTGCCCGTGTTCCAGGTCTCGAAGGGCTCGAACCCGAGCGAGGCGTAGAAGTCGTGCACCTCGACGTTCTCGGTGCGCACCATGAGCTGGACCTTCGGGCATCCCATGTCGATCAGCAGCTCCTCGGCGCGCTCCACGAGGCGGCGGCCGATGCCCTCGCCGCGGCGTGCGGGACTGCTGGCCAGGTAGTAGAGCCAACCGCGGTGCCCGTCGTAGCCGGCCATGACGGTGCCGACGAGCTCCGTGCCGTCGACGGCGACGAGGAACAGCTCCGGCTGGACGCGCAGCTTGCGGCTGATGTCCTGGTACGGGTTGTTCCACGGCCGGGTCAGCCCGGTCTCCTGCCAGAGCGAGACGACGGGCTCGGTGTCGGCGAGGTCGAACGGTCGGATCTGGAGTGTCATGCGCTCGAGTCTGCCAGCCCTCCGGCATCCACGTCGGGCGGGTGCCAGTCCAGGCCCGGATACCTCCGGAACCACGACACCTGTCGGCGGGCATAGCGACGGGTGAGAGCCTGCGTCTGCGCGACCGCCTCGGCGGGAGTGAGCCGGCCGTCGAGCTGCTCGATCGCCTGCGCGTAGCCGATGGCCCGTCCGGCGGTGGGCCCCTGTTCCAGCCCGCGTTCCCGGAGCGCTCGGACCTCGTCGAGCAGGCCGTCAGCCCACATCCGCTCCACCCGCTGGTCGAGCCGTCCGACGAGCTCGGAACGGTCGACGTGCACGCCGAGCAGTGTGGTGCGGCCGTGCCAGAGGGCCGGCTCGGCGGGAAGCGACGCGCCGTGGGTGGGCTCGCCCTGAGCGAGCACCTCCAGCGCGCGCACGATCCGCCGGCCGTTGCGCGGGTCGACGCGCGCGGCGGTGCTCGGGTCCGTGGCCAGCAGCCGCCGGAACAGCGGCTCCGGACCGCCTGCGCGCAGTTCGGTCTCCAGATCAGCGCGTACGCCCTCGTCGCGAGGCGGAAATCGGAAGTCGAACACGACGCTCGACACGTACAGCCCGGATCCGCCCACGAGCACGGCGTCGCCGCCGCGGGCGAAGATGGCGTCGATGGCCGCCCGCGCGCGACGCTGGTACCAGGCGACCGCCGCCTCCTCGGTGACGTCGAGCTCGTCGAAGAGGTGGTGCGGGATGCCACGGCGGTCTCGGACAGGGAGCTTCGCGGTCCCGATGTCCATGCCGCGGTAGAGCTGCATCGCATCGGCGTTGACGATCTCGGCGGCCCGCCCCCGCTCGGTCAGCGCCGTCGCCAACCGCAGCGAGAGGTCCGTCTTGCCCGTGCCGGTCGCCCCGACGACGGCCCAGAGCCGCGGCTGCGGCGCGCCGGGAGCGCTCACGCCCCCGAGGGACGAAGAGCCGGCAGGCCGAGCGAGACGGCCCGCGGTGCGGACGTCCCGCCCGAAGGCGCCGGAACGCCGCAGGACTCCGCCTGGGCCCGGTCCCATGCGTCGCCCGCCCGCGTCCGGCGGATGCGCAGCGGTGTCCCGTCGGCACTGTCGGCCAGAAGGTGGAACGGTGCCGCGCGGGTCACGATGACCGACACCATATCGCCCGGCCTGGGCACGGCAGAGCCGTCGGGAAGCTCGAAGTGGACGAGACGGTTGTCCTCGGCACGCCCCGTCAGTCGCCGGGTGGCGGCGTCCTTCTTCCCCTCACCCGTCGACACCAGGACCTGCAGCTCGCGGCCCACCTGACGCTGGTTCTCCTCGAGCGAGATGCGCTCCTGCAGGGCGACCAGTCGCTCGTACCGCTCCTGCACGACCGCCTTCGGCACCTGGTCGGGCATGGTCGCCGCGGGTGTCCCCTCCCGGATGGAGTACTGGAAGGTGAAGGCGCTGGCGAACCGCGCCTGCTCCACCACTCGCAGAGTCTCTGCGAAGTCCTCGTCGGTCTCGCCGGGGAACCCGACGATGATGTCCGTCGTGATCGCCGCGTCGGGCATCCGCTCGCGCACACGGTCGAGGATGCCGAGGAATCGCTCGCTGCGGTAGGAGCGCCGCATCGCCTTGAGGATGCGATCCGAACCGGACTGGAGCGGCATATGGAGCTGCGGCATGACCGCGGGGGTCTCGGCCATCGCATCGATCACGTCGTCGGTGAAGGCCGCGGGGTGCGGACTCGTGAACCGGATGCGCTCGAGGCCGGGAATCTCCCCCGCGGCGCGCAGCAGCTTGCCGAACGCCTGGCGGTCGCCGAACTCCACGCCATAGCTGTTTACGTTCTGTCCGAGGAGGGTGACCTCCACGGCGCCGTCGTCGACGAGCAGCTTGATCTCGCTCAGGATGTCGCCGGGACGGCGGTCCTTCTCCTTGCCGCGAAGGCTCGGGACGATGCAGAACGTGCACGTGTTGTTGCAGCCGACCGAGATGGAGACCCAGCCGCTGTGGATCGCGTCGCGCTTGGTGGGAAGAGTGGAGGGGAACACGTCGAGCGACTCGAGGATCTCGAGTTCGGCGTCGCCGTTGTGACGTGCGCGCTCGAGCATGCCGGGCAGCGAGCCCATGTTGTGGGTGCCGAACACGACGTCCACCCAGGGCGCCTTGTCGAGCACAGCGTCCTTGTCCATCTGCGCGAGGCAGCCGCCGACGGCGATCTGCATGCCTTCGTGGCGGTCCTTCCGGCTCTTCAGATGGCCGAGCGTGCCGTACAGCTTGCCGGCGGCGTTGTCACGCACCGCACAGGTGTTGATGACGACCACATCGGCTTCGACGCCCGCCTCGGCGCGCACGTACCCGGCACTCTCGAGCGACCCGGAGAGTCGCTCCGAGTCGTGGACGTTCATCTGACAGCCGAAGGTGCGCACTTCGTAGGTTCGTGCGGTGCCGTCGCCGGCCCGCGCCGCGGGCGAGGGAGCGATGATCGTCGGTGCAGAGGACGGAGAAGTCATGATGCCACCATTCTACGAGTGACCGTGCGGCGCGCTCCGTCGGCGTGGACGACACGGCGCGGGCGTCGGGGACGCGCTGTCCGCCGTCAGTGGAAGCGCACCGACGACGACCGCGTACCGCCCTCGTCGAGAGCCTGCCGCGCCGCCGACATCGCCGTCGCTCCCCCGAACCCTCGACGAGCCAGCTGGCCGTGCAGGCGTCGCAGCGCCGTCTCACGATCGAGCGAGGCCATGCTGCGCGCCTTCTGCCGCGCGAAGGCGAGCGCCCTCTCGGCGTCATCGTCGGGGAGTTCGGCGAGGGCGGCGTCGATCACGTCGCGCGGAACGCCCCGCGCGGCGAGCGTCTGAGCGACGGCCTGGCGCCCTTGGGCTTTGCGGTCTGTCGCGATGTGGACCAGCTGCTCGGCGAGCCGGGCATCATCGAGATAGCCGTGGCTCAGGAAGCCGTCGACGATCGCGTCGATCTCGTACTCGTGCAGCTCGTGTCCGACGAGCACTCCCCGCGCCTCCCGGACGGAGAGCGATCGGGAACGCAGCTTCTTCAGCAGAGCGGTCTCCGCGGCCTCGCGCACCGCCGTCCGGCCTTCGTCGTCATCCAGGTCGTCGACGGGCGCCGCCTCGTGCTCGACGAGCCAGCTGCGGTGCCACCCGTCGGCGCGTTCCTGGTCGATCCGGTCCTCGCGCCGGTCGCTCTGGCTGCTCGACCGCGCGGACCCGCCGACCGGCACCGCCCCCTCGGTGCGCGTCATCCCGCCGAAGATCGGAATGACGGGGGCGAGTCCGTCCCCCCGGCGTGACTCGCCCCCGTGGTCTCCCATGATCAGGCGGGTCGCCGTGCCGCGAGCTCGTCGCCGGCCGGTGCCTCGACGCTCTTGGGCTGGCCGATGCCGAGCTTCTGCTTGATCTTGTTCTCGATCTCTGCCGCGACATCGACGTTCTTGATCAGGAAGTTGCGCGCATTCTCCTTGCCCTGACCGAGCTGCTCCCCGTCGTACGTGTACCAGGCTCCGGACTTCTTGACGATCGCGTGCTCGACGCCGAAGTCGATGAGACTGCCCTCGCGAGAGATGCCGACGCCGTACAGGATGTCGAATTCGGCCTGCTTGAACGGCGGCGCCATCTTGTTCTTCACGACCTTGACGCGCGTACGGTTGCCGACGGCCTCCGTGCCGTCCTTCAGGGTCTCGATGCGGCGGATGTCGAGACGCACCGACGCGTAGAACTTGAGCGCCTTTCCGCCGGCGGTCGTCTCGGGCGAGCCGAAGAACACGCCGATCTTCTCGCGGAGCTGGTTGATGAAGATCATCGTGGTGTTGGTCTGGTTGAGACCACCGGTGAGCTTTCGGAGCGCCTGCGACATGAGGCGAGCCTGAAGGCCGACGTGCGAATCGCCCATCTCCCCCTCGATCTCGGCCTTCGGCACGAGCGCGGCGACGGAGTCGATGACCACCAGGTCGATGGCCCCGGAGCGGACCAGCATGTCCGCGATCTCGAGCGCCTGCTCGCCGGTGTCGGGCTGGGAGACCAGCAGCTGGTCGATGTCGACGCCCAGCTTGTGCGCGTAGTCCGGGTCGAGCGCGTGCTCCGCGTCGATGAAGGCGGCGATGCCGCCTGCGCGCTGCACGTTGGCGATGGCATGGAGGGTCAGGGTGGTCTTACCCGAGGACTCCGGTCCGTAGATCTCGATGATGCGACCGCGCGGAAGCCCGCCGACACCGAGGGCGACATCGAGGGCGATGGAGCCGGTGGGGATGACCTCGACCGGGGCGCGCTCGTCGCTGCCCAGCCGCATGACCGAGCCCTTCCCGAACTGGCGGTCGATCTGAGCGAGGGCCGATTCGAGGGCCTTCTCGCGGTCTGCGGGTGATGGCATGACGTGCTCCTTCGTGTCGCGATTCCGTCGCCTGTAGGCTGTCGCGCTCCTCTCCGACGGAGAGGATGCTGCGACAAGGCGGAGGTGTCTTGATGACGTGGTCCACGCTACGGAGGAGGTCCGACATCGCGTCGGCCCAGCTGCGCATCGGAGGATAACGTCTCTGCGACACCTCTTGTGCAGGAGACTACGCGCAATCGAACAGGTGTTCGATGCGACACGCGGAGGATCAGCGGCGCGGTTCGAGCCAGCCGGCGCCGTGACGGCGCGCGACCGGCACGTCGGTCTCGGCGCACAGCGCGAGCCAGACCTCCCGCGTGTCGACCCCGTCGGCCAGCGCCTGTGCCGCCGTCCGGTACGACAGCGAGCTCAGCGAGAGGTCGCTGACCAGCGAATCCCCGCGCGCGCCGAACTCCGCAGCGACGGCACGACCGAACTCGCTACGACGCATGTGGGCCCGCGGCGGACGTCAGCGAAGCGACAGCTCGGGCTGCGCGAAGTCCTCGCCCAGCGACGCGAGGTCGTCCGGAACCACGTCGGGGAAGGTCTGCAGGCCCTCCAGCACCGAGATGCGGTCGCCGACCTCGCGCATGATGGTGGAGATGGGCACATCGAGCGCGTCGGCCACGGCGGCGAGGATCTCGCTGGAGGCCTCCTTCTGACCGCGCTCCACCTCGCTCAGGTAGCCGAGGGCCACGCTCGCGCGGCCGGCGACCTGACGAAGGGTCTTGCCCTTCTGAAGACGCATGTCACGAAGGACGTCACCGATCTCTTGACGAACCAGGATCATGTCAGGCCCCCTTCTGTGACGATGAACCGCTGTCTCGGACCGACAACGGTACAGCACTTGGCTGTCACCCTAGACCCCGAGTGCTGGAGAAAGGGTGGGAATCGCTCAGATGTAACGGAGGAGAAACACCCCGTATTCCCGCAGCCGTCAGAGAGCGTCGAACGCCAGGCGGAGTGCGAGGGTCGTCGCCTCGGCGCGGATCTCGTCGCGGTCGCCGGACAGCACGAGCGACTCCACGCGGGACCCCAGCGGCGTGGAGACGGCGAGGTGCACCGTGCCGACGGGTTGTCCGTCGGGCGACACCGGGCCGGCGACGCCGGTGGTGGCGATGCCGACATCGGCCGCCTCGCCCGCGTGACCCAGCACGCGCCGCACGCCGTCGGCCATCTGCCGCGCCACCCGAGGATGCACCGGACCGTGGGCGGCGAGAAGAGTGGCGTCGACGCCCAGGACCGTCTGCTTCACATCGGTCGCATACGCGACCACGCCCCCGCGCATCACGGCCGACGCGCCGGGCACCCCGACGACGGCCGCTGCCAGCAGTCCACCGGTGAGGGACTCTGCGACGCCCAGCGTCCAGCCGAGCTCCTTCAGTCGCGCCACGAGCCGCTCGGCGTCCGAGAGGCGACCGTGGGAGACGAGGGTCTCCTCCAGGTCGTCGAGCTCGACCGCCTCGCGCGCCGCGCGCGCCTCCCGCCGCGTCGTCACCGCTTCCCCTTCCGATCGGCTCGTGCACCGCGCAGTTCGGTGACGACGTAGTCGACGCCGCTGGCGACCGTCAGCGCGACCGCGACGGTCATGGCGACGGCGTTGACGACGTGGATCCACCCGCCGACCAGCGTCCACAGCGGAAGCAGCGCCAGCGAGAGCGCGACGGCCTGCGCGACCGTCTTGAGTTTGCCCATCCACGCTGCCGCCACGACGTGGTCGCTGGCGACGACGAGCCGGTGCACGGTGATGCCGATCTCGCGGACCAGGACCACCACGGTGATCCACCAGTCGAGCTCGCCCAGGACCGACAGACACACGAAAGCGGCACCGGTGAGGACTTTGTCGGCGATCGGATCGAGGAGCTTTCCGAGGTCCGTGACGATGTTATGGCGGCGGGCGAGGTAGCCGTCGATGCCGTCGGTGGCGATCGCCACGATGAACAGCACTGCGGCCCACCATCGCAGCGGCCCGTCGGAACCGGCGTCGGCCAGCAGCATCCAGACGAACACCGGTGCGCAGAGGATGCGGACGATGGTGATCGCATTGGGAAGCTGCCGCGGAATCGTCACGACGCCGAGCCTATCCGAGCCGCCGCACGGCGGACCGCGTCAGTCCCTGCCGGTGAGACCCCACGCGTCCTCGTCGCCGGAGTCGCCGTCCACGACCTCGTAGCCGTCGAACTGCGCCTCCACCGCGTCCATCGGCGCGGACGGGGGCTCCTCGCCGCGGAGGCGCGCCAGCACGCCCGGAAGCTGGTCGGGCGTGACCAGCACGTCTCGCGCCTTCGAGCCCTCGGACGGACCCACGATCTCGCGGGACTCCAGCAGGTCCATGAGACGTCCGGCCTTGGCGAACCCGACCCGGAGCTTGCGCTGGAGCATCGACGTCGAGCCGAACTGCGTCGAGATGATCTGCTCGGCAGCCGCCAGCAGCAGATCGAGGTCGTCGCCGATGTCCGCGTCGATCTCCTTCTTCTCGGCGACGGCGGCGACGTCGGAGCGATAATCCGGCTGCGCCTGCTTCTTGACGTGGGCGACCACCTTCTCGATCTCGCTCTCGGCGACCCACGCCCCCTGCACCCGCACCGCTTTGGAGGCGCCCATCGGCAGGAACAGACCGTCGCCCTGGCCGATCAGTCGGTCGGCGCCGGGCTGGTCGAGGATGACACGCGAGTCGGTGACGCTCGTCACGGCGAAGGCGAGCCGTGACGGCACGTTGGCCTTGATGAGACCCGTGACCACGTCGACCGACGGCCGCTGGGTCGCCAGGACGAGGTGGATGCCGCTCGCGCGGGCGAGCTGCGTGATGCGGACGATGGAGTCCTCGACGTCGCGCGGCGCCACCATCATGAGATCGGCCAGCTCGTCCACCACGACGAGCAGATAGGGATAGGGCTTGAGGACCCGCTCGCTCCCCGCCGGAAGGTCGATCTCGCCCGCGACGACGGCGCGGTTGAAGTCGTCGATGTGACGGAAGCCGAAGGAGGCGAGGTCGTCGTACCTCATGTCCATCTCCTTCACCACCCACTGCAGCGCCTCCGCCGCCTTCTTGGGGTTGGTGATGATGGGGGTGATGAGGTGCGGGACTCCCGCGTAGGACGTGAGCTCGACGCGCTTCGGGTCGATGAGGACCATCCGCACGTCGCTGGGCTTCGCACGCATCAGCAGACTCGTGATCATGGAGTTCACGAAGCTGGACTTCCCGGATCCAGTGGAGCCCGCCACGAGGAGGTGCGGCATCTTGGCGAGGTTCGCGATGACATACCCGCCGCCGACGTCCTTGCCGACGCCAATCGTCATCGGATGGGTCTGGGCGCTGGCCGCCTGCGAGCGCAGGACGTCCCCGAGGGTGACGATCTCACGGTCGGTGTTCGGGATCTCGACGCCGATGGCGCTCTTGCCCGGGATCGGGGCGAGGATGCGGACCTCGTTGGACGCGACGGCATAGGCGATGTTGTTGGTGAGCGCGGTGATGCGCTCGACCTTCACCCCCGGTCCGAGCTCGATCTCGTACTGGGTCACTGTCGGCCCGCGTGAGAAGCCCGTCACCCGTGCGTCGACGGAGAACTGGGAGAAGACCCCCGTGATCGCGCGCACGACCTGGTCGTTCGCCTCCGAGCGCGCCTTGTGCGGCGTGCCGGCGGCGAGCGCGTCGACGGAGGGAAGCCGGTAGGGCAGCGCGGGCGGACGGCCGTCGTGGTCGCCGCCGAGGCCCGAGAGCCCGGGCAGCAGTCCGTCGTCGTGGACCTCCTCCGCGTCCTCGCGGATCCCGAGGTCGGCACCCTGGGCGGCACGACGGGCACCGGCGACCACACGGGGGTCGATGATCTCGGTGGGAGCTTCGGACGGCGGCGGCGGGACCGGCGGGGCGGCGACGGCCTGTTCGAACCCGCCGGCGGGCGACGCCTCCAGGAGGGCGGTGAGGTCGTCGGATCCGAGGTGTCCGTCGGCGTCCTCTTCACGGCCCGACTTGTTCCGGCGCCACCAGGGCAGCGCGTCGTCCTTCTCGCCGTCCTTCTCGAACGCGACGGACGACCCGTCCTCTCGCCCCGTGCGCTCCGGCCGCTCCGGCCGCTCCGCGCCGAACATCCACGCGTAGAGGTCACCCAGCCGCTGGCCGATGCGGTTCGGCGGCGTCTTGGTGAGGATGAGGACGCTCAGCACCGCGAGCAGCCCGAGGACGACGCTCGCGCCGACCGGCGTGAGGAAGGTCAGCGGCTCGCCGACCATCCATCCGAACAGTCCCCCTGCCTCGCTGAGGGCCGGCAGGCCCGACCGCGGCTGCGGCCGCGACCCCAGCACGTGGCAGAAGCCCGCGACGGCGAGCACGAACAGGCCGAACCCGATGCCGATGCGGCCGTTGTCGTGAACAGAGGACGGATGCCGGAACAGCCAGCCGGCCAGCAGCAGGAGCAGGACGGGGAGCACGAAGGCCTCGCGTCCCACGAGCGCGCCCACCGTGTAGGCGCTGATCGTCGTGCCGACGTCGGTGCCGATGAGGAACCATTCCACGACCGCGCCGGCGATCGCCAGCAGCACCAGCAGGAAAGGGAACCCGTCGCGGCGCTGGTCCTTCTCCAGGGTCTCGGGCCCGAAGGCGCGGAACACTCCGCCCGTGGCGTGCGCGAGACCCATCCAGGCGCGGACGAGCGCCGAGGGGCGGTCCGGCTCGTCGACGTAGCGCTTGGGCGCCGGCGCCGGCTTCTTGGCGCGCGACGACGCGGAGCTCTTCGCGGGCGTGCGCGGGCTCGTGGTCGGGTTCGTGCTCCTGGCCATTCCCCCACGGTACGTCCGACGGGTGAGGTTCCCCCGTAGCGACGCGACCGTTGGGCCGGACGCGGGGCCGTCCGCACCGTCGTCAGCGCAGGCGCTTGACCATGGTGTCGCGCCCGACCCCGGCGGCGGTGACCGCGAAGCCCTCGCTGCGGTAGAGCGTGCGGGCGAAGTTCCCGCGCTCGACGGAGAGGCTCACGCGGCCGAACCCCTCGGCGCGGGCGTGCTCGCACAGCCGCTGCAGCAGGGCGCGTCCCACCCCGTGCGCGCGCCAGATCGGACGGACGCCGATGATGAGTTCGGGAACCCCCGTCCCGACGTAGCCGAAGCCGGGGTCGGTCCGGGGCAGCATCCGGTACCACGCCGCTCCGATGGGCCCGTCCTGCGCGTCCACCGCCACGAACCCGGCGTCGCCGGGACGCATCCAGCCCGCGACGTACCTGCTGTGTTCGGCGTAGGAGAGGATCTCGTGGCGCGGCCGGGCGCCCTCAGGACGCCAGTTCGCGGCTTCGACGACCATGCCCGCCAGGAACGCCCCGTCGGCCTGAGCGGCGGGACGGAGGCGGAAGGCGACGGGCATGTCGCCGATTGTAGAAGGGCGACGGCCCCGTCCGCGCACGCGAACGGGGCCGGACGGTCACGCTTCGATGACGAGCGGCACGATCATGGGGCGACGACGGAGCGCCTGGTTGACCCAGCGGCCGATCGTCCGCCGCACGATCTGAGAGAGCGCGTGCGTGTCGCGGACACCCGACTGAGCGGCTTCGGTCAGCGCCGCCGCGATCTTGGGCTTCACCGACTCGAAGACGGCATCGTCCTCCGCGAACCCGCGGGCGTGGATCTCGGGGCCGGTGATGATGCGGCCGGTGGCGGCGTCGACGACGACGATCACGGAGATGAAGCCCTCCTCGCCGAGGATGCGGCGGTCCTTCAGATCGGCGTCGGTGATCTCGCCCACCGTCGAGCCGTCGACGTAGACGAAGCCGAGGTCGAGCTGGCCGGTGACGCGCGCGACGCCGTCCTTGAGGTCGACGACGGTGCCGTTCTCGCCCAGGATCGTGTTCTCGGTCGGCACCCCGGAGTCCTGCGCCAGCTTCGCGTTGGCCATGAGGTGGCGGTACTCGCCGTGGATCGGGAGCACGTTGCGCGGCTTCAGGATGTTGTAGCAGTACAGGAGCTCGCCGGCGGCGGCATGCCCGGACACGTGGACCTTCGCATTGCCCTTGTGCACGACGTTGGCCCCGAGCTTGGTGAGCCCGTCGATGACGCGGTAGACCGCGTTCTCGTTGCCCGGGATGAGGCTCGAGGCGAGGATCACCGTGTCGCCGGGACCGGGCTCGATCGCGTGGTCGAGGTTCGCCATCCGCGAGAGCACGGCCATGGGCTCGCCCTGCGAGCCGGTGGACATGTACACGATGCGGTCGTCGGGGAGATCCTTGGCCTTCTTGTAGTCGATCAGCACGCCCTCGGGCACGTGCAGGTAGCCGAGGTCCTCGGCGATCGTCATGTTGCGGACCATGCTGCGTCCGAGGAACGCCAGGCGGCGCCCGTGCGCGTGCGCGGCGTCGATCACCTGCTGGACGCGGTGGACGTGGCTCGAGAAGCTGGCCACGATCACCCGCCGCGGCGCCTTCGCGATGACCTGGTCCAGCACGGGACCGATCGACCGCTCCAACGGGGTGAAGCCGGGCACGTCGGCGTTCGTGGAGTCGACCATGAACAGGTCGACGCCCTCCTCGCCGAGACGCGCGAATGCCCGGAGGTCGGTGATGCGCCCGTCCAGCGGGAGCTGGTCCATCTTGAAGTCGCCGGTGGCCAGCACCATGCCGGCCGGGGTGCGGATCGCCACCGCGAGCGCGTCGGGGATCGAGTGGTTCACCGCGACGAACTCAAGGTCGAACGGGCCGACCTGCTCGCGCTGGCCCTCCGTGACCGTCATCGTGTACGGCTTGATCCGGTGCTCCTTGAGCTTGGCCTCGATGAGCGCCAGAGTCAGCCCGGAGCCGAGCAGCGGGATGTCGTTCTTCAGGCGCAGCAGGTAGGGCACCGCGCCGATGTGGTCTTCGTGGCCGTGGGTCAGCACGACGCCCACGACGTCGTCGAGGCGCTCCTTGATGGGCTCGAAGTCCGGGAGGATCAGGTCGACGCCGGGCTGGTGCTCCTCGGGGAACAGCACACCGCAGTCGACGATGAGGAGCTTGCCGTCGTACTCGAACACGGTCATGTTGCGGCCGACCTCGCCGAGGCCGCCGAGCGGTGTGACGCGGAGAGTGCCGGATTCGAGTGCGGGCGGTTCGGACAGGATGATGGGCATGACACGCCTTTCGCGGGTGCCGTCACGGCATCCGCTGTCGGTGAGGGATGCCGTCAGGCATCCGCTGTTCGGTTGTGGGGCTGGCCTCAGCGCGTGGTGCCGTGCACCTTGGGCAGCGCGCCGCCGGCGGCGGCGTTGCGATCAGGGCGGAAGTTGGAGAAGTCGGCGCCTTCGACCTCGGTGACGAGCGCGAGCTCATCCTCGATGACCGCGGCCTCCCACTCCTCCGGTCCGACGAGGGGCAGGCGCACTCGAGGGCTCGAGATGCGACCGAGGCCGTGCAGGATGTACTTCGCGCTGACGGTTCCGGGCACATGGGTCATGACCGCACGCACCAGGGGCTCGAGCTTGCGGTGGGCGGCGGTCGCGGTCGCGAGGTCGCCGCTGTTGACCGCGTCGACGATCGTCCGATACGGGGCCGGCGCGATGTTCGCGGTCACGCCGATGAGGCCGGTCGCGCCGATCGCGAGATGCGGGAGAACGTTCGCGTCGTCGCCCGAGAAGTACATCAGGTCGGTCTGGTTGAGAACCCGGCTGACCTCGCTGAAGTCGCCCTTGGCGTCCTTGATGGCGAGGATGTTCGGGTGCTTCGCCAGCCGCAGGATCGTCTCGTACTTGATGGGGACGCCGGTGCGGCCGGGGATGTCGTACAGGATGACGGGCAGATCGGTGGCGTCGGCGACCAGGCGGAAGTGGGTGAGGATGCCCGCCTGCGTCGGCGTGTTGTAATACGGCGTGACGATCATGATGCCGTCGGCGCCCGCCTTCTCGCTGGCCCGGTAGAGCTCGATGGCATGTGCCGTCTCGTTCGATCCGCCGCCGGTGATGATCTTGGCGCGGCCAGACGACACGGACTTGCCGACCTCGACGAGCCTCAGCTTCTCGGCATCCGTCAGCGTGCTCGTCTCGCCCGTGGTGCCGGTGACCACGATGCCGTCGGCGCCCGCGGTGATGACGTCGTCGATGTGCTTCTCGACGGCGGGCCAGTCCACTTCGCCGTCGGCGGTCATCGGCGTGACCAGCGCGACGAGCACCTGTCCGAAGGGATTGCCCGAGTGCGTCATGCGACCCAGGTTATCGGTTCACCCGGACAGCCGCCGCGCGGGCTCGTCTTCGAGGCGCGTCAGCGTCCGGTGCGCGCCAGACGGGCGGCAAGGCCCGCGGGCACCAGCCGCACGAGGGCGACGAGCACCTTGTACCGCAGCGACGGGATCGACACCGCCTTGCCGCGTGCCGCGTCGCGGAGGCCTTCGCGCACCACGTCGGTCGCCTGGAGCCACATCCCCCGCGGCACGCCCTCCTGCCCCGGTGGGAGCCCCAACCGCTCGTGGAAGTCGGTGTGGGTGAAGCCGGGACACACCGCGGTGACGGTCACCGGCGCGTAGGCCGCGTTCGCCCACCGGCTGAACGACACGACCCAGGACTTCACTGCACCGTACGTCCCGCGCGGGAGGAAGGCGGCGACGGACGCGACGTTGACGATGCGTCCGCGCCCCCGGGCGGTCATGGCGCGGAGCGCGACGTGCGACAGCCGCATGGTGGCCCGCACGTGGAGGTCGAGGTGACGCTCCTCGTCGGCGATCTCGTTGTGCGCGAAGTCGAGATCGAGACCGAACCCGGCGTTGTTGACGAGAATCCCGACCGGCCGCGCGACGTCCGACAGCCGTGCCTCCACCTGGGCGAGGCCCTCGTCGCTCGTGAGGTCGGCCGCGATCACCTCGCAGCCGACGCCGTACCGTTCGCCGAGTTCGGCAGCCACCGCTTCGAGCGCAGCGCGGTCCCGGGCGACCAGGACCACGTCGGCACCGGAGGCCGCGAGCTGACGGGCGAACTCGGTCCCGAGACCGGAGCTCGCCCCCGTGATGAGTGCGGTCTTCGCCATGGCGGCCAGCCTACGCGTGGCCCGCACACGGGCTTCAGCGCGCGTGTGTGAGGAAGCGGTAGCGGATGCCCGAGCGCGACTGCTGCCACTCCCCCTCCGCGACGACCGGCCATCCGCTGCGCGACGGCGCCCGGGTGTCGCCGTCGACCTCGAGGTCGAGCTCGGTCACCTCCAGCTGGTCGGCGCGGTCGATCGCTGCGCGGTAGAGCTCGCCGCCCCCGATGATCCAGACCATCGGCTCGCCTGCGACGATAGCCCAGGCCCCCTCGAGTCCGTCGGCGCGCTCGGCGCCCTCGGCCGCCCAGTCGGGCGTGCGGGTCACGACGATGTTGCGGCGGCCCGGAAGCGGCCGGAAGCGCTCGGGGAAGGACTCCCAGGTGCGGCGCCCCATGATGACCGGCGCCCCCATCGTGACGTCACGGAAGTGCGCCAGATCCTCGGGGACGTGCCAGGGCATCCCGCCGTCCGCGCCGATGACGCCGCCCCGGGCCTCCGCCCAGATCATCCCGACACGGGGCATCTTCCCGGCTCGGGGCGCGCCACGACGCGATCCGTCGTCGGGAGCGCTCGTCATACCGCGACGGCCCCGCGGATCGCCGGGTGGTGCTGGTAGTCCTCGACGATGAAGTCCTCGTAGGTGTAGTCGAAGATCGACTCGGGCTTCCGGGCGAACCGCAGCGTCGGGTACGGGTACGGGTCGCGGCTCAGCTGCTCGCGCACCTGGTCGAGATGGTTGTCGTAGATGTGGCAGTCACCGCCGGTCCAGACGAAGTCGCCCGGCTCCAGCCCGGTCTGCTGCGCGATCATGAGCGTCAGCAGGGCGTAGGAGGCGATGTTGAACGGCACTCCGAGGAACATGTCGGCGCTGCGCTGATACAGCTGGCACGAGAGTCGTCCGTCGGCGACGTAGAACTGGAAGAGCGCATGACAGGGCGCCAGCGCCATGTCGGGGATGTCACCCGGGTTCCATGCCGACACGATGAGCCGGCGCGAGTCGGGGTTGGAGCGGATCTGCTCGACGACCTGGGCGATCTGATCGATCGAACCGCCGTCGGGGGTCGGCCACGAACGCCACTGGACGCCGTAGACGGGGCCCAGCTCCCCAGCGGCGTCGGCCCACTCGTCCCAGATGGACACGCCCGCCTCCTGCAGCCACTTCACGTTGGACTCGCCGCGCAGGAACCACAGCAGCTCGTACGCCACCGACTTGAAGTGCACGCGCTTGGTGGTGATGAGCGGGAAGCCCTGCGACAGATCGAAGCGGATCTGACGGCCGAACACGCTCGTCGTTCCCGTGCCCGTGCGGTCGTCCTTGTGGACGCCCTCGGCGAGGACGGCACGCAGGAGGTCTTCGTACGGTGTGGGAACGGATGCCGCGTCGGTCACGCCTGCCACCCTACCGGCGCCCGGGGACACCGGGCTCTGTTACACGCCCGTCGTCATACCCGGCGGCGAGCGGATCCGGCTCGGTGTCGCCGGACTACGATGGGGCGTTGTGAATCTCGTCGGAGCCCTGCTGATCCTCACCGCCCTCCTGGCGGTGACGATCGCGCTCGGTGTGTACCTGCGCTGGCAGCAGAATCGTCCGCGGCGGGAGAACCCGGCCGAGGTCGTCGACCCGACCCGCTTCGGCGCCCCCGCCCGCGGCGAGGTCGCGACGCTCCTGCAGTTCAGCACGGAGATGTGCTCCCGCTGCCCCGGCGTGCACCGCACCCTGGACGCCATCGCCGGCCCGCGCCCGGGGGTCGTCCATGTGGACGTCGACCTCACGCACCGCCCGGACATCGCGCAGCACTTCCGCATCCTTCAGACGCCGACGACCTTCATCCTCGACCGCGACGGGATCGTCCAGAGCCGCTTCGGCGGCGCCCCCAGCCGGCACGTCGTCGAACTCGAGCTCGCGCGGGTCACCGCCGAACCCGTTCCCGCCTGAGCGGTTCCCTCCGGCACATGCCCGGTCTACGCTCGGGAGCAGGCGCACCCCGGCGCCGGCGAGCCACAGGAGGACACCGATGAGCGTCACGAGCGAAGCGACCACCAGCTGGAAGGGCAGCCTCTTCGAAGGCTCCGGTCAGATCGCGCTGGAGAGCTCCAACCAGGGGCCGTTCGCCGTCGACTGGAAGGCGCGCAGCGAAGGGTCGACGTCGGTCACGACCCCCGAGGAGCTGATCGCGGCGGCGCATTCATCGTGCTTCAGCATGGCGCTCTCGCACGCCCTGACCGAGAACGGGACCCCGCCGCAGAGCGTGGAGACGACCGCCTCCGTCACCTTCATCCCCGGCACGGGCATCACCGGCTCCCACCTCAACGTCAGCGCCGTCGTCCCGGGCCTGTCGGCCGACGACTTCGCGCGCATCGCCGACGAGGCGAAGGCCGGCTGCCCGGTCTCGGCGGCGCTGGCCGGCATCGAGATCACCCTCGAGGCCACGCTTGGCTGACGCCGCCGCCGACCGGATCGTCGTGGCGGGCGCCTCCGGGCTGATCGGTCGCACGCTGGTCGACTCCCTCCGCGCCGACGGCGTCGCCGTGACCACGCTCGTTCGCCGCCCCGCGGAGCGACCCGACGAGGTCTCCTGGAATCCGACGGCACGGCGACTCGATCCGGAGGTTCTGGCGGGCGCTCGCGCCGTCGTGTGCCTCAACGGTGCGAGCATCGGCCGCTTCCCCTGGACCGCGCGGTACAAGCACGAGCTGCTGTGGTCGCGCATCCAGCCGACTCAGACCATAGCGGCGGCAGTCCGCGCCCTCGGCGCCGAGGCGCCGCATTTCGTGTCGGCCTCCGCGGTGGGCTACTACCCGTCGGCGCCCGGCGTCGCACTGACCGAGGACGCGCCGCGCGGCGACACCTTCCTGGCGGACCTGTGCGGCGAGTGGGAGTCCGCCGCGCGTGCGGCCGGAGACGCGGCGCGCGTGGCCCTGCTGCGGACGGCGCCGATCGTGCATCCCGAAGGCGTGCTGAAGCCCCTGCTGCTGCTCACGCGGCTCGGAGCGGCCGGCCCGATCGGCTCGGGTCGTCAGGTGTGGCCGTGGATCTCGCTGGACGACGAGATCCGAGCGATCCGTCACATCATCGACGGTGGTCTCGATGGCCCCGTGAACCTCACCGGCCCCCAGCGCGCCACCGCCAACGACCTCGGCTTCGCGCTGGCGCGGCGGATGAACAGGCCGTTCGTGCTGCGCGCGCCGGTCTGGGCCATCAAGACCGTGCTCGGTGCGGACGCCACGGAGGCGCTGCTCACGAGCGACATGGACGTCGTGCCGGAGCGTCTGACGACGTCGGGGTTCGCCTTCACCCACGACACCGTCGAGGAAGCGGTCGCTGCCGTCGTGCCTGCGTGAGGCGACGTCAGGCGCTGCCGCGCTCGAGGGCGATGGCCGTACGCACCGCGTGACGCGCCCGCCGGCGGTCCCCCGCGCCGTCGTAGACCAAGCCCAGCCGGAACCACGCCCGCCAGTCGTCGGGATGCGCCTCGACGTCGGCGCGGTAGGCGGGGAACAGCGCATCGGCCTGCGCCCGCTCGGGTCGCCCGCTCTCGCGGACGTCGATCTCCTCGTCGGGAAGTCCGCCCTCGGCCTCGAGCCTGCGGGCGAGGGCCTGTGCGCGCATGCCGAAGCGGAGCTCCCGCCAGAGCCCCCAGGCGCCGAGCACGGGCAGCAGCACGAGCGCTGCGCCCATCGCGACGGCGACCGGCTCACCCGAGGTCAGCAGGAGGTAGGCGCGCTGGGCGACCAGCACGATGTACAGCGCGAGGGCGGCCGCCATCAGCGCCACCCCGATGCGCGTGCTCATGCCCCGGTCGTGCGGGCGACCTGCCCGGGCACGCTGCCCTCCGCCACCGGCGCGGCACCCCGGGCTCGGGGCGAACGGAATCCGATGTCGATGAAGCTGTCGAGTCCGACGACCACGCCGCGCGCGTCGCGGGCGGCGGCGAGCGCCACCCGGATGCCGGGGGCGTACGCTGCCGCGGGGTCGACGGTGTCATGGACGACGGTGAGCGACTCGCCCGCCCCCGACAGGATGGTCTCCTGGCGGGCGAGGACGCCCGGGCGCCGCAGCGAGTGCACCGGGACGCTCGCCACCTGCTGACCACGCGCGCGCTGGTCGACATGCGGCGACTCGACCGGCCCCGTCTCGACACGGGCGGCCGCTATCAGCTCGGCGGTGCGGACCGCGGTCCCGCTCGGAGAGTCGATCTTCGTCTCGCGGTGGGCTTCGACGATCTCGATGGACGGGAAGAACGGGGCGGCCGCGGCCGCCAGCGCCGACCCGATCACCGAGCCCAGCGAGAAGTTGGGGATGAAGACCGCTCCCGTGCCGGCCGCGTCGACGAGCGGACGAACCAGGGCGATCCGCTCGGAGGACCAACCCGAGGTTCCCACCAGCACGTTGATGCCGCGCTCGATGGCGGTGCGGACGACATCGATCGACACGGCGGGAACCGAGGCGTCCACGACGAGGTCGGCGCCCTCCATGTCGGCGAGATCGCTGGAGGAGCCCAGGACGGCGACCACCTCGAAGTCGTCGCTCGCATCGATCACGTCGCGGATGATCCCGCCGAGCTTGCCGGTGCCGCCCACGAGGGCGACGCGAGTCGTCGTCATGCGTCCAGCCTAGACGGGCCGTGCTCCGCCGGCCGGGAGGGCGCGGCGGCGGGAGTAGCCTCGTTCGCATGGTGTCCCTGCAGCCGCTGCCCGTCGATCACCCCCGTTCCCGCGCACTGCTCACCGACTACTTCGCCATGCGCGGTGAGTCGTTCCCGCAGGGACAGACGTACCGGCCGGTGTTCCCCGAAGCCGCGGTGTTCACGCCGCCGGCCGGGATCTTCCTCGTCGCGGTCGACGGCGGCGCCGATGTCGGGTGCGGCGGCATCCGGCGCATCGCCGACGGACCGGACGGCGCCCGCTACGAGGTCAAGCACCTGTTCCTGCGGCCGGAGACCCGCGGCCGAGGCTGGGGCCGCGTGCTGCTCGAGGCGCTCGAGGATCGCGCTCGGGAGTGGGACGCCGTCGATGTCGTGCTCGACACCCACCACACCCTCGAGTCCGCTGGTGCCCTGTACTCGCGCAGCGGCTACCTCCCGATCGAGCCGTACAACGACAACCCGAACGCGACGGTGTGGCTACGCAAGGTGCTGGGCTGACAAGTCACTGCATCGATTCGACGGAGCCGTAGACTCCCGCCCGTGCCCCGACGACGCCTGATGTTCGTGCAATTGAAGACCGGCTACGACATCGACCGGGGACCGTCCTGGATTTGCTGGGTCGACTTCAACAAGTCGTGGAACACGGCGCGATTCCATGGCAAAGAGCTACGACGCTTCCAGAGCTTCGATGCGAACTTCTACGACGTCGACACCCGCGAGGACTACTGGCTTTCCGGCCCGAAGCGGGATCGGACCGACCTCCGATACGGTCCCGGCTCGCCGTCCATCGAAGAGGACGCGCGCGAAGCCTATGACGCCTTCCTCGCGGGTGCTCCCCTGCCTGGCAGGGAGCAGGGATGAGCACGATGACCTCAGAGGTAACCACGCGCCCAGCTGGCAGAAGCGGTCGCATGGTGGCGGATCGGCCTCGGCGATGGGCGTGCAATCTTCGCCCGCTCCGGCACAACAGATGACAGTCGTTGTCGGTTCCGGAGCGGGGTGGCGACAACTACTGCCATCTTCTCGGGCGGGGGGACAGCCCCAAGCGTCAGGGCCGCTCGCCGAGGAGCTGCTCGATCGCGTGTGAGGACATGGCGCGCAGCCACGCGTCGTCGGCATCGCGGAGCAGCGTCGCGAACGCGACCGCCCAGGCACGGGCCCGGATCCACATCGGCTCGTCATAGCCGGGACCCAGGTCCGCACGCAGCCGCGCACGACCGTCCGGCCCGAGCGCCATCCACGCCACGGCCAGGTCGCACGCGGGATCGCCGGCGCACATGTCGCCGAAGTCGATGAGCGCCACCAGCCGCCCGCCACGAGCGATCAGGTTGCCGGGGTGGACGTCGCCGTGCACCCAGACGTCGCGACCCGACCACACGGGGGCAGCGAGGCCCGCGTCCCAGATCGCCGCCAGGGACGGAGAGTCCACCACGCGTCCGCGGACGACGGCCTCGCGATCGCGCAGCGGCACCCCCCGCACGGGATTGCGCGGAGCGTCGGCCGGCGCGACCACGTGGAGCGCACGCAGCACGGCGGCGATCTCCCCTACGAGCGCGTCGCGCTCGGCCTGCGGCAGGTCGACCGCGCGCACCCCGTCGAACCACGGCACGATGCTCCAGCGCCACGGGTAGAGCTCGTCGGGGACCCCGAGGGCGACCGGCACCGGCACGCGCACCGGGAGCGACGACGCCAGGACCGGCAGCCAGCGCTGCTCGTTCTCGATGAGATGGGCCGCCGCCTCGCGACGCGGCAGCCGCACGGCGAGGTCGTCGCCGAGGCGGAAGACCTCGTTGTCCCAGCCATGGGCGACTGCGCGCACCTCGCCGCGCAGCGACGGATGCTGCGACGCGATGAGGCGGTCGACGTCGGCGGGTGCCAGGGTCACCTCGGCGGGCGGCTGCGGCATCCGCTCAGATCCGCGGGGTCTCGGGCAGACCGGTGCGCAGCTCCATGGGCAGATGGGCGAGGTCGTTGTGCGACACGAGCGTCCACGGTCGACCGGGCCGCTGCGCGAGGACGGTGAGCCCGCAGTGGGCCTGATTGAGCGTCAGCCAGCGCCACGCCGGCGCGTCGAGGACTTCGCGCACGAACCACGCGATCACGAAGTTGTGCGTGATGAGGAGCTCGTGCGCATCGGGCTTGCGGGCGAGGAACTCCCCCACCGCGTCCGCCATCTGCGCGGCCCCGGCGTCGGTCTCCGCCTCGCTGATCCCACCGAAGAACGCCTCGTACACCGCCGGGGTATCGGGCGTCATGCCCGTCGGCACGCAGTCGAAGAGCAGCGAGGAGGGCTCGGGCGCGACCGAGGGCAGGCGCTGCGCGACCGCGCGAGCGGTCTCGGCCGCCCGCTCGAGCGGCGAATGCCAGACCGCCGACAGCGGCACCCCCGACAGACGGTCGGCGAGCAGCTCGGCCTGGCGACGACCCCGCGGCGACAGCGGCCCGTCCTCGAGGCCGTGCTCGGCGTCGAGGTGCTCGCCATGGCGCACGAGATAGAGATAGTGCGTCACGTCAGTCTCGATTCGAACGGATGTCGGGGGTGATTCCACCCTACGTCAGCTGCCGCCGGTCACTCCGAGGCGCGAGCGATCTCCGCCAGGTGCGTACGGCTCAGTCGCACGCCGACCCCCTGCATGATCTCCTCCACATGGGACGCGGCGAACGCGTTCACGATCGGAGCGGCCACGATCCGCTGGGCGAGGAGCCAGGCGATGGCCACGGCGGCGGTGGGGACCGCCAGCTCAGCGCTGATGCGGTCGAGCGCGCGGAGCGTGCGCGTGCCGCGACGGTTCATCGATGCGGCCAGCTGCACCCCGCGCACGGTCGAACCGACCCGGTCGCGAGAGCGGTGCGCACCCGCGAGGAAGCCGTGCTCCAGCGCCTGTGACGCGGTCACCGCGATGTTCTGAGCGCCGGCGACGAGGCGGAGGTCCCCCTCGAAGTCGTGACGGCGGAGGATGTTGTACGGCGCGTCGAGCACCGTGAGGCGGGGATACCCGGCCGAGGACATGATGCGCGCCTCGACCAGCTGCGCAGCGGTGTGGCCGTAGCCGCCCAGCGCCCGGATCTTGCCGGCTTCGACGAGCCACTCCGCGGTGGCGAGGGTGTCCTCCAGCGCGGTCTTGGTGTCGGAGGTCGCGTCGAGGTAGAGGAGTTCGATCCGGTCGGTCTGGAGTCGCGTGAGCGAGGCCTCCACCGCGCGGATGAGGTTCACCGGACCGAGACCGGGGTGGTCGGCGTTGGTGCCGACGCGCACGCCGATCACGAGCTGGTCCCGGTTGGCGCGGGCACGGATCCACTGTCCGATGATGTGCTCGCTCCGCCCGGCGCTGTAGCCGTCGGACGTGTGGAGGGCATTGCCGCCACGCTGCGCGTAGGCGTCGAGGATGTCGTGCGCGGCGCCGGAGTCGACATGCCAGCCGAACTCACCGCCACCGAGGATGAGGGGGAAGACCCGCAGCCCGCTCTCGCCGAGCGGCACCCGGAGCGCGTCGCCGACGGCGGGACCCTGGACCGGGATCGGCGCCGAAGGATGGGACGACCCGTCGGGAGAGGTCAGCGTCGCGCCCGCGCCCACGGGGTCGTGCGGCGTGGAAGAGACCGATCCCGCTCCGAAGAAGCCCATCTGCGCGCACCCCCTCACGATGTCGTGGAGATCCGTGGCGCCCACGCATCCCCCGATGCGTCACCTCCGAGAGTAGGCCAGCCGTGCGACACCGCCGCCCTTTGCGGCCAACACGCGGTAAACATTCCATAACGCTTTGATCGCGGTGCGTCCCCGCTCGTCGAATGTCCCCCTTTCGGCGGACCACCAGCGATTTCGTGCGGAGCCCGAACGAAAACGACGGATGCCCGCCGCGTCCCCGAAGGGAGGCGGCGGGCATCCGTGAGCCGGGGGTGATCAGCCCTCGGCGGGAGCGTCTCCCGGACCCTCGCTGGCTGCAGCGGAGCCCTCCTGATCGGCGGCCTCTTCGAGCACCGGCTCGAGCGACAGCTTGCCGCGGTCGTCGATCTTCGTGATGCGCACGAGCAGCTTCTGCCCGACGCCCAGCACGTCCTCGACGTTCTCGACGCGCTTTCCGCCGGCAAGCTTGCGGACCTCGCTGACGTGCAGCAGACCGTCCTTGCCGGGAAGGAGCGAGACGAACGCACCGAACGTGGCGATCTTGACGACCGTGCCGAGGAACTGCTCGCCGACCTCGGGGTTGGTGGGGTTGGCGATCGCGTTCACCTGGGCGCGCGCGGCCTCGGCCGAGGGGCCGTCGGTCGCACCGATGTAGACGGTGCCGTCCTCCTCGATGGAGATCTGCGCGCCGGTCTCGTCCTGGATCGCGTTGATCGTCTTGCCCTTGGGGCCGATCAGCTCGCCGATCTTGTCGACCGGGATCTGCACGCTGATGACGCGCGGAGCGGTCGGGGCCATCTCGTCCGGGCCGTCGATCGCGGCGTTGAGCACGTTCAGGATCGTGAGGCGCGCCTCCTTGGCCTGCGTCAGCGCGGCCGAGAGCACCGACGACGGGATGCCGTCGAGCTTCGTGTCGAGCTGGATCGCGGTGACGAACTCGCTCGTGCCCGCGACCTTGAAGTCCATGTCGCCGAGCGCGTCCTCGGCGCCCAGGATGTCGGTCAGCGCCGCGTAGCGGGTCT
>Ga0307406_10000359_pt1 | contig 26657 bp, 25 predicted proteins | sample 322Cmetagenome_3_FD_203706 | JGI IMG/M metagenome (GOLD analysis project Ga0307406, IMG submission 203706) | Maize rhizosphere microbial communities from greenhouse at UC Davis, California, United States - 322HYB-C-2 | ecosystem: Host-associated > Plants > Roots > Rhizosphere > Soil | place...
CGACGTGAGAGGAAGCTCAGCGGCGCCTCCTACGAACGGGTTTCGAGCTTTCGTACGTCGTCGTGAGCTGGTGATCTTCTTCGTCCTCTCGTACCTGATCGCCTGGTCAACATTGCCGTTTGGAGCCTTTCTGCTTTTGGGCCTCTCGTGTCGGCGATCGTTGTCGTCTTGATCGCCGAGGGCTTGCCGGGGCTGGCTCGACTCGGTCGGCGCGTCATTCGGTGGCGGGTGAACTGGATCTGGTATGCCGCCGCAATCGGCCTGCCGCTGCTGGTCCAAGCGGTATCGATCGGTCTGAACATGGCCGCGGGTGCACCCCCGCCCTCGCTCGATCAGTTTCAGCCGTGGTATGCGGTGCTGCTGCTGTTCGGCCTCCGGATGGTGAATCCCCTGGAGGGTCCGGTTGCCGAGGAGCCCGGGTGGCGAGGCTTCGCTCAGCCGCGGCTGCAATCGAAGAAGTCACCCTTGGCATCGACCGCCGTCCTCGGGGTGTTGATTACCGGCTGGCACCTGCCGCTGGTCTTCATGGCGCAGTTCAACCTGGGCCTGCCAGACATCGCGTCGACCGTGGTGGTCACCTTCTGGTACGCCTGGTTGTTCAACCAGACCGGCGGCAGCGTGCTGCTGACGATCATCGCTCACGCTACCGAGGGCTCCATCAGCCGCCAGAGCCTCTGGCCTGCCGGAGCCGGTGCCGACCGCGACGCCTGGACCTATTTGGTTGCCTGGGCGGCGCTGGTCATAGCGCTGCTGATCTTCGATCGGAAGTCTTGGCGGACGGCACCAGAGTCAGCAATTGATCGGGTGCCTGGCCGGATAAGTTGATCACGCTCCGTCCAGCGGCGGCGGGCAAGATCAACTCCGACAACCATCTGGTTGGTGACTGAACATCGCGCGCTTGATTGATCGGCAAGAGTGGCACCATGTATGGGCAGCGGTGGATCTCAGCGAAGGTGTACACGAAGGCTAAGCGCACGAATCGCTTGACATTGGCCGCGACGACGTAGTTGATCATGAACGGATACCTGGGAGCGGCTGCAGCGAACCAGGGCCGCCACTCGTTGGCCACGAGCGGGGACTCGAAGGTTGCCTCCGGTTGGTGCAGCGGGTCAATACTTGGATGAGCTACCAGCCCCGCTTACGCCACTCGTCGAGATGCGGTCGCTCCGTGCCCAGCGTGGTGTCGTCTCCGTGGCCGGGGTGCACGACGGTGTCGTCGTCGAAACGGTCGAAGATCTTGCTTTCAAGATCATTCATAAGTGAAGTGAAATGTTCCGGCGTTGTTGTCCGCCCAGGACCCCCGGGAAAGAGGCTGTCACCGGTAAACAGATGCGTCCGCCCTGCGCCCGCGTACGCCAAAGTGATCGAACCGGGAGTATGTCCGACCAGTCCGATCACTTCCAGCCACTCGCTACCCAGCTGGATCTGGTCGCCATCCCAGACGCCATTCAGATCCCGCACTTCGGTGCCGATCTTGATCGCCTCAAGGTCAGGTTGGCCGCAGACGAGCTGAGCCCCGGTAGCAGCGGCGACCGACGCTAAGGCCTGCCAGTGATCATCATGCCGGTGGGTTGTCACTATGGCGTCCAGCGGCTGATCGGAGATGATCTTGAGAAGTCGGACACCGTCATTGGCGGCGTCGATGAGTACGCTGCCGCCGCTGCTGTGCTGCAGCAGGTAGGCATTGTTGTCGAACGGTCCGACGCTGATCTTCGCCAAAATCACAGAGCCGGAGAGGCGCAGTACCAGCGGCGGGCCACCTGGTTCGACATGGTTGATGCCAAAATCTTGGTGATCGGGCATCAGTACGCCGGAAGTCGAAGCCCCTCGCCTCCGCTGATCGCGGAAGCGTCCGTCCTACCCAGCAGCCAGCCAAGGAGATTGGCGCTGCTGCCGCTAATAGTCACCGGATCTCCCACGCTGCCCACCGCGGTTATGACACCGGAGTCCGAGTTCAGCTGAAGCTTCGGAAAGTCCTCGCGATTCCCCAGCCGGAACGCGCACCATTCCAAAAGCCATTCGGCCGTTTGGTTGTCGATATCAGTGATCTCATAACCGACGTCGAGATCGACGTGATGGATCACCACCTCGAGCAGTCGTGCCAGGGGCAGCAGACGCGCAGGCACCTGCAGTCCGCCGCGCATCTCAACGATCGCGTCCCATGCCTCCGCAGCGTCCAGCTCCTCGAACGCCGAGGTCAAACGCCCAGCCGAGGTGTCTAGATCGATCTGAAGATCGAGGCCTGAGCGCCCGGCACCAGCCTCGATTTCATGAGCCCGATGCTCAGCGGAGGGGTACATGTCCTGGCGTTCACCCGTACGCGCCCACTGAGTCAGTCGGCGCATGCCATCGGCGTGACGAGCTATGTGTGTGGCCACATGGCCCCGGGTCCACTCCGGCAATCGGCTGGGAGCGCGCCACTGGTCATCGGTGACCAAGATGGTGTCGCCCAGCAAACGCTGAGTGGCGGTCCTCACCAGTGTGCGCAGCGTGTCCAGCTGTGTGGCGGCGGGAGATGCGGCGGCGGTCATCCCCATACCGTAGTGCGCGACCACGGCCCGGGGGGAGGTCTCAACGGACGAAAGCCGGCGAAAGCCGGGGCATCGGAATTTTCCGGTGATTGATGTCAGTGCGGGCACATACGATGTGCTCCGTGAGTGACCGTCTCGTCGTTCGGGGTGCGCGCGAGCACAATCTACAGAACATCTCGCTGGATCTGCCGCGAGATGCTCTCATCGTCTTCACGGGACTGTCGGGATCGGGCAAGTCGAGTCTGGCTTTTGACACAATCTTTGCCGAGGGTCAGCGCCGCTACGTCGAGTCGCTGTCGGCGTATGCGCGGCAATTTCTAGGCCAGATGGACAAACCGGACGTGGATTTCATCGAGGGTCTTTCACCCGCGGTCTCCATCGATCAGAAGTCCACAAGTCGCAACCCACGCTCGACGGTCGGCACTATCACCGAGGTCTATGACTATCTCCGGCTGCTTTATGCCCGAGCGGGTCGGCCGCACTGCCCGATCTGTGGCGAGCCGATCAGCCGGCAATCGCCGCAGCAGATCGTCGATCGGCTTATGGCGATGGAGGAGGGGACCCGGTTCCAGGTGCTGGCACCCGTCGTACGTGGCCGGAAAGGGGAGTACCACGAGGTCTTTCGCGAGCTTGCCTCGGAAGGTTTCAGTCGTGCCCGAGTCGACGGCCAGGCCGTCCAGCTCACCGATCCGCCCCTCCTCGACAAGAAGTACAAGCACTCCATCGACGTGATCGTGGACCGGCTTGCCGTGAAGCCGACGGTCAAGAATCGGCTTACCGACTCGGTCGAAACTGCGCTAAGGCTTGCGCAAGGCGTTGTGACAATCGACTTCGTAGACCTCGACCCGAAGGATCCGCAGCGGGAGCGGAACTACTCAGAAAAGATGGCCTGTCCCAATAACCACGACATCGCCATCGATGAGCTGGAGCCCAGGCAGTTCTCGTTCAATGGACCGTGGGGGGCATGCCCAGCCTGCTCGGGTCTCGGTACGCGCATGGAGGTCGACCCAGAACTGGTGGTGCCCGATGACGACAAGAGTCTCTCCGAGGGAGCCATCGCCCCGTGGTCGTCACAGCATGTAGCGGAATATTTCAGCCGGCTCATCGACGCGCTCGCAGAGAGCGCTGGTTTCTCCACCACGACGCCGTGGCGTCGGCTGCCGAGCTCGGCAAGAAAGATGTTGCTCGAGGGAGTGCCGGGACTGGTCCATGTGCGCTACCGCAACCGCTACGGTCGCGAGCGCAGCTACAACGCGAAGTACGAAGGGGTCATCCCGTATATCGAGCGGCGACATGCTGAGGCCGAGAGCGACACCTCGCGGGAGCGGTTCGCGGGCTATATGCGAGAGGTGCCGTGCCGAGTCTGCAAGGGCGCGCGGCTGAAACCCACGTCGCTGGCGGTAACGGTCGGCGGCAAAAACATTGCCGAGCTGTCGGCAATGTCGATCGACGCTGCCGCTGCGTTTCTGGGACGGCTCGAGCTGACCGAGCGGGAGCGGCACATTGCCGAGCGGGTACTCAAGGAGATCAACGAGCGCCTGAAGTTCTTGCTTGATGTGGGCCTCGACTATCTATCCCTCAGTCGTCCCACTGGGAGCCTCTCCGGAGGGGAGGCGCAGCGCATTCGACTCGCCACTCAGATCGGCTCGGGACTGGTAGGCGTGCTTTATGTCTTAGACGAGCCGAGCATCGGCCTACATCAGCGCGACAACCGCCGGCTGATTGAAACCTTGCTGCGGCTGCGAGATCTCGGCAACACCTTGATCGTTGTGGAGCACGACGAGGAAACGATCAAGGCCGCGGACTGGGCGGTGGACATCGGACCGGGTGCCGGTGAGCATGGCGGCCGGGTGGTGCATTCGGGCACTGTTCAGGAGCTGTTCAATAATCGTGAGTCGCTGACCGGCGCGTACCTATCCGGTCGGCGGTTTATCCCGCTGCCCACTTCGCGCCGTCCGCGTATTCCTGGCCGGGAAGTCACCGTGCACAAAGCCGCCGAGCACAACTTGCGGAACATCACGGTGTCATTTCCGTTGGGCCAGCTGATTGCTGTCACGGGAGTTTCCGGATCCGGCAAATCCACCCTTGTGAATCAAATCCTCTACAACGCGCTGGCGAAGCGCATCTACAACGCGCGTGAGGTGCCCGGTCGGCACCGTTCGATCAGTGGAGCTGATCAGATCGACAAGGTCATCCATGTTGATCAGTCACCGATCGGGCGTACCCCGCGTTCCAACCCCGCGACCTACACCGGGGTTTTTGATCACATTCGCCGGCTCTTTGCCGAGACACCGGAGGCCAAGGTACGCGGGTACCAGCCAGGCCGGTTCTCCTTCAACGTCAAGGGCGGCCGCTGCGAGAACTGCACCGGCGACGGCACGATCAAGATCGAAATGAACTTCCTGCCCGATGTGTATGTGGAATGCGAGGTATGCCACGGCGCCCGCTACAACCGGGAAACCCTGGAGGTCCATTACAAGGGCAGGTCGATATCCGAGGTCTTGAACTCCTCGATCGAGGAGGCGCTGGAGCTCTTCGCTCCGCTCCCGGCGATCGCACGACATCTGAGCACGCTGGTGGACGTCGGACTCGGGTATGTCCGACTGGGCCAGCCAGCGCCGACCCTCTCCGGAGGCGAAGCACAGCGCGTCAAGCTGGCAAGTGAACTGCAAAAGCGTGCGACTGGGCGGACCCTGTACGTCCTGGACGAGCCGACGACCGGACTGCATTTCGAGGACATTCGCAAGCTGCTGGGCGTACTCGGGCGTCTGGTAGACGCCGGTAACACCGTTGTCGTGATCGAGCACAACCTTGACGTGATCAAGACCGCCGACTGGCTGATCGACATGGGGCCGGAGGGTGGATCCCGCGGTGGCTTGGTGATTGCCGAGGGTACGCCAGAGCAGATCGCTGACGATCCGAAGTCGTACACCGGCGAATTCCTCCGGCCGTTGCTGAATGGACAGACGGTCCCCATTAGGGCCAGCCAGCCAGCGCTTGTCGCGAGCTGACACGCCGTCGCTGAAAGAATTCGAACCAAATCGACCGCTATCTCGTCTGGGCTCGCAAACCCGTCCTCACAGCTGGAGGCTTTGTGACCGAGCTCGACGACCAGCAATTTGCCAACGAAACAGCCACGGCGACCCGGCGGAGTGTGCTGCGTACGGCTGGACTGCTAACCCTCGCTGGCGTTGGCGCCGCCACACTGGCAAGTTGCTCCGCCGACGCGGAAACCGGCGCGCCCTCCGCCACGCCAGCCGCCGCAACGACCTCTCCATCGGCTTCGCCGTCGCCGATTGCCGACGCGACTTCCCCCGAGCCGTCCGATTCGAAGGCCAAGGCGCCCGACGGTCCAAGGGTCGCGACATCCAAAGTGCCGGTCGGCGGCGGCGTGATCTTGGAAGACGCCGACTATGTGGTAACCCAGCCCACCAAGGGAAAATACAAGGCGTTCAGCAAGATCTGCACCCACCAGGGATGTCCGGTCGCCTCCGTCGAGAACGGTGTCATTCACTGCAACTGTCACGGCAGCGAGTACTCGATCACCGATGGCTCGGTCACGAATCCTCCAGCTACCAAGGCCCTTGCCGAGTCTAAGACAGCCGTCTTCAAAGGCGAGGTCTACATAACCGGCTAACCGCGTTGCTTTAGGCCACTCCGCATCACTTACTTGGTCGCCGCACTAGCTACAGATGGTGCAAAGTCCCAGTAGCTGATGCGGAGTCGAACTGACGGCTCTCCCGCCTACGCTGGGCGCGTGGTACCACCAGCGTCATCTCGGCCGGCCCCGGCGTACCGGCCTGCTCCCGGTTCCATCCCGGACCAACCTGGCGTGTACCGCTTCTCCGACGCGCAGGGCCGGGTGATCTATGTCGGGAAAGCCAAGAGTCTGCGCTCCCGATTGAACTCCTACTTTGCCGATCCGGCTTCCATGATGAGCCGTACCCGATCGATGGTCGGCACCGCCACCAAGGTCGATTGGACGGTGGTTCACAACGAGGTCGAGGCCCTGCAGCTCGAGTACTCCTGGATTAAGGAGTTCGACCCGCGCTTCAACATCAAATACCGCGACGACAAGTCCTATCCGTGGCTCGCCGTCACGGTCTCTGAGGAAATCCCCCGAGTCATGGTGGGCCGGGGCGCCAAGCGTAAGGGCACCCGCTACTTCGGTCCCTACTCCCATGCCTGGGCTATTAGAGAGACCGTCGACTTGCTGCTCCGGGTCTTTCCGATGCGCTCCTGCCGGCCTGGCGTGTTCAAAAACCACAAACAGCTCGGCCGGCCCTGCCTGCTCGGCTACATCGGCAAGTGCTCAGCCCCGTGCATCGGCCGGGTCACCCCGGAAGAGCATCGCGCGATCGTCGACGACTTCATCCAGTTCATGTCCGGGCAGGCCGGTCCCATGATCAAGAGACTGGAACGCGAAATGCGGGCAGCCAGCGACGCGCTGGAGTTTGAGCGGGCGGCTCGGCTGCGAGACGACATCGGTGCTCTGCAGCGAGCTATGGAGCGCAACGCGGTGGTTTTCCGAGACGGCACCGACGCCGACGTGATCGCGATCGCGGAAGACCCGCTGGAGGTCGCCGTGCAGATCTTTCACGTACGCGGCGGGCGCGTCCGCGGCGAGCGAGGCTGGGTTGCCGACCGGTTCGACGACGGCGGCACAGAGGAGTTGATCGAACAGTTCTTGTTGCAGCTGTACGCCGAGCCGGACCCCAGCGGGAACGGCCGAGATGCCGTGCCACGGGAGATCTTGGTACCGGTGCTGCCGACCTCGGCGGAGTCGCTGACCAGAATGTTTGAAGAGCGCCGCGGCGCACACGTTTCCATCCGGGTACCGCAGCGCGGCGACAAGCGCGCACTGATGGAGACAGTGGCCCGCAACGCTCAGGAGATCTTGATCAAGCACAAGACCACTCGGGCCGGTGATCTTTCGACCCGGAACCGGGCGCTCGAAGAGATTCAGGAGGCACTGGAGCTCCCGAGCGCTCCGCTCCGGATCGAGTGCTACGACATCTCCAACCTGCAGGGCACCGAAGTCGTCGGTTCCATGGTGGTGTTCGAGGATGGCCTGCCGCGCAAGAGCGAGTACCGGCGATTCGTGATCCGGCAGGTCGAGGGCCAAAACGACGTCGCGGCGATACACGAGGTCATCACTCGTCGGTTCCGGCGGCTTATCGATGATCGTGCTGCCATGGCCAAACAGACAGGTGACGGGCTCACTGCCTCGTCGCAGGACGATGAAGGGCCGTTGCTGGTCGACCCGACGACGGGAGCGCCGCGCAGGTTCGCGTACGCGCCGTCCTTGGTGGTCGTAGACGGTGGGCCGCCACAGGTTGCTGCTGCCGCGAAAGCTCTCCACGAGCTGGGCATCGATGACATCGCGCTCTGCGGCCTGGCCAAACGTCTGGAGGAAGTATGGCTGCCGGATGTCGACGAGCCGGTGATCTTGCCGCGGACCAGCGAGGGCCTCTATTTGTTGCAGCGGCTTCGCGACGAGGCGCACCGCTTCGCGATCACTCACCATCGCTCTCGGCGTAGCAAGTCGATGGTGGAATCACTGCTGGATCAGGTGCCGGGCCTCGGCGAGGTGCGGCGTAAGGCGTTGATCAAGTACTTCGGCTCGCTGAAGAAGCTGCGGGCCGCGACCGTCGAGGAGATCGCCGCCGTACCCGGTTTCGGCATCAAGACCGCAACGGCGATCAAGGAAGCGTTGCAGCAGGCGCCGCAGCCGGAGGCCATCGACATGGCTACCGGCGAGGTGCTGCATTAATTGCGTCGCTCGCCAAGCTCTCTCTCTCTCTGTCTCTCTGTCCAATGGCTCGCTCCGCTCGCTGCGATGTTCGCCGGGGAGCCGCCGTCTTCGTCGGATCCGACGAACAATCGTGTCGTGGAATCAGCTCAGTTCCCAACGACGTTTCGTCGGCTCCTCCTGCCCACAGCTCGCCGCTGGGGCTGGTGCTCGCTGCGCTAGCACAATTTGATCGTCGTTCGGGGACGAAGAAGCGTGTCCCCTCACTCCTCCTCAGCACGGCGGCGCGCGATCCGGGAATACGGGAATAATCGTGCATGTGAGCAGCGAGACCCCGGAGGGGCAGCTCGGGGCCGACGGCCAGACCAAGCCGCTGCGACTGGTCGTCGTCAGCGGTATGTCAGGCGCGGGGCGCTCCACAGCGGCCCACAGCTTGGAGGACCTTGACTGGTACGTGGTGGACAACCTTCCGCCGAGCGTGCTTCCGGAGGTCTGCCGGCAGGCCCGCGAGATCGACCTGACGCGGCTCGCCGTCGTCTTGGACGTCCGTACCCGTGGGTTCTTCGAGCAGCTGCCGAATATGTTCACAGAGCTTGCGACAATCGGCACGCTGCCAGAGATCTTGTTCTTGGAGGCGGCTGACGACGTCATCGTCCGCCGCCAGGAGTCGGTACGCCGGCCGCATCCACTGCAGGGGGATGGTCGGCTGTTGGACGGGATCCACAGAGAGCGTGAGACTCTTGCCACGCTGCGCGCCGCGGCGGATCTGGTGATCGATACGTCTTCGCTGAACATCCACCAGTTGGGGTCACGCGTCGCGCACGCGTACGGCGGCAGCACTGATGATCAACTGCGGGTCACACTGCTGTCTTTCGGCTTCAAATACGGCATTCCAGTGGATGCCGACATGGTGTTCGATGTGCGCTTCCTGCCCAACCCGCACTGGATTCCCGAACTCCGCCCCCAGACCGGACTCAGCAAACCGGTCAGCGATTATGTGCTTGGACAGCCGGGCGCCGAGGCATTTCTCAGGTCCATGCAGGACCTGATGCAAGTTGTGTCGGTGGGTTATGTCACTGAAGGCAAGCGGTTCGCGACGCTCGCCATCGGCTGTACGGGTGGCAAGCATCGCAGCTCGGCGATGGCAGAGGAGTTGGCGCTCCGCCTGCGTGCCACCGGCTTGCCAACCACAGTCCTCCATCGAGATCTGGGTCGAGAGTGAGCTCCCGCGACGTGGCCCGCATCTTCACCCCGGGTTTGTTGGGCCCTCGGCTGCCGAATGTCGTCGCCTTTGGCGGCGGGCATGGACTTGCAGCCTCCCTGACCGCGTTGCGCCGCGTGACCGATCACTTGACCGCGATTGTCACGGTCGCTGACGACGGCGGCTCCTCCGGCCGACTTCGGCAGGAGCTCGATTGCCTTCCCCCGGGTGACCTGCGGAAGGCGCTCGCGGCGCTGTGCGGCGACGACGAATCCGGTCGTACCTGGGCCGACGTATTGCAGTACCGATTCAGTACGCGTGGTCCGCTAGATGATCATGCAATCGGCAACTTGCTGATCGTCGGACTCTGGGAGCGCTTGGGGGATACGGTCGCGGGCCTCGACATGGTGGCGAAGCTGCTGGGCGCCAAGGGCCGCGTACTGCCGATGGCCTCCGTACCGTTGGAAATCGCTGCCGAGGTCATTGGGCTGGACCCCGAGAAACCAGATGAGATCGCTGAAATCCGCGGTCAAGCTCGGGTCGCCACGACCGCCGGGGAGGTGTGCTCGGTACGGCTCATTCCATACGATCCGCCAGCCTGTCCGGAATCGATCGAGGTTGTGTTGGAGGCCGACTGGATCGTCTTGGGGCCGGGATCCTGGTTCACCTCGGTGATTCCCCATTTGTTGGTCCCCAAGCTCGCCGAGGCGATTCATGCAACCGGCGCCCGACGCATCCTCGCTCTCAACCTCGAACCGGCCGATGAGACAGCGGGATTCTCGGCCGCCAAGCACATCGAGTTGCTCGCTGATCACGCTCCCGACCTACGGCTCGACTTCGTACTCGCCGACAGCGGCTTCGCATCCGACGACCCACATCTGGCCTCGCGAGCCCATGCGCTTGGAGCTCGCCTCGTGGTCGCCGACCTGGCTGCCCGCGACGGGTCACCACGCCATGACCCGCTCCGTTTGGCCTCGGCGTACGCAGAGATATTGGGGGTCTAACCGCTGCCTGAGCGCTTCGTAGGTTCAGCCTTAAGATCGAGAAGCTCGCGGCATATCGGAATTGTCAGCCGGCCATGAATGCCGTAAACGCAGCACCATCCGCTGGCGCTCGCTCCGCGCGGATCGCGCCTTGCAAGCGCGCCTACTTCGTCGGCGCTCGGGGACGAAAACCATGTCCCCTCGCTTCTCCTCAGCACGGCGCGTGGCGCGATCCGTGTTTGGTTGCTGCGATCCCATCTCAGCAAAGCGCCATCGCCCATTACTGGTCCTCGGACAGGTAATCGGCGAATGAATCCAATGAGCTGCAGCCGGAGCCGACATCGGCGGCGGGCTGTCAAGTGGGATGGTTCCAGTCAAAGCGCCCAGATCCGAGGGTCAGCTATGTAATCATTCAGCAATGGCCATGACCGCCCAGGTGAAGTCAGAGCTCGCGACCATCAAGGTCACCAAGCCCTGCGACCGAAAGTCGGAGGTCGCTGCCACACTCAGATTTGCCGGCGGCCTACACATAGTCAGCGGTCGGATCGTCATTGAAGCTGAACTCGATACTGGTGCCGCTGCCCGGCGGCTGAGAACCGACATCAGTGAAGTCTTCGGCCATCCCAGTGAGCTGGTCATCGTGAACGGTTCGGGCATCCGGCGAGGCACGCATTATGTAGTCCGGGTGATCAAAGACGGTGAGGCGCTGGCCCGCCAGACCGGACTGATCGACTCTCACGGCCGACCGGCCCGTGGGCTGCCCCCGCAGGTGGTGAGCGGCGGTTTGTGCGACTGTATTGCCGCATGGCGGGGTGCTTTCCTGGCGCACGGCTCGCTGACCGAGCCAGGCCGTTCGATGGCCCTCGAGGTGACCTGTCCCGGCCCCGAGGCCGCCCTCGCCCTGGTCGGCGCCGCACGCCGGCTCGGAATACCGGCGAAGGCCCGCGAGGTACGCAACGTTGATCGGGTAGTCATCCGCGACGGCGACGCCATTGCGGCGCTGTTAACGAAGCTCGGGGCACATGAATCGTTGCTCGTCTGGGAGGAGCGCCGAATGCGGCGCGAAGTCCGCGCTTCGGCGAACCGGCTCGCCAACTTCGATGACGCCAATCTGCGTCGCTCGGCTCGCGCCGCGGTGGCGGCCGGTGCCAGGGTTGAGCGGGCACTGGAAATCCTGGGCGACGACGTACCTGACCACCTGAGGGCTGCCGGGCTGCTGCGAATTGAGAACAAGCAGGCGAGCCTTGAAGAGCTCGGTCAGATGCACGAACCACCGTTGACCAAAGACGCTGTTGCCGGAAGGATCCGGCGGCTCCTCGCCACGGCTGATAAGCGAGCGGCCGAATTGGGTATACCCAACACTGAGGCCAACCTCAGCGCCGATCTGCTCGACGAGGAATAGGAGGTCGGGTCGGTTCGCCGCTGGTCACAAAAGTCTCAGGCCAAACGTCCCTGTCACTGCGCCAACCCAGTTCGTTAAGGTGGTGGTTGGCCCCGGCTGCCGTGGGGTCTCCTGACAGTCGAAGGAGTTCGTGATCATGACAATTCGTGTTGGTGTCAACGGCTTTGGCCGCATTGGCCGCAACTTTTACCGCGCGCTGCTTGCTTCGGGCGCCGACATTGAGGTCGTCGCCTTTAACGACCTGTTCGATGACGACACTCAGGCCCACCTGTTGAAGTACGACTCCATCCTGGGACGACTCGACTTGCCGGTCGAGGTTGTCGAGGGTGGTATCAAGGTCGGCGACAAAGTGGTCAAGTCCTATGCCGAGCGCGACCCGGCCGCACTGCCATGGGGCGAGATCGGCGCAGACATCGTGATCGAGTCCACCGGTTTCTTTACCGATGCGACAAAGGCGAAAGCGCATCTCGACGCGGGCGCCAAGAAGGTGATCATCTCCGCACCGGCCAAGCATGAGGACTGGACCGTGGTAATGGGGGTTAACGATGGCGATTACGACCCCACGAAACACAACATCATTTCCAACGCGTCCTGCACCACCAACTGTCTGGCGCCTATGGCAAAAGCACTCGACGAGGGTCTGGGCATCGTCAAGGGCTTGATGACGACGATCCACGCCTACACCCAAGATCAAAACCTGCAGGACGGGCCGCATAAGGACCTGCGCCGGGCGCGGGCGGCGGCGCTCAACATCGTGCCAACCTCAACGGGTGCGGCGAAGGCGATCGGGCTGGTGCTTCCGCAGCTGAAGGGCAAGCTGGACGGCTTCGCCCTGCGGGTACCGGTTCCGACGGGCTCAGCGACCGACCTGTCCTTCGAGGCTTCGCGCGAAACCTCAGTCGAGGAAGTCAACGGCATCATGCAGGCCGCTGCTGACGGCCCGCTGAAGGGGTACTTGAAGTACAGCAGTGATCCGATCGTCTCCACCGACATCGTGACCGATCCACACTCGTGTATCTTCGACTCCCCGCTCACCAAGGTGATCGGCAATCAGGTCAAGGTTGTTGGCTGGTACGACAACGAGTGGGGCTACTCCAACCGTCTGGTCGATCTGGTCGGCTTGGTCGGCCAATCCCTCTGAGCACTCAACCACTTGTCGGTATCCCACGCGGCGTGGGATACCGGCGCTATGCGTGGCATGAACACCCGTACAGCGCGGGGAACCTAGGTACGGCTAACAACTTGCGCCGGATTCCGAGCGGCATGATCAATTCTGGAAGGAGCAAGCGTGAAGTCAGTCTCTGATCTTGGTGATCTCACTGGTAGGCGGGTGCTGATCCGCTGCGACTTGAATGTGCCGCTAGATGGACAGACGATCACCGACGACGGCCGCATTCGTGCCTCGCTGCCAACCCTGAATGAGCTCCGAGACCGTGGCGCCAAGATCATCGTGATGGCGCATCTGGGCCGGCCGAAGGGCCAGCCTAATCCGAAGTACTCATTGGCTCCGGCCGCAAATCGGTTGTCGGAGCTGCTGGACGCGGAGGTCAGGCTTGCCGAAGACGTCGTGGGGGAGTCAGCAAAGAGCGTTGTCGAGGGTCTCGCCAACGGTGAGGTCGGAATGTTGGAGAACGTCCGGTACGAACCCGGCGAGGAATCCAAGGACGAGGCCGAACGCGGCGCGCTCGCGGACCGCTACGCCGCCTTTGGGGACGTTTTTGTCTCCGACGGCTTCGGCGTCGTACATCGCAAGCAGGCATCTGTGTTCGACGTGGCCCAGCGATTGCCCAACGCCGCCGGGGAACTGGTGAAGGCCGAGGTCAAGGTCCTCGCTCAGCTCACGGAAGCCCCGCCGCGACCCTACGTCGTAGTGCTAGGTGGGGCGAAGGTCTCCGACAAGCTGGCGGTGATCGCGAACCTGATCAAGATCGCGGACACCTTGGTGATCGGCGGCGGCATGGCCTTCACCTTCCTGGCTGCCGAGGGCTATGAGGTGGGCAAGAGCCTGCTTGAGGTAGATCAGATCAAAACCGTGCGGCGCTATCTCAACGACGCTGCCTCGGGCGGCAAACAGATCGTGCTGCCTTCTGATGTTGTGGTGGCGCCCGAGGCCGCGGCGGACGCTCAGCCGACGATCGTGGCCGCTAATGCGATGCCACCTGACCAGTTCGGGCTTGACATCGGCCCAGACTCCGCCAGGGTCTTCGCAGGAGTGATCAGACATGCCAAGACAGTGTTCTGGAACGGGCCGATGGGTGTGGCGGAGTGGGACAGCTTCGCAGCTGGGACCAAGGCGGTCGCGCAGGCGCTCACAGAAGTGGACGGCCTGACAGTCGTCGGCGGTGGCGACTCCGCCGCGGTGATCCGTGATCTTGGTTTCCGCGACGATCAGTTCGGTCACATCTCGACCGGCGGCGGTGCGAGCCTGGAGTATCTGGAGGGCAGGACCCTGCCAGGCCTAGCCGTGCTCAATGGCGGGAACTGATGATGACCCGCAAACCGCTGATGGCCGGCAACTGGAAGATGAACCTCAACCACGTCGAGGCCGTCGGTTTCGTGCAGAAGTTGGCGTGGACGCTGGAGGATAAAAAGCACGATCCCGAGAAGTCTGAGGTGGTGGTGCTGCCGCCGTTCACCGATCTTCGTACCGTGCAGACGCTGGTAGACGGTGACCGTCTTGAAATTGGCTATGGAGCCCAAGATGTATCGGTGTTCGATAACGGTGCCTACACCGGTGACATTTCCGCGGACATGCTGGTGAAGCTTGGCTGCCGGTACGTAGTGGTCGGTCACTCCGAACGCCGGCGCTTTCATGGCGAGGATGACAACATCGTTAACGCGAAGGCCCTGAAGGCGGTCTCCCGTGGCATGGTTCCCATCGTCTGTGTCGGCGAGGACCTCGCCGTTCGGGAGCAGTTCCGTCAGGTGCCCGACACCTTGCACCACGTGGAGGGTGCGCTCGCCGGCCTTACGTCGGAGGAGATCGGCGGACTGGTCATCGCGTACGAGCCGGTTTGGGCTATCGGCACTGGAAAGGTGGCAAGCCCCGAAGACGCTCAGGAAGTCTGCGAAGCGATCCGCGGCTGGATCTCAGAGCAGCACGGCGGCCAGATCGCCGAGCAAATAAGAATCCTCTACGGTGGTTCGGTTGATACCCGCAATGTTGCCCAGTTGATGGCCGAGACCGATATCGACGGCTGCCTGGTCGGCAGGGCCAGTCTCGACGTCGACGAGTTCGCCGGTCTTGCAAGGTTTTACGAGCTGCCAATCATCTGAGCAAGCCAGGAATTCTAAGCCTGGTGGAGTTTTGACTTATTCGTGAATCGGTGAGTTAGGCTAACGTCCGTGCCTCTCGTGCCGATGATGACCGTGCCGATTCTGATCTTCTCCATCATCTTGGTGATCACTAGCGTCGCGCTCGCATTGTTTGTGCTGATGCACAAGGGCCGCGGTGGCGGTTTGTCCGATCTCTTCGGTGGTGGAATCTCTTCCTCCCTTGGTGGGTCATCAGTCGCAGAACGAAATCTCGATCGGCTCACCGTCATCATCGGAGTGGTTTGGGTGGCGGCAATCGTGGCGCTCAACTTGCTTTACAAGCTGGGTGCCTAAACCGCTGACAACCACCGGCCGGTCATTTTGACTAAGAACACCGACCTGATCCACGGCTAGGAAGGGCGAGGGAGAACAAAGGTGGCTGGTGGAAGTGCCATTCGTGGCAGCCGGGTGGGCGCTGGTCCGATGGGTGAGGCGGAGCGGGGCGATGCCGCACCGCGGCTCTATGTCTCGTACTACTGCGCACATGGTCATGAAACGCGACCCGCATTTGCTGCAGATGCCACGATTCCTGAAACATGGGATTGTCCGCGATGCGGCCTGCCTGCCAATCTGGACTGCCTGAATCCACCGCCACCGCCGAAGATCGAGCCGTATAAGACACATCTGGCCTACGTCAAAGAACGCCGCACCGATAAGGAGGCGGCCGATATCTTGACTGAGGCGTTGCAAGCTCTCCGCGCCCGACGGGAACGCGGCGAGGTCATTTACTGAGTTTGATGCTCTAGGTCGCCGCCCGCGTTTCTCCGCACGAAGCCACAAACGAAGCGCCTACGGCCAATTCGATCAATATTCGTGGCTCTGTGCGGAGAAACGTCGTAGGGCTTGGCGAGTGAGGCAATCAAATTCGGATCGCGGCACGCGCCGTGCTGAGGAGGAGGGAGCAGAGGCGTTCTTTCCTCTGCGAGCGACGACGAAGTAGGCGTGCCCAAAGGCGCGATCCGCGCCGAGCGAGCTTGGCGAGCGAGGCAATCAAATACGCCCGCGCTGCTGGAGATCGGCCGGCAGCTCAGCTGCCGCGTCCCGATCGATCAGCCACAGTGTGCGCTCCACACCGGAGACACCGGCCGCTGGCACTTGTACGGGCCCGGCACCAAGGAGAGCAATCTTGACAGCCGCAGCCTTGTCCGCGCCGCTGACGACAAACCAGACTTCGTGTGACTGGTTGACCACTGGCAGGGTAAGGCTGATGCGCTCCGGTGGTGGCTTCGGTGAGGCCCGGACTCCGATAACGGTGCCCTCGGCGTATGAGGACGGATGTTCGGGGAATATTGAGGCGACGTGGCCGTCGGGTCCCATGCCGAGCAGGCAGATGTCGAATGTGACATCGCCAAGTTCTCGCGCGTACGCGTCGGCGGCTTGATCAAGGTCGAGGCCACTGTCGCTGGCTGGCATCTGGTGAATCCGATTGGCGTTCAATTCCAGCGGCTTGGCAAGCACATCAAGAGCCTGTTTGGCGTTTCGGTCTGGATGATCGGCGGGCACGAATCGCTCATCTCCCCACCAGAACTCAACCCGTGACCAGTCGACGGCTGAGTTGGATCCTTCGTTGCCGAGTCGCTGATAGGCCCGGGTGGCAATTCGTCCGCCGGTGAGAGCGAGCTGAGGAATCCTAAAGTCCCGTTGGATCTCGGTCAGCCGCGCCATCAGCCGAGCTGCCAGGGCCTCCGCTACATCGTCGGGGCCCGTATGGAGCAAGATCTCCGGACCCGTCATGTTCTGCTGGATGCCTTCCTGGCGCGCGACTTGTTGCCAGCCGACCCATTGCCGTCGACCAGTGACTTCACCGTTCGCTCATAGATCACGTCCGGATCCAGGCGGCGAAGTTCCTCCGAGAGCAGCTCTGTAAAATTGCGACGCTTGAGGGCAACCAGCCGTTCGGGCTGGCCGGGCACCGCGTAGGACGCCAGCAGGCCATCGGGCCTGGTGATTGCGATATCGCCCGCTGCGGTGCCCATGCGGACCGCGGTGATTCCCGGTCCGTCACTGTTCCTGCGGGACACGTTGACCTTTAGCCGGGACCGTAACCAGGCAGCCAGCAAGTCGGCTGAAGGATTGTTTCGCTCCGACTCCACCGACACGGACCTGATCTTGGCCGGATATTGGTCGAGGGCAGCGGCCAATAGCGCCCGCCATGGCGTCAGCCTCGTCCAGCTCAGGTCGGTGTCGCCAGGGATGTAGTCGCGGGCACGCGCCCTGAGCGCCGTAAGCGGGCGAGGAGAGGCAGCGGCATCAGTCATCCGCCGCATGGCCAGCTTCGCGAGTTCATCACTTGTCCGGTTGGTCGGCACTTTGCCCGGCCACCAGATCACGACAGGGGAGTCAGGCAACAACAACGGTCGGATCACCGAGGCTGGATGTGCAGCCACCGCGCCGCGCATCCTGATCACCACAACCTCGCCCGGCGTGCCCTCGCCGATGCGCAACTCCGCGTCCAATCCTGCATCTCGTCCAGTCGCAGTGACCACCAACAAGATCCGCGACGGATGCTCGCGGCCGGCGACGATGCTGGCCTCGAGTGCGCTTGCGAACTCCGATTCGTCGCAGACGATGATCAAGGTCAGCACCATGCCTTGCGACGGACTTCCCAGACTGCGCCGGATCCGCACCAATTCGGAAGAGATCTTCGACGAACTCGTGCCTTCGAGGGTGAGGATCATGGCCGTCTCCATGTGAAGCCGTCCCGGGCCAACATGAGGTCGGCACTCTTGGGCCCCCACGATCCCGGCTCATACGGCTCCGGTTGCTCTGGCAGGCTCGCCCAGTAATCCAGGACCGGATCCAAGATCTCCCAGGCAAGTTCCACCTCCTCGTGCTGCGGGAACAGCGGCGGATCACCCAGCAATACGTCCAAGATCAACCGCTCGTACGCCTCGGGTGAGGACTCGGTGAAGGCCTCGCCATAGGCGAAGTCCATGTTCACATCGCGAATCTCCATCTGAGTGCCCGGCACCTTGGCGCCAAAGCGCAAGGTCACACCCTCATCGGGCTGGATCCGTAACACGATGGCGTTGTAGCCCAGCTCCTCGGTGTCGGTCTGGGCAAAGGGCAGATGGGGTGCGCGCTTGAAGCCGAGCGCGATCTCAGTGACTCGCCTGGCGAGTCGCTTCCCAGTGCGCAAGTAGAACGGAACACCCGCCCAGCGGCGGTTGTCGATGTCGATCCGGATTGCGGCATATGTCTCGGTTCTCGAATCCGGCGGGATCCGCTCCTCCTCGAGATAACCCTTGACCTTCTCCCCACCGGCCCAGCCGCCCGCATACCGGCCACGCGCCGTGTGGATGTCCATCCGCTTCGATGGTCGGGCAGCGGCGAGAATTTTTTGTTTCTCGGTACGGAGTTGGCTGGCTTCGAAGGAGTTTGGTTCGTCCATCGCCGTGAGCGCAAGTAGCTGCAACAGATGGTTTTGGATGACATCGCGCGCGATGCCGATGCCGTCGAAGTATCCGGCGCGGCCGCCGATCCCGATGTCTTCCGCCATCGTGATCTGGACGTGGTCGACGTAGCTGTTGTTCCACACCGGCTCGAACAGCTCATTGGCGAACCGCACCGCCATGATGTTCTGAACGGTCTCCTTGCCGAGATAGTGGTCGATTCGGAAGACCGAGGATGACGGGAAGACGCTGAGCACGATCCGGTTCAGTTCCCGGGCGCTAGCCAGGTCGTGGCCGAATGGTTTTTCGATCACCACCCGGCTCCATCTGCCGGAATGCTGCTCGGCTAGCCCGTGGGAGCGCAGCTGGTCGACAACGGTCTGGAACAACCCCGGCGGGATGGATAGGTAGAACGCGTGGTTCCCGCCGGTACCGCGGGCCTCGTCGAGGTCGGCGATGGTTTCGGCTAGCTTGCTGAATGACTCATCGTCGCCGATCTGACCTGGTACGAAACGGATGCCTTCGGAGAGCTGTTGCCAGACTTCTTCTCGGAATGGTGTTCGGGCGTTTTCTTTGACCGCGGTGTGGACGACGTGTGCAAAGTCCTCGCGCGCCCACGCGCGTCGGGCGAAACCGACCAAGGCGAAGCCTGGCGGTAACAGCCCCCGGTTTGCCAAGTCATAGACTGCGGGCATCAGCTTCTTGGTCGACAGGTCGCCCGTAACACCGAAGATCACCAGCACACAGGGGCCGGCAATTCGGGGTAGTCGCCGATCTTGGAGGTCCCGAAGTGGGTTGGGACGCAAATCAGTGGTCACGGGCGGTCAGCGAGAGGACTTGGCGGATTCGAGCTCCTGCTGTACATCAACGACCAGCTCGTTCCAGGACGCCTCGAACTTTTCGACGCCCTCCTTCTCCAGCACATTGACCACGTCGTCATAGTCGATGCCGACCCGCTCAAGATCGTCGAGAACCTGTTGCGCTTCCGCCTTGGTTCCCGTCACCATGTCTCCCCGTACCTCGCCATGATCAGCAAACGCCATCATGGTCTTCTCGGGCATGGTGTTGACGGTGTTCGGGACTATGAGCTCGGTGATGTACATGGTGTCGGAGTAATCGGGATTCTTGACGCCCGTAGATGCCCATAGGGGCCGCTGCCGATTCGCCCCCTTGGCCTCCAGGGCGGCGAACCGCTCACCGCTGAACTCTTCCTCGTACAGCGCATACGCGAGTCGAGCGTTCGCAATGGCGGCCTTGCCGCGCAGCGCGAGCGCTTCATCGGAACCAATGGCATCGAGCCGCTTGTCGATCTCGGTATCCACCCGTGAAACGAAGAAGGAAGCCACGGACTGGATCTTGCTGAGGTCGTGACCGGATTCTGCGGCGCGTTCCAAACCAGTTATGTAGGCGTCGATCACCTCGCGGTAGCGTTCCAGGGCGAAGATCAGCGTCACGTTCACGCTGACACCTTCCCCAGTGACCGTGGCAATCGCCGGTAGCCCGGCCTTCGTCGCGGGGATCTTGATCAACACATTGGGCCGGTCAACGACCTTCCAAAGGTCGGTGGCCTGTTCGGTGGTCTCCTCGGTCTCGTGGGCAAGATCCGGATCAACCTCGATGGAGACGCGACCGTCGACGCCGTTACTTGCCGCGTAGGTGGTGGCCATGATGTCACATGCATCGCGCACGTCGTCGGTTGTCAGCGTCTTGATCGCATCGTGGAGATCCGCGCCGCGTGCCGCAAGCTCTCGAATTTGATCGTCGTACGCGTGACCTTTAGCGAGCGCAGTGGCGAAGATCGTGGGGTTGGTCGTAACCCCGGTGACGCAGTAGTCGGACACCAGGTCGGCCAAGTTGCCCGAAGTAATGCGCTCGCGAGATAGGTCGTCCAGCCAGATGGACACACCGGCGTCTGCGAGGGCCTTGAGCCGTTCGTTCATGATCGCTTCTCCTGGATCGGTTGTTGCTGTCGTCAGCTGGGCTCAGCTGATTGTGACGCCCGGATGGGGCTCTATGTCTGCGGGACCGTGTGGCCCGCTCGCTGCCGGATGCGTCGGCGCGGTCGTCCCGGTTGCCGCATCGAGGCTTGCTTGTGCGGCCGCGACGACCGTATCCGGATTGAAACCGAACTCCTTAAACAGCACGCTCGCGGATGCGCTGGCCCCGTAATGGTTGATGCTGATGATTCGACCGGCGTCACCGACGAGGTCACGCCAGCCGATGCCGACTCCCGCCTCGATCGAGACACGGGCCCTAATGTCAGGTGGAATCACCGAATCCCTGTAGTCCTGGTCCTGCTCATCGAACCACTCCCGACAGGGCATTGAGATGACCCGGGCAGCGATGCCCTGGTCGGCGAGCTGCTGCTGGGCCGCAACGACGTACTGCACCTCCGAGCCGGTCCCGATCAAGATCACATCCGGGGTACCGTCGCAGTCTTTGAGGATGTAGGCGCCTTTGGCTACCTCCGAGGTGTCGGCAAAGCCGTCCTCGCCCCGCGGAAAGATAGGCACGGCCTGCCGGGTGAGGGCCAGCCCGGCTGGCCGGTCTTTGTTCTTCAAGATCGCCGCCCAGGCGGCCGCGGTCTCGTTGGCATCAGCCGGCCGCACGACGTCCAGTCCCGGAATTGCCCGCAGCGCTGCGAGATGCTCGATCGGTTGGTGCGTAGGCCCATCCTCTCCGAGCCCGATCGAGTCATGGGTCCAGACGTAGATCACGGGGAGCTCCATCAGCGCGGCAAGCCGTACTGCCGGTCGCATGTAATCGCTAAAGATCAAAAATGTGCCGCCGTACGGCCGTAAGCCTCCGTGCAGTTTGATGCCGTTCATGATCGCGCCCATGGCATGTTCACGAACGCCGAAATGCAGCACTCTGCCGTACGGGTTGCCGGGAAACATCCGAGTCTGCCGGTCGGTCGGTAGGAAGCTCGGTTCACCTTCGGGGGTGGTGTTGTTGGATTCGGCGAGGTCGGCCGAGCCGCCCCACAATTCCGGCATCTTCGGAACGATGGCGTTGAGCACTTTTCCCGAGGCAGCACGGGTAGCGATGCCCTTGGGATCGGCGTCCCAACTCGGCAGCACATCCTCCCATCCCGGACTGAGCTCGTCGCGGGTGAGTCGGTCGTACAAATCTTTCCGCTCAGGATTGGCTTCCGCCCAGCTGTTGAATGCCTGCTGCCACTCCTGCTGGGCCTGCGCTCCCCGCTCGATCAGCTTCCGGGTGTGCTCGACCACCTCATCGGAAACCTGGAATGTCTTGTCCGGGTCGAAGTCCAGTACTTCCTTGGTCGCTGCCACTTCCTCGTCGCCTAGTGCGGCCCCGTGGGCCTTGCCAGTGCCTTGGAGCTTCGGAGCAGGCCAGCCGATGATCGTCTCCAGACAGATGAAGCTGGGTCGATCGGTAACGGCCTTGGCTGCCTCGATGGCCTCTTCTAGTGCGGCGACGTTTTCGGTGTAGTGATGGGCGTCGCCATGGGTCCATGTCACTGTTTGCACATGCCAGCCGTACGCGGCGTAGCGCGCCGCGGTGTCCTCGGCAAGAGCGATCCTGGTGTCGTCCTCGATGGAAATCCGGTTGCTGTCGTAGATCAAGATGAGATTGCCGAGCCGCTGGGTGGCGGCGAGCGATGATCCCTCAGAGGAGACGCCTTCCATGATGTCGCCATCGGAAGCCAGGCAGTAGATGTGGTGATCGAAAATCGACGTGCCAGGCGCCGCATCGGGATCAAGTAGCCCACGTTCCCGGCGCGCGGCCATGGCCATCCCGACGGCGTTGGCGACGCCTTGACCCAACGGTCCCGTTGTCACTTCGACACCCTTGGTGTGGGCGTACTCCGGATGTCCCGGCGTCTTCGATCCCCAGAATCGGTAGGCCTTGATGTCATCGAGTTCTAGCCCGAAGCCGCCAAGGTAGAGCTGGATGTAGAGCGTCAGGCTGGTGTGTCCACAGGACAGCACGAATCGGTCCCGGCCGGGCCAATTGGTGTCGCTCGGATTATGACGCATCACTCGCTGAAAGAGCAGGTACGCCACCGGTGCCAAGCTCATCGCAGTTCCGGGATGGCCGTTGCCGACGTTCTGAACCGCGTCGGCGGCGAGCACGCGTATGGTGTCGACAGCACGGGAATCGATATCGGTCCACCAGTCGGGGAGGACTGCGCCGGAGAGGTCTGTGTCAGTCACACTCACCTGGGAAGATCCTTCCGATAGGGCTGTTCGCGATAAAGCTGGGCGGGTCCGCTTCGTCGAGCATGCCGAGACAATGCGAGCCTATCGGGGGCTGTGCGATGCGGGATATAGGGGCGGTAGCGATATAAGGTCAGGCCGAGAACGAGAACCGGCGCTCGGGATCTGCGAGAACTCCCCGTGGTGAAGTGTGAATCCGATCGCCGGGCCCTAGAGTAAGCCTCGGGTGGACCGCCTTTTTTTAGACGGCGCCATTGACCAGAGCCGACCAATAGTGAGTGAGTAGAGCTTGTGACGAGCCTCGACGTGCCAGGTCAGGTGGCCGCCGACAACCGCCCTGCAGAGTACGGCCCCTCTGAATACGGTAGAGCCCGGGTCGATCTAGGGATGAATGCGGTTCGCCGCAGTCGTCAACTTGCCCGAGTTCATGATGTCGTCGGTGCCTATGTCGCGCTCACGAAGCCACGCATCATCGAGCTGTTGCTGGTGACCACCGTGCCGGCAATGTTTCTTGCTGCAGGTGGCGTACCGCCCCTCACAGTAGTGCTCATGACGATGGTGGGTGGCTGCCTCGCTGCTGCCAGCGCGAACGCGTTCAACTGCGTGCTTGATCGCGACATTGACGAACGGATGCGCCGTACCCGGCGGCGCCCAATACCTCGGCACGCCGTCGGTCCACTGGCCGCGACGGTGTTCGGCGTGATCTTGGGAATCGCGGCGACACTTTGGCTCGGCTACTTCGTCAACTGGCTGTCGGCGGCGCTGGCGTTAGGAGCCAATGCCTTCTACATCGGCGTTTACACACTCTGGCTGAAGCGGCGTACTCCACAGAACATCGTCTGGGGTGGCATCGCTGGCTGCTTCCCGCCGCTGATCGGCTGGACGGCAGTAACTGGCAGCCTGGCGCTCGCTCCACTCGTGATGTTCCTGATCGTGTTCTTCTGGACGCCGCCGCATACCTGGGCGCTGGCCATGAGATACCGCGAGGATTACGCAGCAGCGAATGTGCCCATGCTGCCGGTGGTGCGATCGGCCCCCGCCGTGGCACGACGGATCATGGCCTATGCGGCGGTGACGGTGTTGGTGTCGTTGCTTTTGTGGCCGGTGGCACACACCGGCTGGTTCTATCCCGCGACCGCGGTCATTCTGGGCATCGCGCTGCTGTGGCAGTCGGCTCTGTTGCTGGCTCGCGCCAACCGAGGTCTCAGCGACGCGGCGCTGAAGCCGATGCAGCTGTTCCACTGGACGAACTCCTACCTCGCACTTTTGTTTGTGGCGGCCGCGGTCGACACACTGGTGCGCTGATTACGACGTCGCTGATCTCGAAATCACTGGCCCAGCGAGGTGGCGATCCGCCGCCGCAGCGGCGGGATTGCGGCGACCACCCGCAAAACGATCCGGAATGCTCGGCGGCCGAGCGGGCTAGCAGATCCAGCCATTTTGGCGTTTCTCAGCGACCGTTTCACCGCATCGAAACCATAGGCACGCATCTGATCTTCGTACGTGCGTAGCGCCGGCCGTAGCTCTTGCCGGCCAGCTGCCACGGTGACCAGCTGACGGCGCAGCAGGTCTGCATCACGCAGCGCCGTATTCGCGCCAATGCCGCCCATGGGCGTCATGTTGTGAATCGCGTCGCCGAGCAGGGTGACGCGCCCGGTTGGCCAAGGCTCGACAGGGGTCGCGCTACGGACATGGATGGCGTTGACGGTCGTGGGATCGGAGCCACCGATCAACTCGCGTAATGCTGGGGCCCAACCAGTGGTTCGGCCGAGCACAACATCGGTCAGATCGGGGCCGCTGAGGGTTTCCGACCTGGCCGGGAAACGGCTGGCCGCGTCGGCATAGGCCCAGAACGTGTACGCGGTTGTGTTGTCGAGCAGAAAGCCAGCTGGCGCCGTTTGCTCCACGAGCGTCTTGCGGTCCGGCTCCCAGACAGCGGTGAACAAGAAGCCACTGTCCGCCGGAATGACCATATTGGCGTCTTCGCGTAGGGTCCGCGGCAGCTCGGCTCCATCTAGACGATGTTTGCCAGCGATGGCCAAAATGCCGGTGTCGATCCGCTCTGCATGCGGGAGCAACTGCTGCCGTACCACGGAATTAGCGCCATCTGCCCCAACAAGCACATCCGCAATGGCCGAGGTGCCGTCGGAGAAGTATGCGATGACCTTGCCGTCCGGGCTGGTCTCATACCGGTCGAAGGTCTTGCCAAGGCGTACGACCTCATCGAGATCACAGAGCAGCACTTCGCGCAGGCTGATTCGGCTGACGCCGTAGTGCGAACCTGCGGGATCGGCGTCGGAGAGGAACTCTGAACCCGCGAACCGCAGCAGGTCGTCGAGCCGTTCCGTGGTGAATCCAAAGCCGCCGCCACTAAGGGAGACCGAATCAAGGAACCGCTGCCACGCTGCGGGTGGCAGGCAGTCGTGCAGCGCTCGGCTGCCATGTGGATTGATGTGTATGCGATAACCCTGGAGCCAATCAGTTCGACTCTGCGTGCGCTCATAGACGGTGACTGGGATTCCAGCGCGGCGGAGGCCCTGCGCTAGGCAGAGGCCGCCGATTCCGCCACCGATGATCACGACATCAAGGTTCTGCGTTGTCATGTTGTCCATGCTTCAACTGAACACAATGCTTTGTCAAGTAAATACATGATTAAGTTTTACTAGTGTATGACTATGTTACAGTGCCGCCATGAGCCAACCGCGTCGTTCTCCCCGTGGTCCAGATCGCAAGCGGGATCCCGAACGCACGCGGGAACGCATCCTGGACGCTGCGCTGGCCGAGTTCGCCGAGCACGGATTCGCGGGCGCGCGTGTGGGCGCCATAGCAGGTCGCGCCGGCGTCAACGAGCAGCTGATCTCGTATTACTTTGACGGCAAGGAAGGCCTGTACCGAACCGTTCAGGACCGCTGGCGGTTGACCAGCGCCGAGGCGAGCCGGCCAGACGTGCCCATCGCAGATGTCATCGCCGCCTTCTTACGACTGAACGTCGACCAGCGCTCATTCGCAAGGCTGCTGGTTTGGGAAGGGATGGCCGATACCGGTAATGACATAGTCGCTCCGGAGCCCTACTTCACTGAGATGGTCGACGATCTGCGGCGCCGGCAGGGCGCGGGCGAAATTGCTGGCGACCTTGATCCCCCATACGTCTTGCTGATGCTCTTCGCTGCGGTACTTGCGCCAACCGTCATCCCACAGATGGCGCGACGGTTTACTGGACTGTCCGCGGACTCGGCCGAGTTCCAGGCGACGTACGCCGACCAGCTGCGGCGTGTCGTCGAACGGCTCGCCGACTAGGTTTGCCGCGTGGCCCAGTCGGTGGAGTTGACACTTGATCCGGCTGCCGAGGCGGCTCTGGTTACCCAGCGGGATCGTCTGGCGGTATCCGGGCTGGCTAGGCCGAAGCATCCAGAGCCGCATGGGCATCACTTGCCCCACATCACGTTGTACGCTGCCGACGCCATTCCGGAGGCGGCCGAGTCGCTGCTTCCGGATATCGTCGCTGGGGTCCATCTGGTGGTACACGTTGGCGCCGTAATGATCTTTGGCCCCCGGAAGGGTGAGTGCATTCTGGTGCGGCATGTTGCGGCCTCGGTCGAGCTGCTAGAACTCCAGCAACGTGTGGCTCGGGTCTGCGCAGCTGATCCTGATGGCCAGTTCGGAGCCGGGCGCTGGAGCCCGCACGTGACCTTGGCACGCCGGGTGAGTAGTGATCATGTCGGCAAAGTGGTCAGCGTGTTGGGATCGCGTGGTGAGCTGAACGCGACAGTCCAACGGTGTCGCCGCTGGGATGGCAGGCGCCGGGTCGCCTGGTGGCTGAGTTGATTGCTCCGCTCGCTGGCACTCGCTCCGCGCGGATCGCGCCTTGGAGCGCGCCTACTTCGTCGTCGCACTCCG
>Ga0307406_10000360_pt1 | contig 26446 bp, 24 predicted proteins | sample 322Cmetagenome_3_FD_203706 | JGI IMG/M metagenome (GOLD analysis project Ga0307406, IMG submission 203706) | Maize rhizosphere microbial communities from greenhouse at UC Davis, California, United States - 322HYB-C-2 | ecosystem: Host-associated > Plants > Roots > Rhizosphere > Soil | place...
TGCGGGCACCGGGAGCCACGCTCTCCTTGTCGATCTCGGCGATCGTCTGGGATGGCTCGATGGCGGAAGGTTGCACCTCGGCGATCAGGCGGCCGTCACGCTTCACCAGCAATTTGGTCTGCGGGGTAAAGCCGGTGTTGCTGCCGGCTCCGATGACGACGAAGCCCCACTCCTCATTGACCGCGGTCACCACGGATTCCATGGCGTTGCGGCGAATGCGGGAATTGCGGGTGGAGTCACGCTCGGAGAGACGGACGATCTCGGCCTGATTGGCTTCTACGGCCTTCTGGGCGGCTTCCACCAACGCTTGCGTTTCAGCAAGCGACTTGGCCTTGGCCTTCTTGTCTTCCTCGATCTTAACAACCTCGGCGGGCAGTTCCTCAAGAGTCACGCCAGCGCCCTTGAGAATTTCGTCTGCCTTGGCGCGGATTTGCTCAAGCTGGCCAAACTGGGCCTTTTGCTCATCCAGGGTAGCTTCCACCTTTTTCGTGTTGGCGACGGCGGAGCGCTCTTTGCCCTTGAGTGTTTCAATCGAGGCGTCGAGCTCGTCCTTCTTCTTGGTCGCTTCTTCCAAGGCGGCCAACTCCTTCTGGAGCTCGGCGTCCTTGCTGTCGCCTTCCTTGGTCTTGTCCTTGTTGGCGTCGATCGTGGCGATCTTCTGCTCCTGCTGGACCTTGAACTTTCCAAAGGTGTCGTAGGAGAAGTAAGCAGCTCCACCGGTGACGAGGAGTGCGAGAACGTAGAAAATGGCTTTCATGCGGGTTTGAAAATCTGGTGCTGAAAATCCGGGGCTTTGATTATCACTTCTTGTCTTCAGCGCCGGGGACCACGCGGTCACCCACCATCAGGGTCGTTCCCTCGGCGAGGGAGTCCGGCACAATCTCGGCCGCAGCGCGACCGGCTTCCACGGAACTGACGCGGAGCTTGGCGACCACCGCACCGTCACGAATGACATTGAGCGGGGATCCGGAAATCACGCCACCGGTGTTGCCAATCGGCAGGGTCACGAAACCGTAAGCCGGGAAAATCTGGCTGATGCGGGTCGAGGAGAAGAAGGAGTGCTTGCTCGAGTAGTTGCTGTCCTTGGCACGATAGGAACCAATGACACTCTCGGTGCGGCCCTTCTCAGCGGTCAGGTCTGCGAGCTTGGCTTCGCTGGACGAAATATCGTCCTTGAGCTGAACCAACTCATCCTGGGTGGTCTTGATCTTCTCGACCAGTTCCTCGATGTTACCGAGTTCCTTGAGACCTTCCTGAATGCCGGAGATCTTCTTGGCGTTCGTCTCGGCCTGGGCTTCCTTTTCGGAAAGCGCCGACTCGAGGGCGGTGTTCTTCTTCTTCTGCGAGCTCTCGGTCTCAGTGAGAGAAACATTCGTTTCCTCAGTGGTCTTGCGCTCGGAAGCGGTATTCTCGAATTGCTTGGTAAGGTCATCCAAGCGAGCCGTGGACTTGTGAAGTCGAGTCTCCTCGGCCTTCCGAGCATCAATTTCTGCTTCGTACTTCGATTTGTTTTTCGAAGCGATGAAAGCAGCTGCGGCGAGCACGATAGCGGTTAGAATGGCAAATACGTTGGCCATGGGGTTTTGACGGTGACGGTTGGGTCTTGTTCTAAGGCGCAAACTAGGGAGGCCCGCTCCGACCCGGCAACACCAAATTTCGCGATTGTGTCACGTGGATTTACAAAGGATGCACACCGCACCACAGCCTGCTGATGAATTCCGTCCTGCGCGTCTTTTCCTACCTCCGGCACTACCCCGGCCTCGCCACTGCCCAGCTTATTTGCGCGGTCGGCATGACCCTAGCCGTCTTCGTTTTCCCGAATGCCACCCGGCACGTGATCGATACGATCATTCCAAACCCGGCGCGCCATGGCGAATTCGGGTTCTGGATCGGGCTGGCACTAATGGGCTTTCTCCTGAAGGACGGCCTGAATTCCTTACGGATCTTTATCAATAACACTTTCGAACAAAAGGTCATCTACGACATCCGCTCCGACCTCTACGCCAAGATCCAGCGCCTGCCCCTGCGCTGGTTCGACACCCGCCGGACCGGCGACGTGATGACCCGCGTGGTGGAGGACGTGACGAATATGGAGCGGGTGCTGATCGATGGCGTCGAGCAGGGCTTGGTCGCCGCGCTGCAAGTGATCGGCGTCGGAATCTTCCTATTCTACCTGAATGCCAGCGTCGCCCTCTGGGCGACCCTGCCGGTCCCGCTGCTCGCCGTGGGCGCCTGGTTCTATTCCACCAAAGGTCGCGACCGCTACCGGAACCAGCGCGAAGCCTCGTCCGACCTCAATGCCATCCTGCACGACAACATCTCCGGCATCCGCCAGATCAAGGCCTACGCCGCGGAGGAGGCCGAGCACGGCCGCTTCAATCGCTACTCCGAGGCACTCCGTCAGGCCTCGCTGCGGATGATGAAATGGTGGGCCATCTATTCGCCAACCATGTCCTTCGTCCGGATGACCGGCTACGTCTTCGTGCTGGCCGTGGGCGGCCGGGCAGTGATGGAAGGCACACTGAAGCTCGGCGATTTCACCGCCTTCTTCCTATCGCTGTCCCTCTTCTACGAGCCGATCGACCGCCTCAATGGCCTGAACCAGATGATCCTCTCCGGCCGCGCCGCAGCGGACCGCGTGTTTGAAATCGTCGACTCCGAGGACGAGCCGAATGCCTCTGGCGGCGCGACCCTCCCGGAGAAAATCCAAGCGCACGTCCGCTTCGACAATGTCTCCTTTGCCTACGGCGACCAGCCGACCTTGCACGAGGTCGATCTGGAAGCCCGGCCCGGCCAGACCATCGCGCTGGTCGGTTCGACCGGTGCCGGCAAGTCCACCGTGCTTTCAGTCCTCACCCGCTTTTACGAACGCGACAGCGGCTCGGTCACCATCGATGGCATCGACATCGCCACCCTTTCGAAAGCATCGCTGCGCGACCGGCTGGGCTACGTGACCCAGGAGCCATTCCTCTTCAATGGCACCGTCCGCGAGAACCTCGCGCTCGCCAAACGCCACGCGACCGATGCCGAGATGTGGTCCGCCCTTGAGGCCGCCCACGCCGAAGCCTTCGTCAGGGAGCTGCCCCAGCAACTCGATACCAACGTCGGCGAACGCGGCGTGAAGCTCTCCGGCGGCGAAAAGCAGCGGCTTTCCATCGCCCGCGCCCTGCTGAAAAACGCCCCCATCCTGTTGCTCGACGAAGCCACCGCCTCGGTCGACAGCGAGACCGAGCGCCAGATCCAGGACGCGCTCGATCGCCTGATGGAGAACCGCACCGCCTTCGTCATCGCCCACCGCCTTTCCACGATTCGCAATGCGGACAAGATCTACGTCCTCGAAAAAGGCCGGGTGATCGAGGAAGGCACCCACGACGAACTGTGGGCTCGCGGTGGCAAATACGCCGAGTTGTGCCGGAAATCCTTCCTTCATCAGGAAGGTAACGCCTGATCGACGACTCTCCAGGAAGCCACCCCTGCCCTGCCGCCTCACAAGCCGCAATCGCATCTTATGAAATCATTCCTTCAGCTGAAATTCATCCCGCTCAATCCATCCTTCGCCCTGCTCCTACTCCGCGTCTGGCTCGGCGGTTCCATTCTGGCGCTCCATGGCTGGGGAAAGCTGCAGAAGGTCGTGAAGGGAGACTTCAGCTTTGGGGACCCCTTGCACATCGGCGAAGCCCCGACCCTGGTTCTTGCGACCACCACCGAGGTGCTGGCTTCGATCTTCCTGATCCTCGGTTTCATGGGGCGCTTCTCGGCGCTACTGCTGGCCGGCACGATGCTGGTCGCCTGGGCCATCACCCATAAGATGAAGCTCGTCGGCCTCGGCAACGGCGAACTGGCCTTCATTTACCTCGCGGGCTTCCTCACCATCGTCTTCGCGGGGACGGGGAAATACGGGATCGAGAAGGCATGATTTTTTGTGGGGATCCCTCCTCAAAGCCAGCCGGTTGCATCGGACCATGACCTTTTGGCCTGACAAGCCGGACCTCGGGCGGTTCTTTGTCCGGCTTGATGACCCACCGATTCCTCTGGCTTCTGGTTCCTGTCGCCGCAGGGCTCGGCTATTGGTCGAATCCATCTGCGACCTCACGCGCCTCCGAACCCGGACTCCCGGCCCAGGGTAAGGAAACGAAGATCACCCGGCAGGTCCAGCAGTTGGAGCACGCTAGCTCGCTCGAGCTTGCCAGCCTGCTGGAGCAGTATCTCGCGATGGCCCCCGGCCAAGAGCGGGACCTCGCCCTTCGCCTGCTTTGCGCGCGCTGGGCGGAGGTCGATCCAGCGGGAGCGCTGGGGGCCTTCACCGCGGCCAAGGCACCGCCTGATCTCCGCTTGCGGCTCTTGACGGAGTGGGCCCTGCTGGACTCGGAGGCAGCATGGTCTGCCATCCCGGACGATCAGTCCGGGAAGCACGAACGTGTCGCCGTCGCAAGCATGCTTCTCCACGAAGACGCGGACGTTTTCATGAAGTGGTTCCGCAAGACCAGATCACCAGCGCCGAACGGCGATCCAGCGTGGCTGCGGGTCGCGGAACTCCACGGAAAAGAACTGGGAGAGATCGCCACGGCGATGTCGAAAAGCGAGCCCACCCACCCCACACTCCAGGGACTGCTCGCCGTGTTGGCTCGCGCCCATGTGGCGAAGGATCCCGAGGGCAGCCTCAAGTGGGCCTCCGACTTGCCCGCTGCTCTCCGCAAGGCAACCATGAGGGCAGCCTTGGAAGAATGGGGCCGGAAGGATCCCATCGAGGTCTGGAGAAGGATCTCGAACGATAAAACAGGAGACCTTTCGAAAGCCTCCGGCGATGCCTTCGTCACGGATTCCGTTCGCGGAGGCATTCTCAAGCGCCTCATCAAGGACAACCCCGCCGACGCCATGAAGCTGGTGCTGGAGGGTGGCAGCACGGACCCTCACGCGTATTCGGTCGCCGAGCAGTCCTTCAAGGAAGGCGTTGGCAGTGCCTTGGCCAGCGGCGAGATGAAGGGCATCGACGCCTATCGACTGATCGCCTCGGCGAAAGGCACCGCGTCGATGATCGGATTGAACGCCTTCGCCAACCTGTGGGGCGGGATGTCCGCCGATGACTTGGCGCAGACGATTCGCGACGTCATGGCCGAACCCGGCAGCCAGAACAAGGGACTGGCTCTTGGAGGCATCGCAAGCTCCTGGATGACGAAGGACCCCGAAGCCGCGATGGCCTTCCTTTCCAAGATCGAGGACCCGGTCATGAAGGCGGAGGCTTATGCCGGCGGCCTCCGGGAAAGGAATGGCGGACACATCGATCCACAGCAGCAGGCGGAGTTCTTTTCCCGCATTCCGGATGAGGATCGCGCGATGGTTTTCGCGACCGAGATGAGCCGTTACGGCGAGCAGAAGGCGGGAGACAACGCGGGGCACTCTGCCGCACCGCAGTTTCATCCAGACCTGCTGGCACCGCTGTTTTCCAAGCTGCCGGCTTCGGAAGCCCTGACGCAAAGCGCCGCACTCGTCGCCTTGCGATGGGGCGAGCAAGATCCGACCTCCGCCTTGGCCTGGGCCATCGATCTCAAGGATAAGAACGCGCGCGAAGCTGCCTATGCCCATGCCGTCGATGGCTGGGCATTCCACGACCCCTACGCCGCCGGAACCTGGCTGGCCGAGCAATCGAAAGGACCCGAACGGGACGCCGCCACCTTGCCCCTGATCCAGCACCTTTCACGCAGCGATGCGCCGATGGCCTGGGAGTGGGCGGAATCCATCGGTGACCCCTCGTTGCGCATGAATGCCCGCGTTTCCGCCCTGCGCGAATGGGCCTCCGTGGACTCCGCCGCGGCCCAATCCGCCTACAAGCGCATCGCCACCAAGCTTTCCCCTGCGGATGCCGCCAAGCTCTCCTCCTGCTTCTCCGCGCAATGAAATATCTGCTGCCGATTCTCCTCTCCGTGGCGAGCTTCTTTGCAGCCCGTCATTTCAAGCCCGGCGCTCCATCTGAAGCCGCGCTTGCACAGCAGCTCACCACCACTCGCCCCGAACCAAAGGGCTTGGCTCACCGCGCCGAGCGACTGTCTGCCCTTGAGTCTGCCTCCCTCGCAGACTTGGAAAAGCTGCGTCGCTCGGGAAGAGCCACCATCGAGGATTTCGTGAGGCTGATGGCGCAGCGGGCGGATGGCTTTGAGGCAACCTGGGACTGGATCGAGGATGCCGACTTTAATAGCTTGGAACGCGAGAGGATCTTCGCCGCCTTGGTGGACAAGTGGTTCGGCCGCGACCCCGAAGCCTGCCTCGCGAGGATCGCAACGCTCGACTACTTCAAGTCGATCACCTTGGCCGGTCGCTTGCTCGGCAAGCTCTTTAGCGAATCTCCCGCGCAAGCGGAGCTGGCGCGGAAGCATCTGGACACCTTGGTCCCGCTGCTCGGCGTGGTAGGTGGCAGCATGCCGGAGCTTCCACACGCCTCTCCGGAAAACATGAGCCTTCTCATGTCCCTGCCGGAGGGGACGGCCCGCACCACCCTGCTACGGCACTTCGCCAGCCGGTGGATCAAGTCGGATCCGGCGGCAGCCATCGCTTGGCTCGAGGGGCAGCCGGCGGACATCAGCTCCAGCGTTCTTGAAAGCCACGCAGCGAACCTGCTGCGGCCCAATTCCACTCCGTCCGAATCCGAGCTGAAGATGGCGACCGACTGGCTGTCGACCAAAGCCTCGCCCGGAGCCTTGTCGCGCTTGGGTCCCGACTGGGTGGCCACCATGGCAAAGACCAATCCGGCCGCAGCGCTCGAGTGGGCACACAAGCATCTCGCTGCAGATTCGCTCGCCGAAGCGACCGGAAAAGCGATCGAGCAGATGCTGGCCAAGGATCCGGCGTCTGCGCGCCAGATCGTGGAAGATCTGCCACCGGGGAACCTTCGCCACCTTGCCGCCTATCAGGTCACCGAGGCCCGTCTCGCAGAGGATCCCGCCGAAGCCGTGGCATGGTGGTCGGAGCAGGTGGATGCGAAGGAAAGATCCGTCCGTGGCTCCTTGGGGGCACCTGGGCGCTTGGGGGAGAAATGGGCGAGTCTCCAACCCGATTCTTTCCGGGACCGCGTGGCAAATCAGGAAATGCCGGAGCTTCCCCTGTCCGTTCTCTTCGCGGGCGTGAATGAGCTGATGTCACAGGATCGGGCGGGCACTTTTGAATGGATCGCCGGCATGCCGGAAAAACAGCGCCCGGCGCTCGTGAAAGCCGCCTACCGGAGTTGGGCATACAAGGCACCCGCCGAAGCGGCGGCCACGTTCGATGCCCGGCCGGAACTAGCCACCGCCGAAGCCGCTGGATACATCGCCAGCTCCTGGTATTCGAAAGATCGTCAAGCTGCGGTCGGTTGGATCAGCACCCTGCCGTGGGGCGGCCCGCGCGAAGGCGCCATCGCCAAGGTCAAGGCGATTGCCGAATTCGAGGTCACCTTGGGAGGCAGCTTCCCGGAAGACCTGAAAAAGCTACTGCATTGAGATCCATCGAACGAATCCTTAGCAGATCATCGCTTCTCCGCCGTGAAAATCACATTCGCCTCCCTGCTCCTCGCCTCCGCCGTCGCCCTTCCTGCTTTCGCCCAGAAGGTCGATGACGCTGTCACCCCGGATGCCCTCGGCAAGCTCGAGTGGGTCAAGGGCTCCGCTCCCACCGCTTGGGAGCCGGGCAAGGTCTACGTGCTCGAATGCTGGGCCACTTGGTGCGGCCCCTGTATCGCCGCGATCCCGCATGTCGACGAACTCTACGACAAGTATCAGGAGAAGGGTCTGCGGGTCATCGGCGTGAACGTGTGGGAAGACGGCAAGGACAAGGTCGCCGATTTCGTGAAAGCGAAAGGCGACGGCATGTCCTACCCGGTCGCCTACACCGGCAAGGGCGGTGCCTTTGAAACCGAATGGCTGAAGCCCGCCGGTGTCACCGGCATTCCCCATGCCTTCGTGGTCAAGGATGGCAAGGTGCTGCTGACCACGCACCCGATGCAACTCAGCGAGGCGATCATCGAAGGCCTGCTCGCCGGCGGCGAGGAGCAAACGAAAGCGCTCGAAGGCATCAAGGAAACCCAGCACAAGCAAGAGGAAGCCAGCAAGGCGATCAAGGCATTCCGCCAGGCAGCTGTGAAGAAGGACGCCGCCGCGATGGACACCGCCTTCGCGAACTTGAAGAAGCTCGATCCAGAGAGCCGCTCGCTTCCTTATCTAGAACTCGAGCTATTCATCGCCAAGAGCGACTGGACGGCTGCCGAATCCTCTCTCGCCAAGCTTTCCACCGATGCCATGGCCGGAATGATCGTCACCTCCACCGCCCAGAAACTGACGAAACAACCGGATGTCCCCGAGAGCTTCCGCAAGACTGTGGCCAACACCTTGTCCACGCAGTTGGAGAAAAGTGGCAATTCCTTGCAATTCCAGATCCTGGCCAAGCTCCAGTGGTCATTCGGCGACAAGGACGCCGCCAAGGCCAGCGCTCAGAAGGCTGTCGAATGGACGAAGTCGCCTGAGGGACTGAAATCTCGCCTGTCCGCGGCCCCGTTCGAGAAGTTCGCCGAAGCGCTCGCGAAGGACGAGATGCCGACCGACGAGCAGATGACTGGCTGGCTGCGCGAGTCGGTGGCCCAAGCGCGCCCGGCGGAGGCCGTCACACCGAAGGAGGCCACACCGAAGGAGCAGACGGAATGATCCCGCTCAGCGCTCGGGCAAGGCGGACTTCCGCAGCTCCTTGAATTGAGTCGTGATGTCCTGCAGCATGCCGGACTCCTTCAATTCACCGAATGCTCCCACGCCGGCAGCAACCGAAAGGCCAATGCCGGCGGCCAGCGCCCCCCAGTAAAGGACGGCCACAAACTTGCCGGCACCGTCCAGCCTCCGACCCACCGAGTAGCCCGCGGGGCAAGCCAGCAGCCGGTAACCGAGCCACAGGTTCAGCACCGGCACCATCAGCCCGAAGAACCACCAGCCGCTCATCCCGACATTCCAGAAGCGCTTGACCACCGTCGCCAGCGACAACAACGCGACCAGTGGGAAAATGACCGGCGGCAAGTAGTTCCGGTAGTTCTCCGGCACATGCGGCAAAAGGTAAGGCAGGGCAAACTGCCAGGCCACCAGGAGAATCACAGGCACCACCACGGTGCCCATCACGTAGCCCATCCGGCCGGTGCCGGGAAAGTGAGCCTTGGGAATCGGCTTCGCTTCGAAGTTGCCGGTATTTGCAAATTCTCCGGATGCATCGAACGAGCCTTCCTTGACCGCGCGGCGTTCGAACAGGCCCTCGACCTCGCCCGCCGGCTCCCAATCGCTCAGAGTGGTGGTCCAGACCATGTCGTTGCGGGGATCCAGCCTCCCGGACTTGGCAAGTTCGAGGAGGTAGTCGAAACCGACCGGCCCATATCGTTCGCCACCGGTTGAGAAGAACCACTGTTGCTGCTGGACCGTCATTGCCCCCTTCGAATATCTAAAAATTTCGGAATGGTCAAACATCAAGGCCTGCCCCAGTCCGCTTGATCCCTCCCCGCTGCCGCCTACGATTCCAACGTGGAGAGGAAGGCAGTCTGACCGTCGAGCCGACAACGGCACCGGTCGATCCCAAGACTCCTGCTGATGCGGTTTCCAGAATGACCTCCGGGCGTTCAGACGAAAGAGCCGCGGCGTAGGCCTTCCCTTCAGAGCCAGGGCATCGATCTAACACCTGACTAAAAAACTCCGCAACGCCTCGAATCTATACTGGTTAAAGCGCAATCATCTAGGCATGAAATCCACCCTTCTCCTGTCCACCCTCTGGCTCTCATCGGCCATTGCCCACGCGGCCGATCGTCCCAACATCGTCTTCATCCTCGCGGATGACCTCGGCTACACCGACGTGTCGTCCTACGGGAGCAAGTACTACGAAACCCCGAACATCGACCGCTTGGCGCAGGAGGGCCTGAAGTTCACCAACGGCTACTCCAACGGCCCGAACTGCCAGCCGACGCGTGCAGCATTGATCAGCGGCCAGTATGGCCCGCGCACGGGGATCTACACGGTCGGCGGCATCGAGCGCTTCGACTGGCGCAGCCAGGCGCTCCGCCCCGTCGACAACGTGGTAACGCTCCCGCCGGACAAGGTCACCATCGCGCAGGCATTGAAGGGCGCGGGCTATGCGACCGGCCTCTTCGGCAAGTGGCACCTCGGCAACAAGCCGGAAAGCCATCCCTCCAAGCGTGGCTTCGATGAGGCGATCGTTTCGAATGGGCGGCACTTCAATTTCGCCACCGATCCGAAGGTCTCCTACCCGGAAGGCACTTACCTCGCCGACTTTCTAACAGACAGGGCCGTCGACTTCATCGATCGCCACAAGGACGGACCGTTCTTCCTCTACCTCCCCCACTTCGGCGTTCACGCTCCATATGAGGCGAAGCCGGAGCTGATCGAAAAGTTCAAGGCCAAGCCAGCCGCCGGCGGCCACAATGATCCCGTCTATGCGGCTATGCTCGCCAGCGTGGATGGAAGCGTCGGCCGCATCACCGCGAAGCTCGATCAGCTGGGCATCGCGGAGAATACCATCGTCATCTTCTCCAGCGACAATGGGGGTGTCGGCGGCTACCAGCGCGAAGGCATCCAAGCGAAGGACACCACTGACAATGCGCCTCTCAAGGCGGGCAAGGGCAACCTCCATGAAGGTGGGATCCGCGTGCCTTACGTCTTCCGCTGGAAAGGCACCATCCCCGCCGGAAGCGTCTCCACGCAGCCCATCGCCTCGATCGATCTCTATCCCTCCACACTCGAGCTGGCGCACGCGGAAAAGCCCGCGAACCACGTGCTGGATGGCGTAAGCTACGTCTCGCACCTGAAGGATCCCGCGCACACGAAGATCGAGCGCGATGCCCTCTTCTGGCACTTCCCCGGCTATCTGGGAGCCGGCAATAACACGTGGCGGACCAAGCCGGTGAGCGTGGTGCGCAGCGGCCAGTGGAAATTGATCCAGCAACTCGATGACCGTTCGCTGGAGCTCTACGACCTCGATGTCGACTTGGGAGAGAAGAACAACCTCGCCAGCTCCAACCCCGAGAAGGCGAAGGAACTGTTAGGGAAGCTGGATGCGTGGCGTGAGCAGGTGAAGGCACCTTTCCCGACGAAGAACGAGAACCCGGAAACCGATGCCGCGCCGAAGAAAAAGAAGCGCCGCAAGTGAACCTTTCATCCCCTTCCATCCCGTTTTTCCATCCCGTGAAATCCATCCTCTCTCTCGCCCTGCTGCTTGCCGTCACGGTCCGCGCGGCAGAAGACGCCAAGCCGTCCAGGCCGAATGTGATCTACCTGCTCGCCGATGACCCCGGCCACGAGGATGTCGGTTGGAGGAATCCCGCGATCAAGACCCCGAACCTCGACAAGCTCGCGAACAGCGGCGCGAAGCTGGAGCAGTACTACGTGCAGCCGGTGTGCTCGCCGACCCGCGTCGCATTCCTCACGGGCCGCTATCCCTTCCGTCACGGCCTTCAGACCAGCGTCGTGCGTCCATGGGCACAGTATGGCTTGCCGCTGGAGGAGCGCACGATCGCCACAGCGCTGAAGGAGGCCGGCTATGAAACGGCAATCACCGGCAAGTGGCACCTCGGGCATTTCCATGGACGCAGCTTGCCACATCCCAAAATCGAGTACCAGTGCCTTTTGAGATAGCCTCTAGTCCGGCCAGATTTTTCCCTGGAGAATCACCCGTGCATGAAGCCATCCTCCGCTTTATCCTGCGACCGACGGAGCGCTTGCCGTAGTAGGTGTTAGGCGGGCCCAGGAACGAAACCGAATCGCCTTCGGCTCGATGGCTTATCATCGGTGAAGCTTGCCTTCCGCTCGACCTGCAACCTCTCAGAACCGCATGAAGAAATCCCAGGTCTCTTTGGCGATCCAGTTCTCGTCAGCCCCGGGATCCCGCATGTTGTCGGTATGACCGCCCTTGAAGGAGCCGAAGAGCACGGGAAACTCCTTCGGACATCCTTCGAACTCGGTGGTCAGATGCTTGGCCGTGGTCGCGATCGGTATTTCGGGCAGCGTCTTGACGCCGTTGTCCTCGAGGTGGGTGAGGACACAGTATTTCCCGCCTTCCTTGCGTTCGTCCGAGTTGACGTATTTGCAGAGTCCGTCCTCCGTGCCGGTGGTGCTGAAAAACGCGATGGGCTGGCGTTTGTTGGGCGGAAGATAAATGTTCCAGTTCGCCGGAGAATAGCAGGCGACGGCGCGCAGGTCCTCTTGGAAATCCAGCGAGAGCGAGTAGGTGACCATCGCGCCGAAGCTGAAGCCGCAGCAAAACACGCGGGAGGTGTCGATGCTCAGCTTGTCCTTGAACAGCGCGAGCATGTCCGCGAAGAAAATGTGATCCTTGTCATCGCGGCTGCGCCACGGCGTCTGGTCGGTGTAACCCTCGGGCGCGACGAAAATGCAGGGCACCCTTTCCTTTTCCGCGTAGGCCTTCAGTCCGTAGAACTGGTTGTTCGCCATCGTGTCCATGTGCCCGCCCATCATGTGCATGGCGAAGATCAGCCGGTAGGGCTTCTTGTTGTTGTAGTTGTGGGGGATATCGATGGTGTATTTTCGCTCCAGACCCGCACTCGTCATCGTGTGGATGCCGCTTTTGAAATCCCCAAGCTCCTTGCCGGAACCGCTGCTGAGGACGGGCCGGTTCTTCAGTTTCCGGGAAGGATCCACGGCGATCGAAGCTTGCCGGTCCGAAAGTCGTCGCGCTTGAGTGATCCTGGACGGCTCGGCGGACAGATTCGTGGCACCTGTCGAAACGAAGATCGCCAGGGCGATCACTGCGTGGGTGGTGGATTTCATTATGGACTGAACTACTGGAAAGTTGGTTTGGAACGGATGCCGGCGATTGGAGTAAAAACGGGGATTTGAGGAGACCATTTGCCCCGCGGAACAGTCTGCTTTCACCTTGGCAGGCCCGGCCGACATCAAGAAGGGCAAGAGCATGCAAAGGGGACGAAACGCGGGATCCCTCGACAATTAAACATTCAATCCATAAGCGGAAGGAAAAATTGGGGGGTTCCCGTCCACCGCGTCCCCTGGCGCCTGTATCACATCAAGTTCGCTCATCTTGGCCTCCCCGGAACCTCAAGACGGACCTTTGCCGACGGATTCTCAGTGCTCTCTTGGTCGAGCAAGCACTTCGGCATCGAGATCTTCCGCAAGAAGGGCAACACCTGCTAAGCGATCGGCCAAGCGGCCGCCTACATCATCGAGTCGATCTTGTTGGACGAGTAGCGCTCCGAACGATGAAGCAAAACGCCCGGTCGTGCAGCGCATTTGGCAAGCATCTAGCGGTTAGAGCGTGTTCCACGGAGAAGGGATGAGAGTCGGTTTCGGTATTAAATCTTTCGTGATTAAAAGGTTTCCCTCATGGGCCGGACACCGGCATTCCCCCTGCTGGACGGGCCCCGCTATGCAGAAACATCCCAACCGCTTCCTCCAGCTTTCCGCCATCGCCGCGCTTGCCTGCGCTACCCCCGCCTTCGCGGGCGGTACGGGCGCCACGGTCTTTGCCACCGCCGACGTCGATGTCTCGGGGAGCCTGAGCCTCGCGGAGTTCACCACCACCTTGGATGTCGGGCTTCGCCAACAGCTCATCGTGAAAAAGTTCAACGATGCCGACCGCGATAACAATCTCTCGATCGAACTCGACGAGTATCTCATCTTCACCGGTGAAGTCGAAGCGCCGACCAAAGACGAAGAAGACTTCGAAGAGGGCGACGCGAACGTCGATGGCTCGCTGACGTTCACCGAGTTCGTCGAAACTTTTCCGGGCCGGCGTCCCGTGGTGAAGATTCGCAAGATCTTCCTGCGCGCCGATGCCGACGCCAGCGCGACGATCTCGGTGGAAGAATGGGCCGCCTACCGGAATGGAACGTGGGCCGAAGGCGAAGTTTACACCACGTTCGAGCTGGCGGACTTCGACAACGACGGCGAGCTGACGCCCGAGGAGTTCGGACACACCCGGGCCCAAGGGCTCGCCACCTCGAAGGTGATGCTACAGTTCGACAAGAAGGACCGCAACGATGACGGCGTGCTGACCGAGGCCGAATTCAAGGGCGGTGCCAACGCCGCGCTCTAACACTCTAGCAGGATCTTGCTCGTCCCCTCCCTGCACCGCATGCCGGTAGGGAGCGTAGCAGGTTTTGTGAACTGCCGGTACCATTACCTCAGGTGCCGGCAGTTTGTTGTACGAGAATGGCGGTGTGGTGGGTTTATTGCACTCGCTCGTCCCCCTCGGCCTACATGCGAAGTTCCAGCGCTGTCACTTCGGTCGACAAATCGGAGATTGCTTCCGGATCCCAGCGGAAGGCGCTTTAAAACCAGCGAGTGCACCGCACCGCGAACACCATCGATTGGCGACCTACGAATATTGATCGTTGTAGGGGAAGACTTGCCCAGAAGCGCGCAACAGTTCGTGCAATAGAACCGGTAATTCGGTGCATTACCGTGCATCGAATGGCACTTGAGTGTTGCCTCATGGGCAAGCAAAAGGCCCTGCAACTTGTTCAGTTGCAGGGCCTTGAAAGTGGCACACCCAAAGAGACTCGAACTCCTAACCTTCTGATCCGTAGTCAGACGCTCTATCCAATTGAGCTATGGGTGCTTTGTTTCGCTTGCGTCTTGCGGCGCGCGCGGGCCGGAAAGAAGCCGGAGCGAACGCCGACTGTCAAGAAAATCGGCGGCACAAATTCACCTTTTGCCCGAAGAATTTCGAGGGCCTTCGAAGGCGCTCCCAAGTGCCACGTTCTATTTCATTCGGAAATCTTAACCATTAACTTTATAATACCTTTATTTTCAACGATTTTTGAACTTAACCCCGTTATTTCGGTCATATTTGCGGATGACCTGGGGAATTCGCATTCAGGGATGGTGGAGCGGCAAGACCTCTACCAGCAGACGTCGCCAAAGCGGACTCTCACCGGATTTCCGGAAGACGCTAGGCATCCTTCTCACCATCGGCCTCACGCCGCTGGCGATGTGGCTGGTCGGCACGGTGATCGTCCAAGTCGCGCCGCCGGTTTACCAATCCGAAGCCGTTCTGAAACTCCCCGCCGCGACAGAAGCCGCGGTCGATCCCTTGGGATCCGCTGCCCTGATTGACGAGGTCGCTTCGACCCTCTCCACCGGACACTCAACCGATCCAATGGCGAAGCAGATGCTGCGCTCAAATCTCATTCTCAAGCGCAGCATCGGCCACCACGTGGTCCAGCTGGCAGCCCGGGGGCACGATCCCCTGGAGGCGCAGCGCACGCTGCAGGCAGTGGTCGAGTCCTATGAGCTTCAGCATGCTGACTCCGGCACACGGCTGTTAGTCTACGCCGCACCCCTTGCATCCGTGCCGGTCGATGTGCCGCACGGCATGCGCATGGTGCTCGGCTGCGCTGGCCTGGCGTCGCTCGGCCTGCTGCTGAGCATTCCCCTGCTGCGCCGGCTGGAAGGCGTGCCGCTGGTGCAGAGCGGACGCGAACTGGTCAGCGCGATTGCTCGAGCATTCGCAGCAGCGGAGCCTCGGCACGCTTCCGGATATCTTCCGGCAGCTCAACCTGCGGGCTGAGATTGGCGAGGCAATCGTGCAGCTTCTGAAGCGTGTTCATCTTCATGTAGCGGCAGTCGGCGCAGGCGCAGCGATCCGTGGGTCCGGGGATGAGGTTCTTATCCGGGCACTCACGGCGCAAGCGGTGAAGCATGCCGCTCTCCGTGACCACGATGATGTTCTTCACCGGCGCATTCCGGCAGAAGGTGATCATCTTCTCCGTGGAGCAGACTTCATCGGCCAATAGACGCACCGCCTGCGTGCACTCCGGGTGAGCGACCACGAGCGCGTCGGGATACTCCGCCTTGATGCGATTGATCGAATCGCGGGTGAACTCGACGTGGACGTAACACGAGCCCTGCCACAGGTCCATCTTGCGACCCGTCTGCTCCATCACCCACGCGCCGAGATTGGCATCCGGCACGAAGAGGATGGGCCGGTCCTGAGGAGCCTTGTTGACGATCTTCACCGCGTTGCCGGAGGTGCAGATCACGTCGCACAGCGCCTTCACGTGCGCGGAGCAATTGATGTAGGCGATGACGTAGTAGTTCTTCTCCGCGTTCGCCTTGAGGAAGGCTTCCAGCTCCGGACCGGGGCAGCTTTGCTCAAGCGAGCAGCCCGCGTCCTTATCCGGAAGTACGACGACCTTCGTAGGATTCACGATCTTCGCCGTCTCCGCCATGAAGTGGACGCCGCAGAAGGCGATCACATCCGCGTCCGTCTCCTTCGCGTGGTAGGCGAGGCCGAGCGAATCACCCACGTAGTCGGCCAGATCCTGGATATCGCCGGTCTGGTAGTTGTGGGCGAGGATGACGGCATTCCGTTCCTTCTTCAGGGCAAGGATCGCTTCCTTCAGGTCGAGCGCTGCGGCGGGCATGGCGGGAACATGGACGCGGCTTCCCACGGGCTCAATGAGGAAGTCCGGCTTCGAAGCCTCACCAGCTCCGCAAAGAAAAAGCCCGCCGCGGGGTGAACCGGGCGGGCTTTGAAGAAAGGTCGCGAGGTGATCGGAGCAATCAGGAATCGACGCCGGAAAGCGTGCCCTGCTTGGTGTCAGCTGGCTTGGCGGCAGGCGCTGCGGCTTGGCCACCCGCGGGCTTGGCAGGAGCGCCAGCCGGAGTCGAGGGCGTCCCGACGGCGGACTTACCGACGAAGATGGCACCCGGTTCGATCGAAAGGGTCTTGGCCTTGATGTCGCCGACAACTTCAGCGGAGGCCTTTAGTTCGACGCGGTCGCTGGCGATGATGTTGCCGTGGACCTTGCCATAGACGACCACCGTGCCGGTCTTGATCTCGGCCTTGAGGCGGGCGTTCTCACCCACGGTCAGATTGCCTTCGGACTGGATTTCGCCTTCGATGCGACCGTCAACGACGAGGTCGTTGGTGAATTTGACCGTGCCTTTGATCTCCACATCCGAACTCAGGACGTTGCGGGACGGACCCACCGGGCGCTGCGGCGCGGAGGTGGTGGGAACGGAAGCGGCGGCTACCGGCTCGGGGCTGTAGCTGGCCGGAGCGGGGGCCGCGGCCGGCGCTGCATAGGACGACGTCGGCGTCGGTGCGGCGGTCGGGGCGGCGGGCTCCTCCGGCTTGTTGCCGGTGATCTTGCGAAATCCGAAGCTATTGCTCATGGCGTAGGAATAGGGAATGCGGTGATGTTGAAAGTCAATTGATTTTCCCCTAACAGGTTACTCCTTCGGAGCTTCCACGGGAGGGGCTGGCTGCTCAGCCGGGACAGTTTCAGCAGGCGGGGTCGAGTCGCCGGAAAGGATGTTGCCAAGCGGGTTGTCCAGCTCCTTCGGCAGCGCGGCGGCGGCATCCGGAGTACCCGGGGTCAGACTTGCGCCTTCCTTGGGTGCTGGCGGCGCGGGCGGAGCCTCGATTTCCGTCGGCGTGTGGAAACGCAGCAGCTTCAGGCGCTGGCCGGCCAGATTCGCCAGCGGATTGGTGCCGAAGTCGCTCTGCGCCTTCTTGTAGGACGCCTCCGCCTCATCGAGCTTGCCGTCCGCCTTCTGCATGTCACCGAGCGACACGAGCGCGTAGGGAGCGATGTATTTGGCCGCGGGGTCACTCGCGAGTTCCGAAAAGAGCTTCTGGGCCTCGTCCCTTTTGCCCTGCTGCAGCAGACGCGAGGCGAGGCTGGCCTTGGCGCTATACACGCCCGGATGCTCCGGCTTGGAGGAAATGAATCCGCGCAGCGTTTCAATCGCCGCATCCTGATCACCAGCGTCCCATTGCTTGGCGGCGATGATGAGCTGGGCGCTGCCCGCGGCGGCGGTGTCGGGCTTGTCCTTCACCAGCGCTTGAAGCTGGGGAATGCCCTCGGATTTCACCAGGATGGCTCCGGCGTTCTCCTCGGACTCTGACTTGATGCCACGGACCACGATCCAACCGGCAGTGGCGATCACGAGGACCACGCCGAGGGCGATCATGCCCTTCTGGTTACGATCAAGAAAGGCCTCGAAGGCGGATGGCCCGTGAGAAATTTCGGCGAGCGGGCGCGGGATATCGGCGGAGTCTTCGGCCATGATGCGGGCGCGATTAAGGAGCCGGGTTTCGCGAAAGCAATGACGAATTCCCTCCTTCCGGCACATCGTTTCGCGAGGCGCCCGGGATTTTCATGGCCAGCCCGTGAGAGCCTTCCCTAAGCTCCGCCGCAGATGGCCGAGGCGCTGTATGTCATCGCAGGGGAATTAAGTGGCGATGCGCACGGCGCGGGGATGCTGCGTGCTCTGCTATCGCTGCATCCGGACCTGAGAATTCAGGGTGCCGGCGGCCCGGAAATGCGCGAGGTGGCCGGCAATGGCATCCGCGATTGGGTCGAGGAAGCCGCCGTGATGGGCATCTGGGAAGTGCTGAAGCGCTACGGCTGGTTCAAGCAGCGCTTCGACGAAATGCTCGCCGAGGTCCTCGCCTTCAAGCCCGGCGTGCTGGTCTTGATCGACTACCCGGGCTTCAACCTGCGCTTCGCCGAGGCCGTCCGCCGCGAACTGCCGCAGACGAAGATCATTTACTACATCAGCCCGCAGGTCTGGGCATGGAACAAGGGCCGGCTGCCGAAAATGGCGCGGCTTTTGAATGAAATGCTCTGTCTTTTCCCCTTCGAGAAGCCGATCTTCGAGGGCGCGGGGCTGCCAACCACCTTCGTCGGCCACCCGCTGGTCGATGAGCTGGAGGAGGAGCGCAACGATGAGCCGCGGGAGGAAAACCTGGTCGCCCTGCTACCCGGCAGCCGCGAGCGCGAGGTCTCCCGGCTTTTCCCGATGATGCTAGAGGGGGCCCGACGCCTTCACTCGAAGCGTCCCGAGACCCGATTCGAGGCCTGCGGAGCCTCGGCCAAGCTCGCCACCCGGATGCGCGAGCTGACCACCCTCGCGAAGCTGGATGACATCGTCCGCATCCGCGATGGCGGTGCGCACGAGCTGATGCAGCGAGCGGCCTGTGGCGTGGTCGCCAGTGGAACCGCCACTCTTGAGGCCGCCTATTTCGGCCTCCCCTACTGCCTCGTTTACAAGGTGGCGTGGCCGACCTACCTCGCGGCGAAGATGCTCGTGAAAATCGAGCACATCGGCCTGATCAATATCCTCGCCAATGCGCGGGTAGTGGAGGAATTCATCCAATCCGAAGCCGACCCGCTCCACATCGAGCAATCGCTCGCCCGCTTCCTTTCCGACGACTCTTTCCGCGAGGAAACCCGCAGCAAGCTGTTGGCCACCGCCGCCAAGCTCGGCGGCCCCGGCGCCCACCTCCGGGCCGCCACCGCGATCTCGAAATGGATCTCCCGGTAGATCTTCACGAGACCCGACAGCCCTGCGAGTCCAGTATTCCAGTAACCCTATATACGGGACTTACTGGACTGGTCGGGTGCCATTTCCGGCACATTGACGGGAAAGCTCGCTTGCCATCGGCGGTCGATTCGCTACACCCGCGCCGGGATGAAACTGACCACGCTTTTCGCCGCCGCTGCCGCCGGACTGTTCCTCGTTGCGACCTCCTGCGAACGCCACGAGTGGGCAGAAACCAAGGCGCTCCACGAGAAGCACGGCCACGCCGCCCACGGTGAAGGCCACGAAGCAGCTCATGGCGAAGCCCACGGGGAAGCCGCTCACGGCGGCAAACACGAAGTCGAGAAGCACGAGGAAAAGGCTCACTGAGCCATCACCTCGCGCACCCGCCGGTAGCTGAGAAAGCACTCGTCGATTTCCGGACGAGGATCGAATTCCGTCAGCTCGAACTGCCGCGACGCCGACAGGAACTCTCCCGGCACGCCGCTGATGGTCGGAGCCTCGCGCCCGCCGAAGAGCGTGTGCCCCGCCCACGTCAGGTGGATCTCATCGACCAGGTCGCGCACTAACAGCGCGGACGCCAGCTCTCCCCCACCCTCGCAGTGAATCCGGCGCACGCCGAGGTCCGCGAGCTCCGTGAGGAAATTCTCAAGACTGCCGTGGTGCAGGATCGCTCCCGCGATTTCCCGGCATTTGCCCGCCGTGGCTAACAGATGAATCGGTCCGCCCCCCGTATGGAATAGCGGATGCTCGGGATCGAAGTCCCCGCCCCGCGACACGACGCAGCGCAGCGGGTCGTGGGGAGCCCGCATCGTCATCCGGTCCTTCTCCAGGGACCCCCGCCCGACCATCAGCGCGTCTGCCTCCTTCCGCAGCTCTAACAAGCGCGCGTGATCCTCCTTCGACGTCCATCCCGACGGACGTTTCTGCGCCGACGAGATCTTGCCGTCGGCAGAGATCGCGAAGTTGATGGAAACGGTGAGCCTGCTCATGGGAATGCCAGTGCGCGATTGCGGGCTTTCGCTTTCTTCCACTTCAAGCCAATGAAAATCCCAATCGCCCCGATGATCAATCCGGCGACGACGGCAACAAACACCGTCGCCTTTTCCTGGGTCGTCATGGGTGGCTTGGGAAGCTCGGGGAACTTCGGCTCCTTCCACCCCTCCCAGAAATCCGGATGCGTGTCCGGATGCAAACCGCGATCGAAGCGTTCCGCTTGATACGTTACCCACGCCGCCTCCCTCACTTTGGCTTGAGCCCGGGTGCTCGCAAACCACTCGCGGAGCGGCCAAGAGGATTGGACATAGGGGCCATGGGATCTTCGGGAATGGCCTCCAGACGGGTGAAGGGATTGATGACCCTCTCCCTCGAGTTCCTGAATTCTCATCTCAGCCAAGAGCGCCAAGCTGCTGGCACCGTCTGCCTGCAACACCGAAGCCAGCGCATCGAACACATCAATGCTCTCCCAAGCGCTCCCCAAATGGATCAGTCCAGCAAGACCTGACTCCGCATCCGCCAGTTCAGGATATTTGAGCAATCCACCAGGTCGCAGCTGCTTTTCCGCGAATGGTACACCGAGAAAATTTTGCTCCGGAACCCAAGCGGGGTCCTCTTGCTCTGCCGGTGTCTGCAGCCACTCGAAAAGCTTCAACTGATACTTCTCGCGGCCAAAATGCGCCTCGGGATTGAGCGAAATCGCCTGCGCGATGTGCTCCGTCGCTTCCTTCAAGTCGGAGAGGTCTGCGTTGCGCTCGGCAGCTGGACGCGTCGCCCAGCGGTTGCCTAGAAATGAGCCGAGGTTCGCATGGTAGCGGTAGCGCTCCATGTTCGCGCTCGTCTCCTGGATCGTATCGAGCACGGCCTTCTTTTTCGCCATCCACGCGATCGCCTCGTCGTAGCGGCCCAGCCGGTTACAGGCGACTCCTGCATCGTCGTAGAGGTCGAGTTTCTGGGGATTTGCCTCCAGCTCCTTCGTCACCCGCTCCAGACGCATTTCGTAGTAGCGCGGCGGATAGCGGTCGAACCACCCGGTGATCGCTTTCAGGGTATCAATCCGGCCCTTCGCCTCCTCCCGCCAGGTATCGCGATCCCAGATGCAGCCCGCCGCGGGCAGCAGGGAGATCAGGAAAAGGCAGAAAATGCGAATCATGCCCCAATCTAACGTCTGCCCGGAAACGGTGGCAAGGCTTGCGGGGACGGCTCCGCCATGTATTTTCCGCGCCATGAGCAAGCCCGCACCGAAAATCACCGCCTATCTCAAGACCTTCTGCGGCTGGAGCGAAGGCGTCCGCGCCATCATGCGGAAGTATGACCTTCAGTTCGAAGAGAAGGACATCATCAAGAACCCCGCCTTCCGCTGGGAGATGGAGCAGCGCAGCGGCCAATCGCTCTCCCCCTGCGTCGAAATCGACGGCACCATGCTGCCCGATATCTCCGGCGACGAGGTCGAAGCCTGGCTGACCGAGAACGGCTACCTTGAAAAGAGCGACGCCGCCGCCGACGCACCGACCAACTCTGCCTGCAGCGACGAGCAGCACGAGGCAATGGCCCGCGGTGACTTCAAGCTCCCCGGTAAGATCAAGTTCCTGGGCTGAGTTCGCCCATTCGTCCATAGGCGCGCTGGTGACAGCGCGTGAACGGCCCCTTGTCGCGGACCCTTCCCGTGCTTCGGCGTTCTCACAAACGCGCCTACGGTAAGAAAAGCCTCATGCAAACAGCGCCCGCACCATCTCCACGCTCTTCCTTCCGGGGAGCACGCTGAGTTCCATCTGGTTCATCACGTAGGCAAAGCTCACGCCGCTATCGGGATCGCCGAACGCATGGCTGCCACCGGCACCGGGATGGCCGAAGCCATTTACCGATGGGCCGTAAAGCTCCCGGACCTTCTTGCCGGAAGCATCCAGCGGATCGAGTTGGCAACCGCAAGAAAACGCAGTGGGCTGCATCAACACCCGGTCGTCGCCGGACACACGGACCTGCGCCAGCGCCTGCTTCACGCGGTCATTCAGCGGGCTTTCGATCGCGCCAATCGCGGCCTGATAAAACTTCGCCAAGGCCGATGCCGTGCCCACGCCACCCATTGCGGGCAAGCCAGCCGACCACGCCTTCGAGTCATTCACATCTTGCACCGATCTCAGCCCGGCGGGTGAAGCAAAAGACCGGCGCGTGAGCGTGCCCTCGGTATTGAATTCCTTGTAAAAGCCACCCTGCATGTCATCGGCCGAAGCCTTGCCGGGATAAAGCCGCGCCACCCGAGGCCACTCGCTTTCCGGCAGACCGATCCAGAATTCCAGGCCGAGCGGTTCCGCAATCGCCTCGCGCCACAGCTTGCCGAGCGGCGCACCTGTTAGACGTCGCACCGGCTCGTCGACCAATGCCCCGAACGTGCGCGGATGATAGCCATGGCCATCGCCCGGCCGCCACGCGGGAACCTGCGCCTCGATGGCCGCGACCACGGCGGCGTGATCCCATATCATCGCTCGATGATCGAGTGCCGAGAGACCGCATTGGTGCGAAAGCAAGTGAGCAAAGGTCGCCTCCGCCACCGGAAATTCCGGCCACACCTCGCGCACCGGCGTTTCGGGGCCCAGACCCTTCACATCCAGAGCTAGCAAGAGAGTCGCCGATGCCGGTCCCTTCGTCGCCGAATACACCGGCACCAAAGTCTCCGCAGTCCACGCGTGCGTCCGCTCCTTTTCGCACCAGCCTTCCGCTGCCGACAGGACTTCCTCGCCGCGCCACCAGACGCTCACCGAAGCACCGATCTCCCCCCGACTGCGGAAGTTCTCTTCGAAAACGGACAGCAATTCACCAAGCGCGGACGGCGACACGGCCGATGGCGTGAACCATTCGGACCGCCTTGGCAAGATCCGCGGCGCAACCAGCTCTCAGAGCCGGAAATCCTCGCCGAGGTAGTACTTCCGCGCCACCGGGTCATTCACCAGCACATCCGAATCCCCTTCCAGGATCACCCGGCCGTCGTGAATCAGGAAAGCACGGTCAACGATCGACAGCGTCTCACGCACCGAGTGGTCGGTGATGAGAATCGTCAGTCCATCGCGCTCGCGTAGCTCACGCACGATGCTCTTGATGTCTTCCACCGCGATCGGATCAATGCCCGCGAACGGCTCGTCCAGCATCAGCAAGCGCGGCTCCGTGCACAGCGAGCGAGCGATGGCGAGGCGGCGCTTTTCACCACCGGAAAGGGCAATTGCCTCGGAGTTGCGGACCTTGGTGATCTTGAAGCGCTCCAGCAGTTCTTCCGCGCGGGCCTTGCGCTCTTTCTTCGAAAGCCCCGGCCGGGTCTCAAGCACCGCGAGCAAGTTCTCGAAAGCAGTCAGCTTGCGGAACACCGACTCTTCCTGCGGCAGGTAGCCGAGGCCGAGACGCGCACGGCGATGCATCGGCATGCGGGAAATGTCGGTGCCATTGAATTGCACCGAGCCTGCATCCGGCGGGATCAGACCGGCGATCATGTAGAAGGACGTGGTCTTGCCGGCACCGTTCGGGCCTAACAGGCCGACGATTTCACCGGGGCACACGGCGAGGCTGACGCCATCGACCACGGCACGACCACCGTAGCACTTGCGGAGACCGGTGGCGGTGAGAAGCCGTTGGCCGTTGGAGGAGGAGGAAGAAGACATCGGTCAGCGGTTCGGTTGCTCCTGCTTCGGTTTATCCTGCTTGGGCTTCTGGTTCTTCTTATCGTCCTTCTTCGGCGGCGTCTTGACGTTCGCTTCCAAGCCGCCCGGATTGTGGGTCACCACCTTGGTCAGATTTCCTTCCCCATCGGTGTGAATCAGGATGTAGGCACCGGCACCGAGCGCCTGGGCGCGCATGCCGCCTTCCTGATAGACCCATGGCGAGCCACCTTGGAGGAGGATCTGCTCCTTTTCGAAATCATAGATCATCGCATGGGCGGAGGCTTCCACCGGCTTGTCGCCGGGCTTGCCGGAATCGAAGCGGATGTGGACCGCCGGACCCGTGGCGACCATGCGCTTGATGTCACCGAAGTTGCCGCCTTCGACTCCCTTGTCGGCACCGCCGACCTTCTTCAGATCCTCGACAGCTCTCGCCTCCTTGGCCGCCAGCATCTTCTCCAGCATTTCCGGAGTGAGTTCCTTCGGCTCCTCCTTCGGAGCCTCTGGAGCTTCGGCGGCGGGCTCTCCTTCCTTGGGCTTGTCGGCGGAGTCCTTCTTCTTTTCGTCCTTCTTTTCCGGCTCCATGAAGAGCTTCACCTCGCTCGCTCCCTTGAGGTCGAGCTGCGGGTTCTTCACGGTGACATCACCCAGGAAAATCAGCAGGCCCTCCTTCGAGTCGAAATAGGCACCGTTCTTCGACTTCACGATGGTTTGATCGGGGCCTTCGAAAACGGGCGGACGCGGCACATCGGGCAGCACTGCCGGTGCCGGCTCGGCCAACATGCTCGCGAGAGTGGCGGCCTGAAGGAAATTGTTCATCGTGAGGCGAGCGTCCTCGGACTTCGCCGTCACATCCCTGAGATCCTTCCCAGCCGCGTCGGTCTCGGCGAGCTGCTGCGGCGCGCGGGTAGCCGTCTCCTTAGACGCCGCATCCAGATCGGACTGCGTTAGAAGCGAACTGCCAAAACGTTGGGCCGTGGTCACCGACGGCGCAGGTGCCGGTGAAGGAGCTGCAGCAGGTGCAGGTGCAGGTGCATGTTCCTGTGCCGGAAGCGCAGGAACGGAGGCCATCATCATGGCTCCGGCGGCGAGGGCGCGTTGGGCGGGAGAGGCATTCATGGAAGTTCGCTTGTCGATGGTTTTGGCCACCGCCGTGACGGGGCCGTGTAGGAATCCACGGTTGTTCTTGGTGTCGAAGGCGAGGGCGGAGCCATCCACCTTCAGATCATCGGAAACAAAGGAAACAGGCTCCTGTGAAGTGAGCAGATTGATCTTTTTCGCGACCGTGAGGAGCGCCTGCGACATGGCGATGTTCCCCTTGGTCGTGGTATCCGGATTGAAGAAGCTGATCCGCAGGTCGTTGATCTTCACCTTGTCGAGGACGGTGACGGTCTTGGGCTTGCCGGTCTTCCGGTCCACCTGCTCCTCCTCCCGCGTGAAGATGGTTAGATCCCCGGCCTTCACCGAGGAGACCATGTTCCGTTTCTCATCGTAGCTCGGCAGCCTCACGCCTTTCAGGATGCTGCCATTCGGCAGCAGCCCGCCGGAAAACAGCCCGCCGGATTCATCCCGTTCCTCGCCGGCCGGCGCGGCGTTCTCGGGTACGGTGGTTTGCGCAGATGCCACCGTCAGCCCGAACGCCGCTCCCAACACGCCGGCCATGATAGGGCCGGGAAGTAGAAATCTTAAGCGCTGGGGGCTAAGCGGCATGGGCGGAGAGGAAAAGACTAAATCAAGCGCCGTGGGCGGCGTGGTGAATGGCGACCAGTCGGACGAGCAAGTCCTCCAGAAATTCGAGAGGAATTTGATTCGGTCCATCGGAAAGCGCGTTCTCCGGGTCGGAGTGCGTTTCCATGAAGACACCATCGACGCCGGTGGCGATGGCCGCGCGGGCGAGGACGGGAGCGAGCTCACCATCGCCGCCGGTCGTGCCACCGAGGCCGCCGGGACGCTGGACCGAGTGGGTGGCATCAAAGATCACAGGCAGGCCTTCCTTGCGCATCCAGTAGAGCGAGCGCATGTCGGCCACCAGGTTGTTATAGCCGAAGGTGGTGCCGCGCTCAGTGATCAGGAAATGCCGGCAATCGAACGAGCGGAGCTTGTCGGCGATATTCACCGTGTCCCACGGAGCGAGGAACTGGCCCTTCTTCACGTTCACCGCGCGGCCGGTCTTGGCGGCAGCTTCGAGCAGGTCCGTCTGGCGGCACAGGAAGGCCGGGATCTGCAGCAGATCGATGTACTCCGCGGCGATCTCCGCGTCCTGCGGGCTGTGGATGTCGGTGGTGACCGGCACGCCCAGCTCCTTCGAAATCTCACCGAGGATGCGGCAGCCTTCCTCGACGCCCGGACCGCGGAAGGACTTCACCGAGGTCCGGTTGGCTTTGTCGTAGGAAGCCTTGAAGAGATAGTGGATGCCGGTGCGCTTGGCGATTTCATCGATCGAGCGGGCCATCTCCCACGCGAAGGATTCGGACTCGAGCGCGCAAGGGCCGA
>Ga0307406_10000361_pt1 | contig 26403 bp, 13 predicted proteins | sample 322Cmetagenome_3_FD_203706 | JGI IMG/M metagenome (GOLD analysis project Ga0307406, IMG submission 203706) | Maize rhizosphere microbial communities from greenhouse at UC Davis, California, United States - 322HYB-C-2 | ecosystem: Host-associated > Plants > Roots > Rhizosphere > Soil | place...
AATAACCATCAGCTCCCGTATCATAGCCTTTTACTTTATCCATATTTTCAGAAAGTGCAGTAAGCATGACAACCGGAATATGGCTTATGAATTCATCATTTTTTAGTTGTTTACAAAACTCCAGTCCGTCCATAACCGGCATCATAACATCGGTAACGCATAAAATGGGTTTAATTTGTCGGCAGATTTTCAAACCTTCTTCTCCGTTTTCTGCCTCATAAACCTTGTAATAATCAGATAAATAGTCCACCAGATATTTTCTAAGTTCGCTGTTATCTTCAATTACTAATATTTTTTCTTTTAAATCTGTGTTTTGAATGATTTTCTTAGCCGCTTTTTCCGGAATAAGCATACTCAAACTGTCATTTTTAAGCGCATATTCAAACACTTCTTTATTCTCGTAAGAAGCGCGGTCAATCGGAATTTCTACTTTAAATGTACTTCCCTTTGCTGGTGTACTTTCTACAGAAATAATTCCTTTATGTATGGCTACTAAAGATTTTACCAACGACAAACCAATACCCGATCCTGTGTTATGGGCTTTACTATTTGAGGCCTGATAAAATCGTTTGAAAATTTTTTCCTGGCTTTTTAAAGGAATCCCAATTCCGTCATCGGTTACTTCAATCACTAAAATATCTTCAACCGTATCTTTCAGCCTGATGTACAAATCTACATTTCCATTTTTATTGGTAAACTTTAATGCATTCGACAAGAGATTGTAGAGGATTTTATCATACTTATCATTATCCAGCCAGCCGTTTATTTCGTCATCTTCAGAAATAAAATTGAGCTTAATCTTTTTATCATAAGCCATTTCCTTAAAGGAGTCAAAAATATTTTTCGAGTAAGTCAGAATATCAGTTTTAGTTACTTTTAGCTTTAATTCACCCGACTGTGCTTTTCTAAAATCTAATACCTGGTTTACCAGATTCAGTAATCTGCTGGCATTTTGATAAATTAAATTATACCTGCTTTTTTCATAATCGGTTGCATTGCTGCTTTCATCCAAAAGCTGTTTGGCCGGACCTAAAATAAGTGTTAAAGGTGTTCTTAATTCATGCGAGATATTGGTGAAGAAACGTAGTTTTTCATTATTCAATTTTACGTCGTGTTCTCTGTTTACTTTTTCGGTAAGCAGTTCTTGTTTTAAACGAATTCTGTTTTTTATTTCTCTTCTAATGAAATAAAAAACACCAAATAAAAGGGCAAAAAACAGTAAAAAAGAAGTAGGTGTCAGCCAGAAAGGCGGCAGGATTTTTATTTTATAAGAAACCGTTTTACTCCAAAATCCGTCGCTGTTGCTTGATCTGATTTTAAAAGTATAATTACCTGGATAGAGATTGGTATATTGAACAATTCTTGAAGTACTATTAGTAGTAATCCATTGTTTATCAAAACCTTCAAGCATATATTGAAACTTATTCAGCTTTTCGTTTGCAAAAGATGGAGCCGAAAACTGAATCGAAAAATTACGGTTTTTATGGCTGAGTTCTATTTCCTTTCCATAGTTCAAATCTTTTGAAAGCGGAATTTCTCCATTAATTTCCATTTCCGGAAAAACTTCTTCATTCTGAATTTTAAATTCTGAAATAACAGGTAACGGCGCCCATTTGTTCCTTTTCATTGCAGGGGGCGAAAAAGAAATAATTCCATTTTTACCACCCAGAAAAATATTCGAATTATTAAAGTAAAAAAAGCCACTCGAACTAAAAACGTCCAATCTGTTACCGCTGTTTACATGATAAATACTGATATCCTTTAAATTAGATTTTACGAAAGCAATATTATTGTTATTGATATTCAGCCACAAATTTCCTTTTGTGTCTGATAAAATATCCGTAATCCATTTACCCGAAAGCTCTTTAAGATTCTTTACCGGTTCAAATTCGTTTTTTTTCGGGTCGTATAAACACAATCCAAAACGTGTTGACGCCCATATTTTTCCTTTTGCATCAACCAAAACGTCACTTACATTTTCATCATGAGGAACGCCTTTTTCCTTGATAAATAATGACGAATAGGTTTCTATTTTTCCAGAATTGATATTGTATTTTACAACTCCGGTTTCTGTGGCAAACCACACGTTATTCTTAGCATCTCTTTCAATTGCATTAATCTGAAAGTCCGGCAAAAGTTTACTGGACGTTTGTACTTGAAGCGTTTTGGTATTCAAAATTACCGCACCTTCTCCAAAAGAACCCACGATCATCGAATCGTCTGTAATCTTTCTAAAAGCAAAAACGGGAGATTTTTCAAATCCTGCCTTTATTTCTCTGGAAGAATTTGTGATGTAATTGTACACTAATATGTTTCCATCCCAAAGACCGCAATAAAAGATTTTTCCGTCATCAGAATATATACTGGCAATATCTTTTCCTGTGTTATGCAAAGGGGTTGAGCCTTTTGTATTCGAAATAAAAAGTCCGTTATGGTAAGTTGCCACAATCACTTTTTCATCATACGTTTTGGCAAAACCTCTTATACGGGGTGCCTGATTGCCTATGGAACGTGAAATATCTTTGTTTAAAGTAAACTGATTTTCATAAGGATCATACTTATCCAAACCGTCTTCTGTCCCGATCCATAAAACTCCTGAAGCATCAAAATAAAGTGCCGAAATTAAATTATCTACAATAGAATTATCATCTGATAGAATAGAATAATACCATTTGTAATTTCCTTTCTGAATATCTTCTAATTGATTGCACACCAGCAATCCGCCTAAAGTTCCAACCCAGTATTTTCCATCGGGAGCGCGGGCAACTGATAAAAAATAAGGTCCTAAAGCGCCTCTAACCTGTTTATTATCTATGTATAAATTAACAAACTGATCGCTGTATTTATCTAATTTATATAAACCTTCACGGGTTCCGACAAAAATATCCGACTTGTCATCTTCGTAAATAAAATTAATGTATGGATTTTTTATGTTGGAATATGGAACCGAAAGCGTGTAATTATTTATTCGTACGATCGCTCCTTTTGCATCCATTGTTATTTTTGCGAGACCTGATTTTTCGTAACTTCCAACCCAGATATTGCCTTTTTTGTCTTCAAAAATTTCTTTTACATAATCGAAACCTTTAAGCCTGATTTTTTCGAATCGGTTCTCTTTCAGAAAAAAAAGATACGCACCTTTTGTTTTGGTGCCCACCCAGACTCTTTTAAATTTATCTACATAAACCGATCTTACTTCATCATCGGGCAGACTGTTTGGGTCCTCTTTTTTATTAAAAAAAGTGGTAAAAACATGCGTATCCATCTGGAAAAGTGTCAATCCTTTTCTTGTACCAACCCATAATTGATTTGATTCTTCGTCAAGCTCCAAAGCTGTGATGTCATCATTGTACAATTTATTTTTTCCAGGTGAAGAACTCATGTAGTTTTTGAACTGATAACCGTCAAAACGATTTAATCCTGAGAACGTTCCAAACCACATGAAACCTTTTTTATCCTGTACAATATGGCGTACAGAATTATGAGACAATCCGTTATTGTCATTATAATGCGCAAATTTTATATTCTGCGAATAAGAATTATAAAAAATGGCAAAAAATAAAAATAGTGCAAAATATTTTTGTCTCATGAAAATAAATTATAAATGCAATTTAATCTTTTTGATTTAATTAATATTAAAATTATTTAACAGATAAATTATCAATTTTATTGTTTTTCAAATCAATTTTAAAATGAACGGAAGGATCGCCATTCATAGTTTTTAAAACTATTTCTGCCCATAAAATCAGTTTTGGATCATTTGATTTTTTTAATTGTGTACAAACCAATTCATATTGCTTTAATCTCTTCTTTCCAATTTCTGAATAAGCCAATTCATCAGCACTTTTTAAACGGTAAAAATCGAAAATCATATCAAAACCAGTCCACGATTCAAAATCGGAAATTGTGAGAGCATTTGATTTCAACTCTTTATCAGTTTCAGATTCATTTTTATTTATTTCTAATAGATTTTTTCCTGAAAGATTTATTATTGATTTTAGAAATTCAGTCGGAAAATCTTCGGGTAAAAATCTTAAACGAACTAATTCCTTTAAATGCCAACTCGTAAATGCTGCATAATCCTTCGCTTTTAAAATTTCTTTGTTCCAAATATGCTCGCTTTTACTGTTCTGCAAATGAGCATATTCTTCTTCATAAAAAGGAAATAAACTATTGAAATTTGGCACTTTACCAATTACAATTGTTTCAACCTCAAATTGAGAAGCTGAATGAATCGTCAATATTTTATAAGCCGGCATATACGCTGCAAGCGAGGGCGTTTGAATATTAAACAAAGTATTTCCTTTTGCTGATGTTCTTACGCCAGTATCGTTGATGTGCATGTGGCCTCCAAAATGAATCTGAATCCCGGCATCTGCAAATTGCTGCGCTACTTCTTCATTAGGAACTCGCTGCAGCTGCATTTTATCGGTACCAAACAGCTGTTTTAATTCCGGTGATGCATTGTCGTTAAATTCCACCATTGGGTAATGACTAAAAGCAATTAGTATTTTCCCTTTTTGTTTCGCTTCCGCGGAAACTTTCTTTACCCAGTTTAATAAATGGCTTTTATAAATCAAAACATTATTGTAACCCGTATTCGCTCCCGAAAAATCATGCGGATCACCTTGTTTTTCTGATAATTTCTCGTTGGGAACATAAGCATTGGCATCTATAGCCAAAAGCCAGATTCCTTTAATGGGTTCAACCACATAACTGGCATCTGGAAGATATAGATTGGTGTTTTTAACTACATACGTTCTTTTTTCTAAAACAGATTCTTTTAAGGCTTCTTCAAAATTGTATTGCTCATACGTGTAGTTTGAAAAAGGCGTTTCCCAATACAAATCGGTCTTTTTTGGAAAAAAACCAAAATCGCCCATTTCCTGAATCGTTTCCTTATATCCCCAGTTTTTTATATCGGAAGTGATAATGGGTTCCAGTTCGCTTTTACTTTTATCAAAATTTTTTGAACTGCTGATGATCTGCTCTTTTCCGTCTTTACCTAAAAAATCAGTTTTAGTGGCATCTTGCGAAAATGGTCTTACAACATCATGATTACCGGTGGTAACAAAAAAGGATATTCCATATTTTTGGGAATATTCGTTGAGTATTTTTCTCAATCCGCGCACGTGAACAGGCTGCCCGTCGTCGCTAAAATCACCCGGAAGCACAACTTGTTTTATGCCTCTTTTAACAATGTCATTTAAAGCTTCTAAAAAGGCAAAATAATTTTCATTGAAGATTCTGGTAGAATGCAATTGAGCGTTCATCGTCCTGATATTGGCAAATTTGCCCGTAACCGGGTTTTTGATTCCCTGATAGGTATTGTCTTCAAATTTGGCAAAAATATCTTGTAAATGAACATCGGCTATGAAAGCGATTTGGCACTTTTTCTCATTGAAATGCTGTTCTGTTTTACAGGAAACCAGAACTAAAAGAATCAATGAACAAAAGATCTTTTTGAACGACATTGTTTATTGTTTTGATATTATAATATAAGCCTAACAGGCTTTAAAAACGAGTTAGGTCTGCCTTGCGTAAAACATTTTATTAATCTACTACTTTCACCAATGTGAAATTTATCCCTAAAGGATTTTTAGCAATTTTACAGATCAATGGATATTCTGAATTTTTTACAATCCACATTTCAGTTTCGTCAATTTGTGCAATTACGTGCAGCGCATCTATTAATTTTCCGTCAATTGAAACACCGTTTTTATCTGCATTTTTGTCCAGAACATACGTGGTATTGTTGTACACAAAAGAACTGTTTTTTACTAAATCCTGATAGGCCGATCTTGAAATCATAAAAAAAGTTTCTGTTGGTTTTAAGTTTAAAACCGGTGCGTATTCTCCTTGGTTAAAACTTAAGGCATTTCCGTTTTTCACCCCTTCAGGAAGCATCACAATATTGCTTTTTACTCCTCTTGTTTCTAACTTGAAAGTCAACGCATCACCAGCTGTTTCGGCTGTAAGCGATAAAGTTCTAGTCTGTCCGTGAAGCTTGCAGATGTAATGTAACGCTGTATTATTTTTTAGTGTCGGAATGTAGTTTTGAGATGTTCCTGTTTGATAAAATGCCAAAAACAGAAATGCTGCTATTATATTTTTCATTTTTCTGATCGTTTTATTTAGCCGGCGGTAAAATTTTGGTTCCCCACTCAGAAGGTTTAGAATCCATTTCCAGAATTAATTCTCCTCCGTTATTAATATCGTCGTGTAAAATCCATGCTTTGTTATAAGGTTTTCCGTTTAATGAAGCGGTTTTTATGTATTTGTTTTTGTCGCTCATTTTTTTAGCAGTGATTTTAAACTTCTTACCATTTTCTAATTGCATCGTCGTTTCTTTTACCAAAGGCGTATTAATCAGATAATAAGGCTGTCCGGCATTTGGATACAATCCCATCATGTGAAAAGCAAGCCACGAAGACATTGCACCGGAATCATCATTGCCCGGCAATCCTTCTCGTGATGTATTGAAATTATTTTTGATAATCGTTCTGATTCTGTCGCTGCTCAAATACGGTTTTCCGATCCAGTGATATAGGCAAGGTGTTAAGAACGAAGGTTCGTTGGCAACATTATATAATTCTGAATTAAAGAAAGTATTCAATCTGTCTTCAAAAGCTTTTTCACCGCCTGATTTCCGAACCAATTCCGGAACATCATGCGGAATACTAAAGGAGTATTCCCATGAATTTCCTTCGTAGAAAAACACACACCAATGGCAAACATACCAAGGTGATTCGATAATTACGGGAGTATATTTATAAGTAGGTTTCTGAATTTTTGATTCACCGAAAACAACATCGTCGAGCCAGTTTCCGTCTTTGTCTTTTGGCATAATAAAACCTTTGGCTCCGTTATTTTCATAATCAGCACGCCATAAATTTTGCCAGCTGTCGGCTTGTTTGATGTATTGATTGTACAAATCTGTTCTTCCTAATCCTTTTGCTACAACGGCAATGTTATAATCGTTGTAGGCATAATCGATTGTTCGGTTTCCTGCGCGGTCTGTACCGAAGGGAACGTATCCTAGTTTTAAATAATCTATTAATCCGCCTCTTCCTTCTTTTTCTTCATTTCCTCCCGGCGGAACTGTCGCATCTTTGAGCATTGCCTGCAGCGCCAGTTCATAATCGATTCCTTTTAAGTTTTTTACAAAAGCATCTGCCAGAACAACCTCAGCGTTAGAACCGCCCTGAGTTCGTCCGTTGTCGTTGCCGCTTCTTCCTTCTGGTAAAAAGCCTTCGCGTTTGTAAATATTGAGCATGGCATTTATAATTTCGACTTTACGTTTAGAATCTATCAGTGTAATTAATGGGCTTGATGTTCTAAAAGTATCCCAAATGGTGTAAAAATCATCATAATAAGGTTCGTCATTTGTCCATAACGGATTTTCTCCTGTGCGGTCAACCGGCATGATCATGGTATGATATAAACCTGTGTAGAACATTTTTTTATAATCCTCTGATGTATCTTCAGATAATGTAATTCGGCTTAATAAGTTTTCCCATTTATTTTCTAAAGTGGATAAAACGGTATTAAAATTCCAATGCGGAATTTCAACCTCAATATTATTTTTGGCTTTTAATTCACTTAAAAAAGAAATTCCAATTTTGACATTCAGTTCTTCTTTTCCACCGTTTCCAAAAGAAAGTAAAGCTGCAGTTTTTTTTCCGGAATCAAACTGTGCTTTTTGATTGCTATAAAATTTTCCGTCTTTAAAGGTTACATATTTTGCAATCGGCTGATCAAAAACTGCCCAAAAATAAACTGTGTAAGCACGGCCGTTATTCCATCCGCCTCTTATTCTGCTGTAGCCTCTCACTTCGTTATCCGAAACAATTTCAATCTGCGAACCCACAAACTGCTGCGCTTCTCTGGCGTCGGGAATCTTATCTTCTCCAAGAAAAAATCCCGGATCTATTTTTAATTCTTTTGATGTATTTTTTGGATAAGTGATACGGTAAAAAGATACTTTTTCGCCTGTAGTGATTTCGGTTTTGATTTTATTTTCTTTGAAAACAGTTTCGTAGTAACCCAGTTTTACATTTTCTTCAGCCCTAAAAGAAGTCTGATCCATCTTATCTAAAGATCCAGAAAATGGCATAATCTGAATGTTTCCGTATTTCGGGCCTCCGCCTGTTCCGCTTACATGCATCTGGCTGAAACCGGTTACTTCTTTAGGGATTGGCAGCCAGCCACTGTTCGGGCTCGAAGTACAATCCGGACTTGGTTTTACCATTCCGTATGGACACGATGGGCCTATAAAAACTCTGCCAACTCCTTCTGATCCAATCATTGGGTCTACAAATTGATGGACGGTTTGCTGGGCATTGATGGTTATTGTTAACAAAAATGATATTCCTAAAAGTATATTTTTACTGTATATTTTCATTACTTATTTTATTTCTTTAAGAACTAAAAAACTCTTTTTTTTTTGCCACAGATTTCACTGATTATTTGGATTATTTTAAATCGTTACAATCCTTAAAATCTGTGGCAAAAAAACTTATTTGCAGACATTTACTTTGACATTTCTAAAATTAATTCACCTCCATTGGTAATATCCTGATGTGAAAGACTAAAATTCTGAACTGCTTTATTGTTGTATTTGATGTCTTTTATATAAATATTTTCAGCGCTGTTGTTGGCTGCTTTTATCACAAATGTTTTACCCGAATAATATTTTGGATTTAATGCAATCGAGATTTTATTAAATATTGGACTTCCAATTTGGTAAACAGCATCACTATCTGTTCCTCCGTTTATTTGAAATAAACCCAATTTGAGCAATACATTCAAACTTCCCATTAGTCCCTGGTCTTCGTCGCCGTTATAACCGGTTGCCGGAGATAATCCGCTGAAAGTTTCTTTTACTACGTTTCTTGTCCAGTACTGCGCTAAATCCGGCCTTCCTAATAGTGTAAAAATATTGGATGTCTGTATAGAAGGCTGATTTCCGAAATTTACAGGAATTCTGCTAAACTCCGGATGTAATTCTGCATCGTGCGATGTTCCGGAAGTAAACTTTTGTTTTTTGGCGGTTTCAAATTGAGTATTCAATTTTGCTACAGCTTTTTCTTTTCCTCCCATTAAAACGGCTAAACCTTCAATATCGTGCGGAACAAACCATGTTGATTGTGCACCATTCGATTCTATAAATCCATTTTCATATTGATAGGGATCGTAATTTTCACGCCATTTTCCTTCCACGTTTTTCGGGCGCATCCAGCCTATTTGTGCATCAAAAACATTTTGATAGTTTTTTGACCTTTTGATGAAATAATTGTAATCTTCGTCATGATTTAGTTTTTTAGCCAATTGCGCCAAAGTCCAATCCTGATACGCATATTCTAAAGTCTGGCTTGCACCGTCTTCATGGCTTCCGAAATTGCCTTCGGGAAGCGGATAAGGCACATATCCTTTTTCTAAATAATATTTTAATCCACCGCCAATATTGGTATTGTGTTCATATCCTGCTTTTTCCATAATACCTCCCGGCATATGATTTTTTTTGAGCGCGGTATAAATCTCCTCTAAATTTTCTTTTACAATTCCTTTTTGAATAGCGCTCACGATAAAAGGTGTTGCCGAAGCTCCGGTCATTACATAAGTATCATTTCCTCCAGAAGGTCCGCGTGGGATCATGCCGCCGTCTTTGTAATATTGCATTAATGAATATACAAATTCTTCCATAATTTCAGGATATACTAATCCCCAAAGATTATTTATTGTCCATTGTGCACCCCAGAAAGCATCTGAATTATAATGATTGAATTTTGGTTTTCCGTCAGCATTTAAAGGTAATTGTCCGAGTCTGAATTTTTCTCCTGTATTATCAGGATAGGCTCCATTTGCATCACTAATCATTTTTCTGCCTTGTAGGGCATGCCAAAGATCTGTGTAAAATCTTCTTTGGTCGGTTTGGGTTCCTCCTTCTATTTTAATTCTTCCTAATAAATTGCTCCATTCTTTTCTGGAATCATCAACTGTTTTATTAAAATCCCAATGTGGTAATTCGGTTTCGATATTGATATTGGCATTCTCAATTGAAGTATAGGAAATACCAACTTTCATCAATACTTGTACTTTCGTTTTATTAAAATTGACTAAATAATTACCTGTCTGATTATCTTTTTCTATGGAAGTAATCGGCTCGTTTGTTTTAATTTTAAAAAATACGGTTAATGGTTTTGGGCGTCTGAAATTGGTACTCAAAACTAATGAACCCGAAAGTTCGTACTCATTGTTTTTTTCTAATTTGCCATTTGTATTTTCACAAGGGCCTAAAATGGTGTTCAAATTAAAAAGAACTGCTTTTTGTGCCTTTGTTGGAAAAGTATATTTATGAAAACCAACTCGTGGTGTACTGGTTAATTCTGCGGTTATTTGATATCGATCTAATTTTATGGAATGATATCCTGGTGTTATAATTTCGTTTTGATGACTGAATTTCGAATAAAAGTCTTTAAAAATAGTTGCTTTGTTTTCTGATGCAATTGTTACTGGCATTACTGATACGCCAGACATTTGCCATTCGTGAACGTGGCTGAAACCTTTAACTGTATCTGTAGTATATTTATAACCGCCACCCCAATCGCCGTTAATTTCTGTATCTGGATTTAAGTTTACCATACCAAACGGACGACTTGCTGATGAAAAGTAAAACCACCTGGAGTTTTCGGTGTCCAACAATGGATAAACCATGTCTGATAACTGTTTCTTTTTTAGGGAAATAGTTTTCTGAGCATTGCACGACACTAAAAAAACAAGAGTTAAACCTATTGCGATGCGTCCTATTTTATAGATTTTATTTGGTTTCATTTATTCTGTTTGTATTGTTGGGACAATATTGTTTGTACAGGATTTTATTGGAGTGTAATGTATTCTGAAACATAAGGTAAATGAATGTACAAAGCTTAATCTTTCATTGTTTCACAAACGGCATTCGATTAAGCCTTGCTTTCATTCAAAAACAAAACTAAACTAGCAACTAACAAACTAGTTTTAGTAAAAAAAGGAGAAGAATTTACGCTCCTCTCCTTTTCAAAATTAAATTTGGGTAACAAATGCGTACTTACTAATTCTTATTTTTTAATATCCATCATTTTGTGTTAGAGCCGGATTTAAAACCATAGCATTGGTTGGGATTGGAAAAACACGACGACGAACATCTGTATTGGTTTTGTATCCCCATTGTCCTTCATATTTTCCAAAACGGATCATATCATTTCTATGCCATGCTTCCCAGGTAAACTCACGGCTTCTTTCTTTATAAAGTTCTTCTAATGTTACACCGCTTAAAGCTGAAGATGTTGTACGGTTAGAACGAACCATATTTACTAATGCATCTGCAGTTTGTCCTAATGTTACACCTCCTCCGCGAAGAATTGACTCTGCTTTCATTAAGAGGATATCTGAATAACGCAAGAAAGGAACGTCGTTCTTTTGGTTACGGTTTGTTGAAGTTGCATCCGGATAGAATTTAATGTTTCTGTATCCCATGTTCCATGCGATTTCGTCGTTTCCAAGATCAAATAAAGTTTGGCTTTGACGTGGTATAATATCCGGTGTTAAATTTACCTGATACGTATATGCTGCTCCTCCATCTGATCCTGTATAAAATTGGTCATATCCTTTTTTGGTTGTTGTAACCATGACAGGTGTAGTGCCATCATTCATAAACTGAAGTCCGGTAAGCCATTGTCTGTTACGAATATCATTTACATCATCAAAATTGGCATAAAATTCAGGCAGGGTACTTCTTGGTGCACTTGGCGTAAAAGGAAGACCGAACTTAGCTCTTTCTGAACGAGGTACATCGTAACGGGCGTGATACATTTGTCCGTTATAACCCACTGTAACAGCTGCCGGATCGTAAGGAACTGCAAAAATAAATTCTTTCATCTGCGGTCCGTTATTCGGATAAAACATTTGTAGGTAAGTCGCTCTTGGCTCGATAACATATAAGCCCGAATTGATTACTTGATCGCAAGCCGCAATACAATCATTAAAACGTTGTGTTCCTGTATATACCTCAGCATTCAAATACAATTTGGCCAGCAATGCATTAGCAGTCTGTCTGTTTGGTCTTCCGTAAGTGGTAATTCCCGCTGCGGGATTTAAATTCGGAACTGCTTTTTTTAATTCTTTTTCAATAAAATTAAAAACGTCTTTTCTAGCAGTTTTAGCATGAGGCGTAAAGTCTCCATATAATGTATCTAATGGCACATCTCCATAACTATCCATTAACATGAAATAAGAAATGGCGCGCATTGTTTTTAATTCAGAAATCAACGTGTTTTTATCTGCACCTTCTGGCATTGTCTGATTTAAAATTGAAATGGCCTGATTGCTTGTTCCGATCACTTTAGACGACCAGTCCCAAAGACTTCCTATGATACCGTTATCTGCATTCCAGTCATGATAATGCATTGCGATGTAGTTTCGGTTATCAAACCAGTTACCTCCTCTTGCAGGCAAAATAGCTTCGTCTGTAGATAAGGATTGAGACCACCACCAGGAAAAGGAAAATTCACCTCGAAATGCTGAATAAACTGGTCCTGTAGTCTGAATGTATTGTGCTGAGTTTTGAGGAAATACTTCAGGTGTCAATTGTGTTGTAATAGGCACTTCTAGATCATCGCAAGACCATATTAAACCAGCCATAAGTACTGGGAGCCCTAAATATTTTAATATCTTTTTCATAATTTTTAGCATTTAATTTTAGAAGATCACATTTACACCAAACATATAAGTTCTGGTTTTTGGATAGAAGTTATTTGAATCTACACCAGGAGCTGTTCCTCCTTGTTCAACTTCCGGATCAATTCCTTTGTATTTGGTAATAACAAATACGTTGTTTACGGTTTGATAAAGACGTACGCTGCTGATATACCTGCCCACTTTACCAAAATTATATCCTAAAGTCATGTTGTCTAATCTTATATAACTTCCGTCTTCTATAAAACGATCCGAATATTTATAAGAGTTCAAGTCATTTGGAGACTCGTTTCCTGCATCAACCAAAATGTTATTGGTCATTGCAGTACTCGGTCTGTATAAATCGGCACGGGTGGCATTGAAAATTTTATTACCAAAAACTCCTCTGAAGAAAATACTTAAATCGAATTTTTTGTATTGAAAATTATTTGCCCATCCTGCTAATAATTTTGGCTGTGCACTTCCTGCATAATGATAATCTACTCCAATAAGAGGTGTAGTAGTCAAATTGCCGTTTTTATCATAATACTGCGAAACTCCATCAGCATTTTTTCCTGCATATTTTAATGTAAAGAATTGTCCTAAAGGTTTTCCTTCTTTTAAAATCTGTAATGTACTTCCTGTTTGTCCACCACCGTCTGGCTGTACACGACGGATAGAATCTCCACCAACAAAGAAAGGACTGGTTAGTTTTTCGATTTCATTTTTATTGTGGGACAAATTCAGATTAGTTGTCCAGGTGAAATTTGCCGTTTTAACGGGAGTTGTACTTAAACTAACCTCAATACCTTTATTAGACATTGCTCCTCCGTTTGCTACAATTGTTCCTACTGGTACAAGTACCGGATTAACATTATAGTTAAAAATCATGTCTGTTGTTTTTTTATTGTATACATCAACAGAACCTGACACTTTTCCGTTTAAGATTGCAAAATCAACTCCAATATTTGTGGTAGCAGTTTTTTCCCATTTCAAGTCAGGGTTAGCTGCCTGGTTAGGTCCATAAGCACCAATTTGTTGTCCGTTATAGTAGAAAGTTCCTAAACTTCCGGAAATAAACTGTGCTGTGTAAGCATTAAATCCAGATGAGTTTCCTGTTACCCCCCAGCTTCCGCGAAATTTCAAATCACTAATAAAGTTTTGATTCTTCATGAAGTTTTCCTTGTCTACTCTCCATGCACCTCCTACAGAAGGGAAATATCCCCAGCGATTATTTACTCCAAACATAGATCCACCATCTCTTCTAATTGATCCTTGTAATAGATATTTGTCTTTATAATTGTAATTTAAACGTCCAAAATAAGCTATCAAACGTGTTTTTTGATAGGCTTTACTATCTCCAAAATTTACTACATAACCATTAACAGAAGTATAGTTACTTAAAGCAAGATTGTTATATCCTACATTATCTACAGGAAAATTAGTTGTTGTAGCCTGAAAACCGTCTCCTAATGTATTTTCCTGCCATGAGTAACCTGCTACAGCTTTTATTTTATGCTCTCCAAATGTTTTATCCCAGGTAAGGAAGCTTTCAATAATATTGTTTCTGGTTTCGTAAGAGTTTCTCAATGCAGAACCATTTACACCAAAATTAACCAATGTTTTTGTCAAAGGTGGATCTGGGTTGTTGTAAAAGTTGGCACTGTTGTATTGTGAATAATAGCTATCATAAAATTCTCCATGAGAAGCTGTTAATCTTTGGTGTGCTAAATTCAAATTATAAGTAAATCCAAACGGAAGCTTTACTTCTGCAGTAAGGTTACCTACAAGGTTATCTGTTTTAGTCTCATCTGTACCATGTTGAATTAAAGCTACCGGGTTAAAATATCCGGGACTGGTAAAATTTTCAAAAAGACTTCCATCTGCATTTCTTACCGGAGAAACAGGAAGATAGCTTGCTGCCTGCAAAAGAACTGTATTTCTTTGTGGCACATTTTGATATTTTGTACTGGAATTAGTAACATTTAAACCAAATTTAACCTTATCATCAAAAGCAAATTGTTCTACAGATAAACGGGCAATAATACGAGAAAAGTCACTTTTTAACATTACCCCTTCTTTATTAAGAGAAGTGATGCTTGCTGTATAGCTTCCGTGATCTCCGCCACCGCTCATCGATAAGTTATGACTGCTTGATGCTGCACGTCCTGATCTTAAAATTGCTTTTTGCCAGTTTGTATTAGCATCTTTATCATTTTCTGGTGTAAAATTCAAATTGTTTCTAGTTGTGAAATCTCTCAGCTGATCTGCATTCATCATGTCAAGATTATTTGAAACTTCTTCCCAGCCAACATAACCATTGTATGCAATCTGCGTTCTGCCTTTACTTCCTTTTTTTGTTGTTACCATGATAACTCCATTTGCAGCACGGTTACCGTAAATAGCAGTTGCAGCAGCATCTTTTAAGACATCGATAGTGGCAATGTCATCTGGTGCAATTACGGAAATGTCAACTCCCGGAATACCATCTATTACATAAAATGGTCCTTGTGAACTATTTAATGTAGATGCTCCACGCAAAACTACAGAAGCGGTTTTTGTAGGGTCGCCGCTTGATGAAATATTCAAACCGGAAACTTTACCTTGTAAAAGCTGTCCGACATCACTAATTGCTCCTCTGTTTAGATCTTCGGCTTTAACCGAAGTTACAGAAGTAGTAAGGTTTTTACGAGACCCTTTTCCATAACCCACTACTACAACTTGTTCTAAACTGTTTGTAGTAGGTCTTAATTGAATTGAATAATTTGATTTTGTTCCGTCTAGTTTTAAAGTCAAATCTTCAAATCCCATATAAGAAACTATCAGTGTCGCATTTTTGTTTGAAGCCGAAAATTTAAATTTCCCATCAAAATCTGTTGTTACTGAATTTGCTGTACCTTTCTCTAGTACATTGGCGGCTGGCAGTGGAATGCCTTTGTCATCTAAAACTACACCGGACACTTCTGTTTTTTGTGCCCAGGTACTAATTGAGAAGCAAAAACAAAAGGCTAATAATAAAAGTTTAAGTTTTTCCATTTTGATATTGGTTAATTGGTTAAAATAGTATTGACGAAATTAATGCTAAAGAAATGTTAACAAATGGACAAGTTATTCATAAACATGGATAATTTCTATAAAGTCAATGGCAGTAAGGCTTTCCATAATTATTTTTCTAAAATTACATAGTTAAAAACTTATTAATTAATCGATTTCGTAAAAATTTCATTTCATATTTTTAATATAGTTTAAGATGATAGTTAAAAGTTTAAGTTATATTTTGCTTATATACGTGTAATTAAGGTCTCAGTATATTTTTTTATTTATTCTCTGTCCATTTGGTTTCCCAATTTTTAATTGATTCCCTTTCTTTCGTTTCATCAAAAGGAGTGTTATCTACTGCTGATTTTTTTAGGGCTTCTAAAAACATTTTCCATCTTGGCCAGTAAAATCCTTTATACATTCCCTGCCAGGATCTGGAGGCATAATCATTTAAATGACCTTCTCCTCCCCAAAGCGTTATTAATGTTTTGGCATTTTTTACGTACAATTTAGATACTTCAGGAGAATCCCCATAATCAGATGCTGATTTTACCCATTGATCCAGACTGTTTAATGGTTGTTGTGACATCATCTTATCGATATCAAAAGCTTGTTTTTCTATCTTTTTAAATAGTTGATCTCCTTTTAAAATATCTTTTTGCTGATAAGCTTTTACACATTCAATCAAATCTTCATCAATACAAAGTGAATAGTAATGTCTTGAGGCATCGATTAAATCATAATTAATGAAATTCTTTTTATCAAACTTTTTGGCTTCTTTGGTTAAAATATCCAAAGCTTCTTTTAGTTTTTTCTTATCTCCGGGATTTCCTTTAAATTCTGTAATTGTCGCAGTCGGACGTTTAAATAACAAATACGCTCCAGCCCTATCATTCCACCAACGGGTTTCCCAATATTTGATATTGTAAACAGATTCGAGTAATAATTCCCATGCCTGAAAAACAGATTTTGAAGTTGTTTGTCCATATCTCGCATTTAAATATTTAGTCAGCCAATCGTTTACAGGCTGTTCACCCTGACTCCACGGAAGATCATAAATGTATTCATATACAATTGAGTTATTATTTAACCCCTCAGGCATTGCTCCATATCCCACAACATTTCCTCTGTTCGGATTTTTAAGCAAACTAGTCAACTCATTTTTATAGAAATTCAGGTCTCCATATACAGGATTCGAGCCGCCATAATTATGCACATAACCGTAAGTCCATTGTTTACCATAAAAGGCTTCCTGATTTTCCCATACCTTATATCTGTCGTTGGCGTAATCCTGAACCATCAATCGGTCATTTGGTACTTTACTAAGAAATGCGCTTGTAGCTTCTTTTGTCCAGAATTCTTTATTGTCTCCAAAAAGCCATCCCTGCATAACCCAGACTGCGCCAGGCGCGGCTTCATTAATAGTTTCATAAATAGTACTTCCGTAATTAGAAAGTTCTTCATATTTATTATGCTCCGAAACCGGAGGTTCAATCTCATTAAAAGAATCGGCCAGATAGAAATTAGACTTTCCATACATTTTAGTATAAATTTCAATAAAGCGTTTTCCTAATTTTTTAAATAAAGGATCTTTAGAATCTAAGAGAAAAGTACTCGCAAAACCACCTCCGGACCAGGATTTCAATTCCGTTATTTTGGCTTCAGGATGTTTTTCTGCAAAAGCCTTAGGTACATAACCGCTAAAAGCAGGCACAACAGGATGCATGTCTAATGCTCTCATTCTCTCCAGGATTTTCTTTTGCAGTTCTTCTTTTTTACTGAACCATTCCTGCGGCAATGGCCCTTCAAGACTGTTGATATTTCCCATACGCTGCCAGGGTAAAAAGGCCGGTCCGGCAAAATGTGCTTCTAATTGAGTGCTGGTCAAACCATATTCTTTCCATAATTCCTGCCACACAGCTTCCTGACCTTCCATTGCAGTCGGAAGATTGATTCCGTGCATTGCCATCCAGTCAATTTCCTGTTCCCAGCGTTTCCAGTCCCACCATGGAGTTGTATAGCCAAAAGTACAGGCATTTAAATATTCTCTGTATTGAAAGGGGGTATCACCTTTTTTTGAATACTTTGGCCAGATGTTAGGTAAGCTTACTCTGTTTCCTTCCCAGCTCACTAAAACGGCTCCGATATCCCTAAGAAAATTATATGCTGCATAACAAATTGCAGTATTACTTGAGGCCTTAATTTTTACCTGACTTCCTGTTGTTTCTATTTCAAACCAATCTGATTTATTAACCTCTTTTTTGTCAATAATAGTTAATTCAAAATCGCTGGCCCGATTTCCTATAAGCCGTTCTATTACGGCAAATGCCTCTTTTGTCTTTTCTTCATTCTTACTATACCCTGTAAAAGCACAAAAAAATGACAGTATAAAAAGTGATACTATCTTTAAGGAATTGCACTTTTTAATTTTAAAATTCTTTCTTTTCATATAAACCACATATTTATTAAATTGTCTAAAACCTCTTATTATTCTACAAAAAATAATGGAGATTAATAAATTAATCTCCATTAAATAAAACCAAACAAAAAAAATATTACCGATAACTAACAATTTTATAAAATTATATAGAATTTCATTTTACATAATGGATTTATCAATCAAAAGCATAGACATATTCATTCAAATGCTTTAATTTTTTCAAGTAAAAAGTTTTAAATTGAGGAAAAAGTAAAATCTATAGTTTATATTCTAAGTAATCATTTATCCAGAATGGTATACTAACATATTTTACAGCTTGCGGAGATGCAAAGGTTAACGATTTGTTTTTTTGACGCTTGTATGCTACTTCGGCAAGTTTATTCCCCATGATGGATTTTATAAAATATATCAGCCAGTTTAGAAGGCTCCTCTTGCCATGCCTGGAACATCCCTCGTCCAATCTGGTCAGGAATTATATCCAATTCTCCTGCCTCAGCTTTATTCAATATTGTTTCTGCTACACCGTCTGGTGCCGGCATATCCCAGTCACTTCCCTTGTTCATATCGGTCGCTATCGCACCCGGGTTTACCATCTGTACAGTAATTCCTTTTTTTGCCAATTCAATACGGGCAGATAAAGTGGCAGAAAAAAGGGCTGCCTTAGAGGCGGAATAACCTGCAATGGAAGGGAGTGGTGAATAGGCCGCAATAGAAACAATGTTTACAATGGCCGAAGGTGAATTCTGTTCCAGTACTGCCGCAAACTGTCTCATCACGTTGATTGTGCCGAAATAGTTAGTCTTCATGTCATACTCCATTCCGCTTATGTCCCCTTCCATAATAGTTCCCTGATGAAGTGATCCTGCATTATTGATCAGGATCTGAACATCGCTTGCCTGTTCTGCAAGCTTTAAAATTTGCGCTGTATTGGTGATATCCAGCGCTACCGTAACGACTCTGGGGTCAGCGAAATCTGGCATTTGGGTTACGTCTCTTGCTGTAGCATAAATTTTCACCGCGCCTTTCTCCAGTGCTGCCTTAACAAGTGATTTTCCTATTCCTCTGTTTGCTCCTGTAATCAGGATAACTTTGTTTTTTAATGTCTGCATTTCTATTTTTTTTAATATTAATTAAGCAAAAATAGAATGCACAAAATCCTAATAAAATCCGATACTTGCTAAATTTCCCACAAAACTAATTCTGATGGAAATTGTGTAACTTTTATTAATATTTAAAAACATTCTAAAAAAAAAATTCTTTATATTTAGTCCACACGAATTACTTGCTCTTTTAATTCATACATCAGTATTGAAACCAGATTTTCAGGAAAGATGGAATAAGATTGCAGATATAGTCAAATGGCGGCAACAATATCCTTATTTCCTGAATTTTAATTGGAGTTAATTCTTTAAATTTAAATTCATGCAATTGTAATTGGAGCGGCATTAAATACCACTTAGCTTATGAGGCCTATTCATGCCTTTATTCTGTCTATAAATAAAGACACGGTAACAATTTTAAAAAAGTTTGAAGAAGAAAACTCTATAATTATGGAAATTATTGGTGCTGCCGATACTATAGGTGAGGCAGTCACTGAAATTGCATCCAAAAAACCAGATCTTATTATTCTGGATATAGCACTGGAGGATAATTCTTTTTTTGAAATGCTTAAGCAATTAGAATTCAGTACTCCAAAACTAATCTTCATATCTGCACAAAAGGAGGATGCGGTGACAGCATTTAAACACGATGCAATCGATTTTTTACTCAAGCCAATAGATTTTAACAGCATCATGCTAGCGATCTATAAGGTAATAAAAAGACGTGAAATGGAGCGTTCGTACCAAGCTCAGAAAGTCCATAATGCCAGTTTAGTAAATCCGCCTCATCAATCCAGTGATTATGTAGCTATCGCTTCCCTTGAAAAAATAGAGCTTCTGCCAATGGCAGATATTATTTTTTGCAAGGCAGAGGGAAAATATACTGTTTTTATGCTGTCAAACGGCAATAAAATTATGTCCAGCAGAAATTTGGGAGAATACAGTGCTATTTTAAACAGCAACTATTTTTTCAGGATTCATCATTCCTATATTATTAATCTTAAACATGTGGTTAAAATTTCGAAAAAAGACGGTTACTTTTGTGAACTTTCTAATGGAACTATTATACCGATTGCCAAAAGACGACAGGATGACTTTAATAAGTTTATTAAGCTGAAAGAGTAAATGCAACAGCCCCAGTATATAAAATGTAAATCTCTATGAAAGCAAAAATATTAATAGTGGTGCAGAATCCTGCCGATACTATACCGATTCGCCAAGAATTGGAGCAGGGTTTTCTCAACTCTACTATATACATTGCTCACTCAGAGCATGATTATAAAACGGCATTGACGCAGTTTATCCCTGATATCATTTTGTGCAACTATGATTTATCAGATTATATGGCGTTTTACAGACTGAAACAGCAACTGGCTGTCAACGTCCCTTTTATTTTTATTACCAACATTATAACTGTAGAGAGAGTAATAGAGCTTATCAAAAGCGGGGTATATGACATAATTCTAAAAGAAAACCTTAATACTTTAGCACAAAAAGTAGACTCAGCCCTAAAAAACGGGAAGCAGCTCTCTGAAACTGAACAACAGTATGAAGTAAGTGAAAAAAAAGACCTTAAAAAGATCTTAGATTTTTCTGTGGACCTTCATTGTTCGGTTGATAGAGATGGAAAGTTTATTTTTGTAAATAACGCTTCTGAGCAAATTCTGGGTTTTGAAGCCACTGAATTAATCGGCAAAAAACTATCCGATTTTCTAGCTTCTGATGATCTATTTGCCAGTAAAAATTTCGATTTAGACAGTAACACTTTGTTGCAGCTGCCTGAAAAAAAATTCATTCATAAAAACGGAAGCATTGTACCCTTATTTTGGTCTGCGATCTGGGATGAGGACTCCCAATTATACTACTGCAACGGCAGGGATATATCCTTTAAAAAATATATAAATATAGCTAGCCAGATTGAACAACGCAGGTTTTATAATTTATATTCTCAGGCTCCATCCTGCATGGGGATTTTAAAAGGCCCTACACACGTCTTTGAATTGGCAAATGAACTTTATCTTCAACTAATCGATAAGAAAGACATTATTGGCAAAACAGTAAAAGAAGTATTACCTGAACTTGAATCTCAAGGAATTTTTGAAATTTTAGATACTGTTTACAGAACGGGCAAAACCTTTTCAGCAAATGAAATGATGATTCAACTGGATCTACACGGAAACGGAAAAATGGTGGAGACCTATTTAAATTTTATTTATCAGGCTCATGTAGATACAGAAAACAATATTGATGGTATCCTATTTTTTGGCAATGACGTAACGGAACAGGTACTATCAAGAAAAAAAATAGAAGAACGTGAAAAGATGTATATTGACCTGATACAAAAGTTACCTATTGCTACCTACACTTGCGATGCTGAAGGCCGAATTGTACTTTACAACAAAGCAGCCGCTGCATTATGGGGACGAATACCCCAAATTGGTATCGAGCGCTGGGATCAGTCATGGAATACTACTGCAAAGGATGCTGGAGAATCTACTACTCTTGGTGAAGCAGTACTGGAATTGGAACAAAAATTTGACAAAGAGATTGTGATTAAACGCCCCGCCGGGGATGAACGCAATGTGCTCCCATGCACAGTGCCTTTTCGTGATGCCGAAGGTAACATCAAAGGGGCAGTAATTGTCCTCACAGACATTACTGAAATGAAAATTGCGCAAAAACACCTGAGAAAGAGCGAAAAAAAATATCGTTATCTTTTCGATAACAATCCTATGCCTATGTGGGTAATAGACCTGCAAACTTATAAATTTCTGGATGTTAATAAAATGGCTGTTCTCCAGTACGGATACACCCGCGAAGAATTTTTATCTATGACTGCCCTTGATATCAGGCCGACAAATGATAAGGATTATTTTATAAAAGCCAGTAATACTTCAAAAATTAACAGATCAAATTATAACAGGGGAAAATGGAATCATTTAAAAAAGGATGGAACTATAGTACCTGTTGAAATTGTAGCCCATGATATAAAGTATGAGGGAACTCCTGCAAGGCTAATCCTTTCTAATGACATTACTGATCAACGGAAAGCAGAAATAAATCTCGAAAAGAGAAACAAAGATCTTGTTAAAGCCAACGCAGAGCTTGATAAATTTGTATATAGTGTATCACATGATCTGCGATCACCGCTCACCTCAATCCTTGGGCTTCTTTCTTTTATAGAAGCAGAAAGCCTGGAGACCGACACTCTTAACCACGCTGAAATGATACGGCACAGCGTAAATCGCCTTGATAATTTTATCAGAAATATTTTAAGTTATTCCCAAAATAACCGTACAGGAATTATAGTGGAAGAAATTTCTGTTAATAAAGTAATTACCGAGGTAATAAACTCGCTTCAAAGCATGCGGGAGGCAGTAGGAATTCGTTACGAAATTAATATTCGCGAGGATCAGGTATTTTACTCAGACAAACTTCGTCTCAACACTATTTTAGAAAATATTATCTCGAATGCGATTAAGTATCATAAGAATGAACCAGCCAGCCGATACATTAAAATAGAAGGGCATACTGACCATGAAAATTTCCATTTTACCATTACTGACAACGGCATTGGCATTGCGCCGGAATATCATCAAAAGATATATGATATGTTCTTCCGTCTTTCCAGTAAAAGGGAGGGTTCAGGTATCGGACTTTATATCGTAAAGGATGCCATCGAACTATTGCAGGGTACCATAGAAATAGAGTCCGGAGAAGGTACGGGAACCAAATTCAGCATCACATTAAAAAATTTAAAGCCATGACTAAGACAGTACAACCAAAATTTGAGACCGTAATGATTATTGATGATAACTCTGTAGATCTTTACATTACATCGCGAATGATCTCCAAAAATAATTTTGGAAAAAATTTACTTCTTTATACTTCGGCAGAAGAAGCGCTAAAATACCTATTAGAACATCAGGATAATATTCCTTTACTGCCTCAAGTCATATTCGTGGATATCTATATGCCATTAATGTCGGGATTCGAATTTCTTGAAGAATTTGATAGGCTGGACGACACTTTAAAAAATTATATTAAGACGTATGTCATATCCTCAACAATCGATAACGCTGACATCATCAGGTCAAGCAGAAATGAAAATGTAGCTGCTTTTCATGTCAAACCAATCACTAAAGAGTTTCTTGACCAGATCATCTAATTTCCTGTAAACTAATATTTAACCGGTTATACCTTTTATATCTCAGTTATTACTTTTCATTTACAGTTCATCATATATTCCTTTTATTTGTACTTATATCAATGATATGATAAGAGTTCCTGTGTAGTAAAAAAGTCCTTTCCCTGCAAGATTGGTACTTAGTAGTCTAATTAAAATAACAATGGATATGAAAAAAAAATTACTATTATTATCAATCTTACTTTTTTTTAAAGCTCATTCGCAAATTGCAACTGACGCCGATTCATCTTCTTTTACAAAAAGTCAGACATTGGTCAGTGTACCAAAAACAAATTCAGTTTATAATTCTGATGCTTTACAGACAACAGCTATAAGTGCGACAACAAATGGAGATGGATCTGACCTCTATGTGGGGCCACCTCCTCCTCCTCCTTCTTATCCATACTTAAAGCTGGATATCATGGCCCGCAGTGATTTTAAAAGAGAGCTTATTTTGGGATTTCTTTCAGATGATTTAAATGACCCTGAAGCGTGTGTCGATGTCAAAAACATCGAACCTCTTTCTCATGATGTTTCTTTCTACGTAGAAGGCGAACAATATCTAATCAAAGGCATTGCTTACGGAATGTCTGAAATGATCTCGTTAACAGTAAAATCGGCTACGCATACAACATTCACATTTGATTTAAACGAAATGGTGAGTTGTGATCATCTGGAGTCAGTTTATATTTATGATTCTTACAATAAATCGTATCATGACATCAAAAATGACACGTACGAAGTAACAGTTGGCCCTGGCACCCATACCGAACGTTTTAAAATAAGTTTTACTGATCAAACATTTCAAACGACTCGCACCATGATGATGAGCATGGATAATTCTGGTTTTTTTATTTATCAGGATAATGCAAACCAGTCTCTAAGAGCACTTAATCCTAATAATGAAAGTGTACAGTCATTTACACTTTACGATATCCTTGGAAATGTGGTACACTCGGAAAACAACTTGAGAAATCAGGATTTTGCTTTACCTACTTCAGAATTGGGTTCTGGAATTTATATTGCAGCGTTCATGATGGCGGATAACTCAAAAAAGATTCAAAAACTAATTATCTCAAACTCCCGAATATAGTTTAATCCCTTTTACTATTCAAAAATTACAATTTAGCTTCTTTTATCAGTAACGGTGCAGTTTTGAAATCTTCAATTTCAAACTGCACCGTTATAATTAGTGCTGTTGTAAGACACTATTATTTAGCTTAAAAGAACAGTAAACAAGGAAGATGGCGCACAAAATGATAATTCCCACAGCACCTTGCTGAGAGCCTATGTACTCTGTGGCAAATCCCATTAAAGGTGGAAATATAGCTCCTCCAGCAATTCCGGTTACCATCAATCCTGATATTTCATTCGTTAATGAAGGTTTAGATTTTATAGCGAGTGTATAAATCACAGCAAAGATGCTCGACGATCCAAAAGCAATTATACAAACCAAGGCCAGAATAAAAGATTGGTTGAGAGCAAAAACTAATACCACTAACGCCATAAGAACCACTATCATATTGATCCTGAAGAATACTTTTTCAGAAAACTTTCTCAATACAAATATACCGAAGACAGTACCAATTGTACGTGCTGCAAAATACCAGCTTGAACCATATGTAGCAGCTTCTTTGGCCAGATTAGCCCGCTCAATCAATAACTTCGGGGTTATGGTGTTCATGCCAACATCAAGACCAACTATACACAAAATACCAAGGAATGACAGCAAAATATTACTGTCTTTTAGCAGGTTGATTGTTTTAGAAAAGCTGGCAGTTTTCTTTCGTGAAGCTACTTCTTCTATCCTGGTAAAGAATAGCCAGAGTAATGATATGGAAGTAATTAGGGCATAAATGAAAAAACTCTTTTCCCACGTACCATATCTTATAGAAAAATATCCCACTAACAAGGGTCCGGCAAAAGAGGATATTGCTTTTATAAATTGTCCTCCGGTAATATAACTGGTGAGTTGTTTACCATTTACAATATTTGTAAGTAGTGGATTTAAAGATACTTGTAAAATAGTGTTGCCTATTCCCAGTAAAATAAATGTAATATAACAGCTTGTTTCAGTAAAGGAGACAATAGGAATAAAAGTAGCTACGAGTGTAGTTAGTAACCCTGTTAAAACCAAATTTTTTCTACCATATTTGTCCATTGCCATTGCCGCCGGAATTGATACTATCAAGAACCATAAAAATACCATAGAAGGTAAAAAACCGGCTTGTGTCTCGCTCCAATTAAACTGAGATTGCGCGTAGGTCACTGAAATACCTACTAAATCGCAAAATCCCATGATAAAAAATCCCAATAGAATTGGCAGGAGTTTTAAATTAGTATGCTCTTTTTGCATGATTTATCATATATTTTGGTTAATTAGTAAAGTGTATGCTGTTATTTCACAAAGGCCTGTATCAATAAGGTTTTGTTCTCCGGGTTTTCATTATATATTGTGTAACTCTCTGCAGCGGCTGGAACTACAAATGTTTCGGCATAATTGAAGCGCTGCCTGATTCCGTTTTTAGTTTCAATAATTACCGATGTGCCTTCGATAAGCATCCAGACATGGCATTTGTTATTGGTCGAAATATGAATTTTACCGTTCAATGTGTATCGATGTACATCATAAAAGTGCTCCGGATGTGTTGGCAAATGTTCCAATTTGTACTCTTCTGTTTGGGTAATCACATAAGGTGCCGAAATCAGTTCAGGAACAACAGTATCCCCTTTTCTTTCAAAATTTAAATTTTTCATCCCGTGCTCAATATTTATTGGCCGGGGCTTTCCGTCCAAATCCAGGCGCAACCAATCATACATTTTGAAAGTAAAAATATACGGGGCACTACTAATTTCCAGAACCAGATTGTTGCTTCCCGAAGCATGAATGGTACCATTGGGTATTAAAAAAAGGTCATGTTTTTTTG
>Ga0307406_10000363_pt1 | contig 26325 bp, 18 predicted proteins | sample 322Cmetagenome_3_FD_203706 | JGI IMG/M metagenome (GOLD analysis project Ga0307406, IMG submission 203706) | Maize rhizosphere microbial communities from greenhouse at UC Davis, California, United States - 322HYB-C-2 | ecosystem: Host-associated > Plants > Roots > Rhizosphere > Soil | place...
AGCTTGTCGTCCGTGACCAGGCGGGTGATGGCGTCCGCGAGGCCCGGCGCTTCCGGCGGGTCGACGTACAGGGCGTGAACCCCGCTCGCCTCCCGCAGACCGCCGCGTCCGGACGACACCAGCGCGGCGCCGGCGGCGTGGGCTTCCAGCGCGGTCAGGCCCAGCGCTTCGGCGACCCGTGACGGGGTCACGGCGATGGCGGCGCGACGCGACACCTCGATGACCTTCGCCATCGACGCGGACTTGTGAAGTTCGACCCGGTCGCCGAATCGGTCGAGGGCGCGAACGTGCGGTTCGGCCCAGGCCTGGTTCCGCTCCCATTCGCCGAGCATCAGGGCCCCGCGCCACGTCGGATTCCGGTCCAGGACGGTCGCCAGGGCCTCGCAGAAGGCGTCGAGCCCCTTCTCTGGCAGGGCGCGGCCCGAAAACAGGATCAGCGGCTCGCGCGTCGTGACATCGCCGCGCCAGGCTTCGATGTCGATCGGATTGCAGACCGCTGAAATCGCCCCCTTGAAACGGGGATAGTCGCTCCGGAACTCGGCGCAGGCCGCCTCGCTGACGAACACGAGGTGATCGAAGGCCTCCAGTCGGCGGCGATAGCGGAACCGCTCGATCGGATTGCCGGGCGGCTTGATGCGCGTATGGCGATAGAGGACGTGCATCGGACCGGGCAGGAGGCGGGCCAGCTCCGCGGCCGGCCCGAGCTGCTGGTGGTACTCGACGATGTCGGGCGCCAGGTCCCGCAACACGGCGGCGACGACCTTGCGGCGTTCCGATTTGCTGAGCCCGCCGGGAATGGTCAGCAGGCCGGGCATCGCCGGATCGGCGGCCCCTGCGTCGCAGACGATCCGGATATCGTCCTCGAACCGGCTGCGCAGGTTCAGCGTCAGGGCGACCGTCTCCATGGAGTTGGTCTGGCCCCGCTCCATCAGGCATCCACGGGGCATGACAACGGCGATCCGCATCTCAGGCCGCCTTGGTGTGCTGCGGGCGCGGACCGTTCAGTCGGAACAGGCGGCGCAGCTTGTACTGGGCGCGGATATAGCGCTCGAGCGGGGAACGATTGACGCTCTTGACGTCGATGAAGGTCATGCCGCCGGTTCCTGAAAGGGTGTGAAGGCCGTCGCTGAAGCCGTCGAGAAATCCGTCCGGCTCGAACCGGCGGACCTCGGTCGCCTCGAACCGGTCCGGTTCGAGGCTGTCGATCCGCAGCAGCCGGATCCGGGAGCCATAGGCGCCGGAGCAGTCCTGCACCGGCAGGTGAAGGACGCCCTCGCGCTCGAACGCCGAGCCGCCGGGGCGGGAGTCTGCCGCGCCGGTCCGCACCGGATTGCCGGCATGGGGCGTCCAGGGGCCCTCGAGCCGATCGGCCCAGGCGACATGGAGCTCCCGCATGGCGCGGTCGTCCGGCCCGGGCAGGGCGTAGAACATCCACCAGCGGGCGCCGGACCGCACGACGGTGGCGTCGATCGCGGGGACATCGAGAAGTGTCTGAACGGGCTCCCACCGGTCGGGGAAACGGACGCAGCGATACAGGGTCAGGACGCCGCTCTTGTACCCTTCGGGCAGCATGTAGAGCTCGCCGCCGTCCTCGATCAGGCTCGGGTAGGAGAGGTGGAACGGCTCGGCCAGGGCCACGCCGCGATCGATGAGGACGTCGTTCCGGTCATACTGGAAATAGTGGATCTCGCCGCGGCGAACCCGATAGTCGAACGCCTCGACGAACACGGTGACCACCCCGTCACGCTCGAGGCCGAACGGGTCGGCGACGAATTGGAAAGAGCGATCGCCGGCGGGCAGCCAGACGACCTTCGCCGGGGCCAGTCCGTCGGGTTCGAGCGCATGGGACAGGGGGCTTCGGACATAGCCAGCGCGCCAGAGATCAAACATCTGAGCGCGCCGGGGTCTGCATCGTGTCGTCACTCTCCGGGGGCCGTCCGGACCCAGGCGGAAAGCCGGATCCGGACGACAGGGGGCACGTCAAAGGGGCTCACATGCCCTCGATGGGTAAGACGGCGCCCCGCGCGGCTTGCCTCAAAAGAAACTGCGCGGCATGAAACAGGGCTGTCCGGAGAAGGCGGCGACCGCCCCGCGGCGTCGGGTGTTCTGAACCGGCGAGAGGGCCGCAATCTTTTGACCGCGCCGACCGCGCATCCTTTGACCGACGTCTATTTCGAGCAGCGCGATGCGCTGGCGCGATTCCTTCGCGCGCGCCTGGGCGGCGCCCCGGATGTCGAGGATCTGCTGCAGGACCTCTATCTCAAGGTGGCCGCCGTCAGCCCGGAGGTCGAGATCCGGGATGCGCGGGCCTTCCTGTACCGGCTGGCCTCCAACCTGCTGCTGGACAGGCGGCGTTCGGCGTTGAGGGGCGCGGCCCGGGACGGCGCCTGGCGCATGACCTCGCACGTCGTCGGCGCGTTCGAGGACATCGACGACGCCCCGTCCGCAGAGACCGTGGTGGCGAGCCGCGAACGGCTGGCGGCGCTGATCGCGGCGCTGGAGACGCTGCCCCGCAAGACGGCCACGATCTTTCGGATGCACAAATTCGACGGTCTCAGCTACGCTGAGGTGGCGACCCGTCTCGGGATCTCCCGCAGTTCAGTCGAGAAGCATATGATGGACGCGTTGAAGATCCTGGCCGCGAGGGCGCCGCGGTGATGGGCGCATTTTTCGCGTCTGGCGTGATTTTCCTCGGAGGTGGCGCCGTAGCAGCGACGTCTACCCTCAGAGAGCCGCTCGCCGTGGCTGAAGATCGACAGTCGTACAGATGAACATCCACACCGATATCGAGGAGACGGCCCGGGGCTGGTTCGTGCGCCTGAGCGGTCCGGATGCGTCCGAGGCGGAATGGCTCGCTTTCCAGGACTGGATCGAGGCGGAGCCTGCCCATCGCGACGCCTACGACCGGGTGGAAGCCCTCTGGATCGCACTGGACGAGGTTCCCCGCTCGGCCCTGCCGGCGAACGACGATCTCCCGGGCGCGCGACGGTCGCGGCCCGGCTGGCTCTATCCGGCGGTCGGCATGGCCGCGGCCCTGGCTTTGGCCGTCGGGGTGTGGCCGCTGTTCGACGCCCGCACCGAGGTCTACCGGACGGAATCGGCGCCGCGCACGGTCGAGCTGTCGGATGGCTCGGTCATTCACATGAACCGCCACTCCGATTTGAGCGTGCGCATGGAGCGGGGACGGCGCGAGGTCGTCCTTGCCGACGGCGAGGCGGCGTTCGATGTCGCGCACAACGCCTCGCGCCCCTTCGTGATCACCGCCAGCGACCACAGTGTTCAGGTGCTCGGGACGGCGTTCAACGTGGTCAATCACGACGGACGCTTCTCCGTGAGCGTCGAACGTGGCGTGGTCGCGGTGACGCCGGCCAGCGGCAAGGAGGCCATGCGACTGACGGCGGGGCAGCGGGTCGATCAACTCGGCCGCCAGCAGGCCGTTCTGAGCCGCGTCGATCCCGCCAGCGCCTCGACCTGGCGCAATGGGGTTCTGGTCTATCGCAACGCCTCTCTCGCGGAGGTCGGAGACGACCTGTCGCGCTACCTCGACAAACCGGTTAACCTATCGGTTTCAGCGCAGAATCTGCGGTTTACCGGAGTTCTGCGGGTGGCGGATGAGGCGGTCATGCTGGAACAGCTCAAGGAGCTGGCTCCGGTCGAGGTCGTCCGATCCGCCGACGGGGTGGATTTGACTGGGCGTGACTCGCGCTGATCCTTCTGCAGGCGGCAGTACGGGACGATTTGGCTTCCTTGGCCTCGGCCTTATCCTGACTATAGCCGTCCTCGGCGTGGCCCGGCCCGCGGAGGCGACGCCTGACCGGCGGTTGAACCTTCACATCCCGTCACAACGGGTCGAAAACGCCCTTCTCGACCTGGCGCTTCAGGCCCGGGTTTCGCTGGGCGGCGATCTGTCGGCCTGCCGGGGCGTCGCCCCCGCCCTGAACGGAACCATGGGGCTGGACGCCGCCCTGACCCGGGTGCTCGCCGGCTCGGGCTGCACCTGGTCGGCCAGCGGCAGCGGGGCGATCATTATCCGCCGGGCCGGGCGGACCCGCTCCGTGGTCGCCCCGCCGCCGCGGCTCCCTCGGCTCCCTCCGCTCACGCCGGCGCCGGTGCTCGAGACCGCCTCTGAACTCAGCGATGTCATCGTCACCGCCGAGCGCCGGCCGGAATCGCCCCAGCACGCCGCCATCCCGGTGACGGCGGTGTCCGGTGAACAGATCAATTTCGCCGGAGCGGCCAACGCCCACGATCTGAGCAATCTGATCGCGGGAATGACGGTCACCAACCTGGGGTCGGGCCGCAACAAGATCCTGTTGCGAGGCATGTCCGACGGGGCCTTCACGGGGCTGACCCAATCGACGGTGGGGCTGTACCTCAACCTTGTTCCCATCACCTACAGCGCCCCGGATCCGGACCTCAAGCTGATCGACCTTGATCGGGTCGAGGTGCTGCGCGGGCCGCAGGGCGCGCTGTACGGCACGGGTCCGATCGGCGGGGTGGTCCGCATCGTCACCCGATCGCCGGATCCGCTGGCCTTTGCCGTGGATGTGTCCGGGACCCGATCCGTCACGGCCGGCGGCGGCGCCAACACTGAATACTCCGCCGTCGTGAACCTGCCTTTGCCGGGCGAGCGGGGCGCCATTCGCGGGCTGGCGTATGAAGAAGCCTTCGACGGCTATATCGACGATGTCAGCTTGAGCCTGCGCCGGGTCAACGCCTCATCGCGGCGTGGCGGACGGCTGGCGGCCAGCGTGCGCCTCGCTCCGGACTGGAGCACGACCGTGGGAATCGTCCATCAGTCGATCGACACCGAGGATACCCACTACGTCTACCGCACCCTGGGCGGGCTGAAGCGCGCCAATCTCGTGCGGGAACCCCATACGAACGATTTCAACCAGGCCTACGTCAGCATCGAAGGCCGAGGCGACTGGGGGCGTGTCGATGGATCCATCGCCTACCTCGATCACCGCTTCCTCAGCCGCTACGACGCCTCGACCGCGCTTTGGCTGTTCGGCTCCCTCGCGCGGACCGGCGCTCTGGACGAGGCGAAGTCCATCAATCTGGTGGTGGGGGAGCTGACGTTCCGGTCGCCGCCGTCCGACACGCTCGAATGGCTGGTGGGGAGTTTCTTCTCTCTGGGCGAGACGCGGGCCGAGACCCTGCTTGCGGCCCTGCGGCCCACTCCCGCTGACGTCTATGGTGAAGTGCGCAATGACGAGCTCCGCGAGGCGGCGGTGTTTGGTGAAGCCTCATACGCCCTGAGCCCGACATTGACGCTGACGGCGGGGGGGCGGCTCTACGGCTTGGACTACGACACGCACTCCGATGTGATCCAGAGGTTCGGGCAACGAAAGTTCGAGGGCAGCCGCAGCACCTGGGGCTTTTCGCCCAAGCTGGGACTCAACTACCGCCCCGACGATCATCTGAACCTCTACGCCCTGGTCAGTCAGGGCCACCGTACGGGCGGCTTCAACACGGCGGGGCCGCTCTGGCAGAACTTCAACGGCGGCCCGGGCAACCCGATGCGGGAATATGCCGGTGACACGCTGTGGAATTACGAGATCGGGGGCAAGGCCCTGCTCTGGGACGGGCAGATTCAGGCGCGCGTCGCCATCTTCGCGGCCGACTGGCAGAACATCCAGAGCGACCAGTTCCTCCCCAGCGGTCTGGCCTATGCCGTCAATGTGGGCGACGGCGCCAACCGGGGCATCGAGATCGAGGCCAACTGGAGGCCCAACGACGAGATCGAGATCCGCGCCAACGCCCTGCTCGCCGATCCGCGGATCACCCGACCCAATGCGAACTTCAACTCGCGGGGGGATGCGGGCCTGCCCGGCGTTCCCTCGGCGTCGGCCAACATCAACTTCTCCTGGCGGCGTCCCGTCGGTGGAGGGCTGACCGCGTTCGTGGACGCCAGCCTGGCCTATGTCGGCCCGTCGCGGCTGACGTTCGACGCCGAGCGCCGTTACCGGATGGGAAACTATCTGAACGGCCGCATGTCGACCGGTCTGGAAGCGGACAACTGGGCGATCATGGCGTTCGTCGACAACCCTTTCAACACGACGGCCAACACCTTCTCGTTCGGCGACCCGTTCCGCCTGCCCGAGGCCCTGGCCACCACGCCGCTGCGTCCGCGAACGGTGGGCGTCACGCTCAGATTCTCGAAGTAGTCCCGCGCAGCAGGCCGGCGGTCCCGCCGTCGAGGCGCTCCAGCTGACGGATCAGCGTCCGGCGGAGCAGCGCGTTCGCGGCAAGCGTCGATGGGAAGACCTGTCGGATCGTCAGGACGGCGTCGACGCGTTCAGCCGCCGTATGTGCGCCCTTCAGGGCCTGGCGCAGGGTTTCCGCCAGAGGGTCTTCGAGCGGGACGGCGAGGCCCGTGTCGGTGCGCCCGCCGAGCCAGTGGATCCAGGCGGCGACGGCCAGGGCCAGGGCGTTGACGGACTGGTTTCGCTCAAGGCGGTCGGCGATCGGCGCCAGCAACCGGGGCGGCAGTTTCAGCGAACCATCCATGGCGATCTGGCGCGTCCGATGGCGCAAGGCCGGGTTGCCCAGGCGTTTCATCAGCGCCGTCCGATAGGCAGTGACGTCGATGTCGGGGGCAGGCGGCAGGGTCGTCGCGGCCTCGTCCCACAGCTGTTCGACGAGGGCGCGTCCGCCCGGCGTCGCGACGACCTGATGGACGAACTCCAGATCCGCGAGGCCGCCGACGTAGGCGATCAGGGAGTGGGCGCTGTTGAGCAGGCGCAGCTTGGCGGCCTCCCACCGGGCGACGTCGGCGGTCAGGGTGACGCCGACGGCGGTGAAGTCGGGACGCGGGCCGACGAAACAGTCCTCGATCACCCACTGGCTGAAGGGTTCGGTGCGGACGACCGCCTGGTCATGCAGGCCCGCGCGGCGGGCGAAGACCTCGATGTCGTCGGCCGTGGTCGCGGGCGTGATGCGGTCGACCATGGTGGAGGGAAAGGCGCAGGCGGTCTCGATCCAGCCGGGCAGGGCCGGGTCGATCCCGACGGCGGCGGCGAGGACCGCCCTTCGCAACACCGCGCCGTTGTCGGGAAGATTGTCGCAGGACAGCGCGGTCAGGCCGCCCAGGCCCTGCTTTCGCCGCTCGGCGAGGCCGGCCGCGATCAGGGCCGCGGGCGACAGCAGCCCCGCGCCATAGCCGTTCTCGGTGACCGTCAACGAGACCAGATGGGTCTCCGGTGCGGCGAGGGCGGCGATGACGGCCTGCGGCTGTTCCGGCGCCGTCAGGGTGTGCAGCAGGCAGCCGATGATCCGGTCGCGGACCTGCCCGCCGTCATCCACCGAGACGGCGTAGAGACCGTCCTGCGCGGCGAGCCTCCGCGCCGCGTCGGGCGAGCGCATGGAGACGCCGATCACGCCCCAGCGTCCGTCGCCGGCGCGGATCAGATCGTCATAGACGACCGCTTGGTGGGCGCGGTGGAAGGCGCCGAGCCCGAGATGGACGACGCCGGCCTTCACGCCGCGGCGATCGTACCCCGGCCGCTCGACGTCGGGGTGCGCCTGCCCCAGGGTCGCATCCGACAGGCGCGGCGCGGGCGTCACAGGCGGTAGGCCGCCTTGACCAGGCCGTAGGCGAGGGCGCGGGCCACCTCATGGGCCTCGTCCTCGTCCAGCCGGTGTTCGACCACCAGCCGGGCCAGGAAGGCGCAGTCCATCCGGCGGGCGACGTCGTGCCGGGCCGGAATGGACAGGAAGGCCCGGGTGTCGTCGTTGAAGCCGACGGTGTTGTAGAAGCCCGCCGTCTCGGTCGTCTGCTCGCGGAAGCGGCGCATGCCCTCGGGGCTGTCGTGGAACCACCAGGGCGGGCCAAGCCGCAGGGCCGGGTAGTGGCCGGCCAGCGGGGCCAGTTCGCGGCTGTAGCTGGTCTCGTCCAGGGTGAAGACGATGACGGTCAGTCCGGGCTCGGAGCCGAACCGGTCCAGCAGGGGCTTGAGCGCGCGGACATAGTCGGTGCGGACGGGGATGTCGGCGCCCTTGTCCGGGCCGAAGGCGGTCATCAGTCCGGCGTTGTGGTTGCGATGAACCCCCGGGTGGATCTGCATCACCATGCCGTCGTCCAGCGACTGGCGCGCCATCTCGAACAGGACCGCGCCGCGGAACCGCTCGGCCTCCTCGGGCGTGAAGGCGCCGGACCGGATGCGGGCGTAGAGGGCCTCGGCCTCGGATGCGGGGAGGTCGAAGGTCGCCGCGGACGGATGGCCGTGGTCGGTGGCGGTCGCGCCATGCGCGCGGAAGACGGCCCGCCGGACCTCATGGGCGCGCAGGTAGCCGGCCCAGGTGGAGAGGTCCTGGCCGGTGATCTCACCGAAGCGGGCCAGGTTGGCGGCGAAGGTCGGATGGTCGGGATCGACCACCGCGTCGGGCCGGTAGGTGGTGATCACCCGGCCGCTCCATCCGGACGCGGCGATGGTCCGGTGGTGGGCCAGGTCGTCCAGCGGACCTTCGGTGGTGGCGATGACCTCTATGCCGAAGCGGTCGAACAGGGCGCGCGGGCGGAAGGCGTCGGTCTTCAGAGCCGCGTCGATGGCGTCGTAGTAGAGATCGGCGGTCTCGGCCGAGAGGCGCTCGGTCAGGCCGAAGACCTCGGCGTAGACCCAGTCGTGCCAGAGGCGGGAGGGCGTGCCCCGGAACAGGGGGTAGTGCTCGGCGAAGCGGCGCCAGACCGCGCGGGGATCGGTCTCGACAGGGCCGCCGTCCAGGCGGGGTACGCCCAGCGCCTCCAGCGGAACGCCCTGGCTGAACAGCATGCGCAGCACATAGTGGTCCGGCTTGATCAGCAGGTCCGCCGGATCGGCGAACGATTCGTTCAACGCGAACCAGGCCGGGTCGGTGTGGCCGTGCGGGCTGACGATGGGCAGTCCGCGCACGGCCTCATACAGGCCCCGCGCGACGGCGCGGGCGGCGGGATCGGCCGGGAACAGACGGTCGGGATGCAGGCTCAGCGCGGTCATGGCCGTTCGGGCAGGGTGACGGGCTCCAGCCGGGGCGTCAGCAGGTGGATCAGGCCCAGGGCCACCAGATAGGCCACGCCGGCGAAGGTCAACAGCGGCAGGTAGCTGCCGGTCGTCTCCAGCGTCCAGCCGGCGAATTTGGCGATGAACATGCCGCCCACCGCGCCGGCGAAGCCGCCCATGCCGACGACGGTGGCCACCGCCCTGCGGGGAAAGACATCGGACACCAGGGTGAACAGATTGGCCGACCAGCCCTGGTGGGCCGCCGCCGCCAGGCCGATGATCGCTACGGCCACGATCAGGTTGTCGGCGAAGAGGGCGACCGTGACCGGGACCACGCACAGGGCGCAGGCCAGCATGGCGGTCTTGCGTGCGCGGTTGATGCTCCAGCCGGCCTTGATCAGTCGCGAGGACAACCAGCCGCCGCCGATCGAACCCACGTCCGCCAGCAGATAGACGATGACCAGCGCCGGACCGAAGGTGACCAGGTTCAGGCCGTAGGTCTTGGAGAAGAAGTCGGGCAGCCAGAACAGGAACAGCCACCACACCGGGTCGGTCAGGAATTTGCCCAGCACATAGGCCCAGGTCTCGCGCCGCCGGATCAGGTCCGACCAGGCGACCTTGGCCGGCGGGTCGGCGGGATCACTCTCGATCAGGGCGAGCTCGGCCGCGCCGACCCGGGGATGATCGGCGGGCTTGCAATAGACCAGCAGCCAGATCGCCAGCCAGATCAGGCCGGACGCGCCCGTGAAGATGAAAGCCGCCCGCCAGCCGAAGGCGAGGACGATCACGGGCACAAGGATGGGCGTCAGCACGGCGCCGACATTGGCCCCGGCGTTGAGGATGCCGGCCGCCAGCGCCCGCTCGCGCTTGGGAAACCACTCCGATACGGCCTTGATCGACGCGGGGTATCCGCCGCCTTCGCCGAGACCCAGGGCGAAGCGGGCCATGGCGAACTGGATGACCGAGCTGGCCCCCGAATGGGCCATGGCGGCCACGCTCCAGATGCCGACGGCCACCGCCAACCCCCAGCGCGTCCCGACGATGTCGAGGATGCGGCCGAAGACCAGCAGGCTCATGGCGTAGGCGGCCTGGAACCAGAAGACGATGTCGCCGTAGTCGATCTCGCTCCAGCCGAACTGGTCCTGGAGCAGGGGTTTCAGGACCCCGATGATCTGGCGGTCGACGTAGTTGATGCTGATCGCGAAGAACAGCAGGGCGCAGATGATCCAGCGATAGCGGCCTATGCGGATCGGGGCGGTCGTCGGGGTCATGGCGCCTTCACCGGGGATCGAAGTCGGGCGACTGCGCCGCCAGGTGCGCGTCCCAGGCCTCGGGCGTGGGGAAGTCGAGCCCACGATCCCAGGCCGTGCCCATGTAGTAGACGAACGGCTGGCCCGGGGTGACCCGCAGCAGGATCAGATAGTTGTCGGCGTCATCCACGAAGCCGACCACCTGCGACGGGTCCGCCAGGATCGCCAGGCCCAGGCTTCCGTGGCCGGGATCATCGGGTTCGCGGAAGGCCAGCAGACCCCGCGTCGCATCGCGCGTGACGACGCCCTGGCCCTGCGGATTGCGCCGCTTGCTGATGCCGATGGCGACGGTCAGCGGCTCGGCGCTGTCGGATCCGATCGTCGAGGTCATGCGGGTGAAGCTGGACCCCAAGGGCAGCTCGAACCGGCGCGTCTCCCAAACCCGGCGGCCCACATCGACCGGCCAGGGCGCATAGTCGACGCTGAAGCGCGCGGTGTCGCCGCCGGTGTCCTGAATCTCGTAGGTGCGGAAGTTGCGCGAGGTCCACAGCTTGTTGTCGTACCAGACGCCCAGCCCGCCGGCCCCGCGGCTGCGCCCCACGTCGTAGAAGTCGAGCCCCTCGCCCTGATCGGTGTGATAGCGGCCTGACGCAAGCAGGCGGTCCATGAACGGACGCCGGACCCGCTTGGCCCAGACATCGACGCCCGAGCCGGACGGCGGCTCCTGCGCCTGCAGGGCGGGGCCGTAGATGCGGTAGGCGACCCGGTCGTTCTCCCACATCAGATCGTCGAAACGCTCCGGAACGAAGCGGACGACGGCGGCGGGTCGATCCTCAGGCGCGGTCTGGGCGGCGGCGCCGCCGACGGGCAGGCTGGACAGGATCATGACGGCGAACTCCAGCAGGGGGCGTCTAGGGGGCATTGGGACCTCCGGAGGTCGGACAGGTCGTGTCGCCGACCGGCGTCAGGCGTGCGTCTTCGAGGCTGAGCACCGATCCCGCCGGGGCGGCTAGCCGGAGGGCCGACACCCGTTTGAAGTCGACCCCGGTGAAGCAGGCGAAGGGCAGGGCGACGGTGGTCCACGCGTTGATCGGGGCGGACGGGAGGGTGACGGAGGCTCCGCCCACAGTCACCCGGACCGGGCCGGACAGGCGTTCCGGCCGCAAGCGAAGGACGAAGGCCGACATCGCGGACAGATCGCCGGGCGGGCGCTCGATGACGACCGCTCCGTCGTCGCCGACGAAGTGGAACCGCCGGGCGGATTCCTGCGCGATCCCGTCGATCGGTTCGACGGTCAGGCGCTCCTGGGGGCTGGCCGCGCGACCCGGCTGCTCGACGCGAACCGATCCGCTTCCATCCTGCAAGGCGAGCGACCAGGGGGCGACGAACCGGCCGCCGGCGTACAGTCGGGGCGGCCCCGCCGCGTCGGGCGGCAGGCCGGGATCGACGGACAGGACCGGGACGGTTCCGCCCGCGGCGTAGGTCAGGCCGTAACCACCGGCGAAGAGCGGATCGTAGCCGGGGTCGCCGGGGTTCAGCACCGCCTGGGCCGCGGTGCGGGGCCAGGAGAAGGACAGGCGGCCGCTGAAGTCGTATCGGGGGGCGCTCCGCGCGTCCGCCACCAGAACGTCGGCGACGCCGCCGCCCTCGCTTCCCGGCAACCAGGCGGCGATGAAGGCGTCGGCCGCGTTGATTTCCGGGTTCGTCCACAACGGCCGCCCCGACAGGAAGACGGCCACGGTCGGCACGCCCTGGGCCTTGAAGGCCTGAAGCAGCCTCAGGCCTTCGTCGTCCGCGAAATCCAGGGTGTCGAGATCGCCGTAGAACTCGGCGTAGGGCTTCTCACCGAAGACGACGATCGCGACGTCGGGCCGTTCGGTGAAGGCGCCGGTCGGGCTCAACTCCGCCTGGCCGCCCGCCTCGCGAACGGCGGCCTCGAGGCCCGACCAGATCGACTGGCCGCCCGGGAAGTCGGCGTTGGTGTTGCCCACGCCCTGCCAGCTGAAGGTCCAGCCGCCGGACGCCTGGCCGATGTCGTCGGCGGCGGCGCCGGCCACCAACACCCGCGCGCCGGGTCGGATGGGAAGCACCCTGTCGTTGTTCTTGAGCAGGACCAGCGAGCGGCGCACGGCGTCCCGCGCCAACGCCCGGTGCTCGGGCGAGCCCAGGCGCGCGAAGTCGCCGGCGGTCGGGTCCGGCGGGCCGAACAGGCCGGCGGCGACCTTGACGCGCAGGATGCGACGGACCGCTTCGTCCAGCCGCGTCATGGGGATCTCGCCCGCACGAACCTGGGCTAGGGTGTTGTCGTAGAGCGCCTTCCAGGCGCTCGGGGCCATGAACATGTCCAGCCCGGCGTTGATCGCCGCCGGACAGCTGTCGCGCCGGCAGCCGGGCACCAGGCCATGCGCGTCCCAGTCCCCGATCAGCAGGCCCTCGAAGCCCAGGGGGCCGCGCAGCACCTCTGTCAGCAGATAGGGATTGCCGGTGTGCTTGACGCCGTTCCAGCCCGAGAACGACACCATGATCGACAGGACGCCCGCGTCGATCGCCTGCGGATAGCCCGACAGATGGATGTCGATCAGCTCCCGCTCGCTGATCGGCGCGTCGCCGCGGTCGCGACCGTCCAGCGTGCCGCCGTCGGCCAGGAAATGCTTGGCTGATCCCATGACGTGACCGGGCGCCAGCCCGCCGCCGTCGCGCAGTTCGCCCTGCAGGCCCCGGACATAGGGACCGGCCAGCCGGCGCTGCAGGCCCGGGTCCTCGGAGAAGCCCTCATAGGTGCGGCCCCAGCGGTCGTCCCTCGGGACGGCGAGCGTCGGCGCGAAGGTCCAGTTGAAGCCGGTGGTCGCGACCTCCTGGGCCGTCGCCGCCGCGATGGCGGCGACCAGCTCGGGATCGCCGGCGGCGCCCAGGCCGATGTTGTGGGGAAAGACCGTCGCGCCCGGGACATTGGTGTGGCCGTGGACGGCGTCGATGCCGATCAGCAGCGGAACGGCGGCGCCGGGCCGCGAGGTCGCGGCGCCTTGGAACTCGCGCGCCAGGGCCAGCCAGCGCTCCGGCGGCGCGCGGTCGTCGCCGTAGGGGCCGGAACTGCCGCCCGCCAAGATCGACCCGACGGGATAGGCCGCCAGATCCGCCGGCGTGATGTTTCCGATGTCGGCCTGGATCAGCTGGCCGACCTTCTCCTCGACGGTCATGGCCGCCAGCAACCGTTCGACCTGGGTGGTCGTCTCGGGGCCGGTCAGGGCGGCGGGGCTGTGGGATCGGGGCCAGGCCGGTCGGGGCGCCGAGGCGACGTCCTGCGCCCGCGCGGAACCGGTGACCGCAAGAACCGCGGCCATGACCAGGGCGAGGTTCGGCGCGGATCTCACCAATTGTACATCGTCCCGTCCTCGAGCCGGTTCACCGGCAGATAGGCGCGACGATAGGGATGTCTGGCGGCCAGGTCCTCGTCCAGATCGACGCCCAGGCCAGGCTCGTCGCCCGGGTGCAGCATGCCGGCCTCGAAGCCGTAGGCGTGCGGGAAGACGGCGTCGGTCTCGGGCGTGTGGCGCATGTACTCCTGGATGCCGAAGTTGGGCACCGACAGGCCGAAATGCAGCGCCGCCGCCATGGACACCGGCGACAGGTCGGTCGCGCCGTGGCAACCGGTGCGGACGTGGTGCAGTTCGGCCAGCGCCGCGATCCGCCGCAGGTGCGTCAGGCCGCCGGCGTGCACGACCGTGGCGCGGATGAAGTCGATCAGGCCTTCCTCGATCAGGGTCTTGCAGTCCCAGACGGAGGAGAAGACCTCGCCGACGGCCAGGGGCGTGGTGGTGTGCTGGCGGACGGTGCGGAAGCCGGCCTGGTTGTCGGCCACGACTGCGTCCTCCAGCCAGAAGGGCCGCCAGGGCTCCAGGTCGCGGCCCAGCCGCCCGGCCTCGATCGGCGTCAGGCGGTGGTGCACGTCGTGCAGCAGCTCCACATCCCAGCCCAGGGCCTCGCGGGCGGCGGCGAACAGCTCGGGCGCCATGCGCAGGTATTTGGCCGTCGACCAGCGGTTCTCGGTCGGCAGGGCCCCGTCCGCCGGTTCGTAGAACATCTTGTCCCGACCGACGCCGTAGGTGCTGGAAAGCCCCGGCACGCCGGATTGCAGGCGGATCGCCTTGTAGCCCAGGGCTCGATAGCGCAGGGCCTCCTGGACCGTTTCCTCGATGTCCGCGCCGTTGGCGTGGCCATAGACCGTGACGCCGTCACGGCTGGCGCCGCCGAGAAGCTGATAGAGCGGCAGACCGGCGATCTTGGCCTTGATGTCCCACAGCGCCACGTCCACGGCGGCGATCGCGGTCATGCCGACCGCGCCGTTGCGCCAGTAGGCGCCGCGGTACAGGTACTGCCACATGTCCTCGATGCGATGGGCGTCCTTGCCGATCAGCAGGGGCGCGACGTGTTCCTCAAGGTAGGCGGCGACCGCCAGTTCCCGGCCGTTCAGCGTCGCGTCGCCCAGGCCGTACACGCCGTCGGCGGTGGTGATCTTCAGGGTGACGAAGTTGCGGCCGGGACAGGTCACGACCACGCGGGCGTCGGTGATCGGCGCGAAGGCGCGCGCGGCGCGGGCGGACCGGGGCGAAGGCAGGCTGTCGTTCATGTTTGGAACCCGGTTGGCGATGCGGACTGGCCTGACGACGACGCGTGGCCTACATTCAAGGTGGTATGACCACTTCCACCGCCGAAACCCGAAAACTGTATCAGCAGGTCGCCAGCGCGGTGGCCGCGGACATCGCCTCGGGCGCCTATGCGCCGGGCGCGCGCCTGGCGTCGGAACGCGACCTGGCCGAGCAGTACGGCGTCAGCCGTCCCACGGTGCGCGAAGCCATGATCGCGCTGGAGATTCGCGGTCTGGTGGACGCCCGCCCGGGCTCGGGCATCTATGTCACCGCCACGCCGGACTCGCAGGGACCGGCGCCGGAGCTGGACATCGGCGCGTTCGAGCTGACTGAGGCGCGGCGCCTGTTCGAAGGCGAGTCCTGCGCCCTGGCCGCCAGCGCCATCACCGATGACGAACTGGTCGAGCTGGAGGACATCCTCGGCCAGATGGCGGTCGAGAACGAATTCGCCGCCTCCATCGGCGAACAGGCCGACCGGCGGTTCCATGTCGCGATCGCCCAAGCCACGCGCAACGCCGCGATCGTCATGGTCGTCGAGAACCTCTGGGATCTGCGCTACCGCTCCCCCCTCTGCGCCAAGATGCTGGATCGGGCCCGGGAGGTCGGCGTGCGGCCGCTGATCGAGGACCACCGCGAGATCCTGACCTGCCTGAAGGCCCGCGATCCGCGGCGCGCGCGCGAAGCCATGCGGGCCCACCTCAGCCGGGTGATCGAGGACCTGCTGACGGCCACCGAGATCGACATCATGGAGCGCAGCCGCTCGGACGTTCAGAAACGCCGCCAGGAGGTGGCGCGCCGCACCGCGATCTGAGGGCTCACGGCGCATAGGGCGGGATCCTGACGTTCAGATCCATGTCGAGATGCGCCGGGGCCGTCGTCGCCGCGCGGGCGCTGAAGGCGGGATCGCTCCACCCCCAGGCCGACCGCAGCATTACCTCGTAGACGCCGCCGGTTTCCGTCTTGTCGAGCTCGGGCCAGGGCCATTCGGCCTCGCGTCCGGCGTAGGCGGCGAGGAAGTTCGCGGCCCCACGCAGCGAGCGACCGTCGTCGGTCCGGTAGGTCCACAGGTCGACATCGACGCACCGTCCCAGGTCCGCCAGATCGTAGGCGGCGACCAGGGTCCAGGCCGTGTAGTGCAGCGACCGCGTGCGAGCCAGTTCCCGCGGCAGGCTGCCGTCCGGTTCGATCTGTTTGGCCAGGCGGTCGGGGCCAGCCCTCTGGGTGACGGTGCGGGCGACGTCGTCCATGCCGGCGAACAGGGCGAACTGGGTGATCAGCACGTCATAGTAGACGCCGTGATTGTTGGCGGCGGCCCGCTCGGCCCGGCCGATCGGGCTGGTCGCCATCCAGCGGACCAGTTCGGCGAACCAGTCCTGAAGCGCGACCTGTTCGGCTTCTGTCAACGCCTCGGACGGGCCGATCAGGCCGACGGACTCGATGATCCGGACGAAGCGATAGGCGTCGATCACGCCCTCGGCGCGGCCCGACACCCGGCCCGGCACCGCCTGCCCGTGGTTGAGGTTCGGGTTCATCCGCGTCTCGGGCGTCAGGAACCAGGTGCGGACCATTTCGGCCGCCTTGGCCGCATAGCGCGCGTCGCCGGTGTACCAGTGGGCCAGGGCCAGCGCCTGGATGTCCTGGCTCATGTTCTCCAGGTCCGACAGGTCGAACGCATTGGTCTCGCGCTCGGCGTTCATCTCGCCGTCGCGACGGATGTAGGGCAGGCCGTCCGGCTGGGCGGGGTCGGGCCACCAGTAGGGCCCCATGCTCATATAGTCGTGCTTGTCGCCGCTGGCGGGCGTGCGGACCTTGTCGACGACGGTATAGGGGCCGTGCGTCAGGGCGGCGTTCGCGCGCGTGATCACCGCGTCATAGGCGGGCTTCACGAAGGGATCGCCGGCCTCGACCCGTGTCTTCAGCGTCCTCAGCCAGTCCGGTCGCCACAGGAAGGTGCGGCGCCCCTCGAAGGCCTCGGCGTAACCGTCGGATCCCCGGCAGACCGGCGCGGCGGGCGCCGGACCGGATGAAGCCTGGGCCGCGGCGCTTGAAGACAGCCCCAGGGTGGCGATGACCGTGGCCAGGGAAAGGACGAGAACAGGTTTCATCTTGGGAACATCCAGCGCTCCGCTGCGACCCGGGGCCACGGCGGAGCGCGTCAGGTCTAGTAGCGGAAGCGGACGCCGAAATAGTACTGCGGGTTGCTCTCGCTCACCTCGGTGATGGCGTCCTCGCCGGGCTTGTACATGATGTCCCGGGCGTTGGTGACGTTGAGCGCCTGCAGCTTCAGCTGGATGTTGTCGGTCAGGTCGTACTGGGCCGACAGGTTCAGGACGCCCGAGCCGTTGACGCTGCGGTTGGTGCTGCTGTTGGGCTTGGAGTAGTCCGAGCGGTACCGGTACGAGGCCCGGAGCTGCAGGTTGTAGCCTTCCCAGAAGATCGAGGCGTTGCCGCTGTGGCGGGAAAGGCCGCGCAGGCCGGCCGGCTCGACATAGGGGGCGACGGTGGAGGGATCCGGGAACTCGAAGTCCGCGTCGGCGAAGTTGTAGCCGCCGCTGACGCCCAGTCCCGACCAGGCGCCGGGCAGCCAGCTGAACACCGTGCTGCCGGTGATTTCGAAGCCGGACAGCTGACGCTGTTCCGCGTCGTTGGCGGGCGCGACGGCGTTGAAGGTCGTCTCGACGCCGTTGGCGATGATCGAGGTGGTGAAGGGCTGCACGGCGTCAAAGGCCGCGTTCCTGATCCACTTGTGATAGGCGGCGAACGACAGAAGCGTGTCGTCGTTGACGTAGAACTCCAGCGAGGCGTCCAGATTCCAGCTGTCCATCGGACGCAGGTTCGGATTGCCGGTGACCGAGTTGGCCAGCACGCCCTGAACCGTGGTCGCGGTGGTGTCGGGGACCGGGTTGATGCCGACGTTGAAGTCCTCGATGCCGGACCGCGAGATGGCGCGAGAGGCGCCGAACCGCAGGCGGGTCGTGTCGTTCAGGTTGAAGTTCAGGTTCAGGCTGGGCAGCCAATAGTCATATTCGCCCGTGCCGCGGATCTCGCTGAGGGTTCCGGGCACGGTGACGATGGTCGCCGCCGCGCCGCCGGCGGACGGGGTGACGGTCACCGCCGAGCGATAGCCGGTCGAGTCGATCTCGGTCCGGACATAACGCACCCCCGCATTGCCGCTGAACGGGATCGGGCCCCAGTCGCCGGCGAAGGTGGTCATCCAGTAGACCGCGCTGATGGTCTCCTTGACGTTGATGTCCTCAGGCCCGCGGGAGTCCGCCAGCAGCGGATTGTCGTCGCGTCCGGTGTAGGTCCGGAACAGGCATTCGTTGTCAAACGTCGCCCAGCTCCGGACGTTGGTCGAGGAGCCGCTCATGAAGTCCGAAGACGGGAAGGGGACACGGCAGTTGGTGTTGGCCTGGGTCACCAGCTGCGCCGCCGTCAGGCCGTCCCGGGCGATCGGGATGGGGACGTCCGAGTTGTTGTTCAGGTCCGTCTTGCGCGTGTGCTCCGAATAGCGGACGCCCATGTTCAGTGTACGGAAGAAGCCGTCTTCGGACAGGTCATAGACGCCGTCGAAGCGGGCCGCGGCGATCTCGTCCCGGCGATCGGTGACCAGGCGATAGCGCGCATAGTTGGTGTTCGCGGCCGGGGCTGTGATCAGGAAGGCGCCGGGGTCGGTGATGTCGAAGCCGACGAAGTCGACGGTCGGCACGACGTCGCCGGAGGAGTCCAGCGTATAGACCACGCGCCGGGGCGACCGCATGTTGGTCGCCTTCTGCAGCTCGGTGCGATGGGATTCCGAGTACGAGATGTCGCCGCTGATGGTGAACCGCTCGCCGGTGTAGCGGCCTGACAGGCCGCCGCCCTTGTATTCCTCTTCCCGCAGGCGGTCTTCGAGCTGGATCTCGAGGTTGGAGTTGCCGGTGTAGCGGATCAGGGCGCCGTCGCTCCAGTCATTGCCCTGGCCGCCGATGATCAGTGGGTCGATGCCCCGCGCGGCCTCGGTGATCGCCAGCTGGTTGCGGCTCTCAAGGCTCGAACGCTTCGAGTACTGGGCGTCCAGCCCGAAGTCCCAGTGGTCGTCCGGGCGCCATTGGAAGGCGCCAATCACGCCGTCGCGGACCTCGCTGGTCGAGATCTGGCGGAAGGTGCGCGAGGTCGTGGCGAAATAGAGCGGTTCGAGGCTGGTCCCGGCCTGTTGCGGCGCGGTGAGGGTCGAGCGGATCGCGCAGTTGAAACTGGTGCCCGCCGCCGTCTGTTGCGCCGCCGTGCCGGTGATGAGGGCGGCGTTGAGCGCGCCGGTATTGCAGGGGATGAAGGCCGAGTTGGTCGTATAGTAGTCCTCGGGAACGGCCTGATCCTGGCGCTGGTAGCCGATGCTCAGGCCGAAATCGCCGAGCGGCGTGTCCCGCCAGCGCTGGGTCACCGAGATGTTGGCGCGATAGCCCAGGCCGTCGCGGCCGGCGATGGCGGCGTCCTTCTCCTGATAGACGCCGCGATACTCGAACTGCAGACGCGGACGGGCGTCCAGCGGACGGATCGAGCGCAGGTCGATGACGCCGGCGATGCCGCCCTCGGCGAAGTCCGCCTGCTGGGTCTTGTAGACCAGGACGCCGTTGACCAGCTCTGACGGGAACTGCTGGAAGGCCACCGAACGGTCCGGACCGGCGGTGGAGACTTCGCGTCCGTTGAAGGTCGAGAAGCTGAGTGTCGGGCCCAGGCCGCGCACCGACAGCTCGTTCGCATTGCCCTTGAAGCGGTCGGCGGTGACGCCGGTGACGCGCTCCAGCGTATCGCCCACCGAATTGTCGGGCAGGGAGCCGATCTCGTCGTTGACGATGGCGTCGACGATGACCGCCGAGTCCCGCTTGACCGCGATGGAGTTGCGCTGGGTCGCGCGCATCCCGGTGACGACGACTTCGTCGATGACGGTTTCCGCGGGCGGATCCTGAGTCGGAGCCGGGGCGGTCTGGGCCACCACGACGCCCGGAGCGCCGAGCGAGATGGCGGCCGACGCGAGCAGCACCGCGCGTCGTGCGGAATTGGGCCTGTACAGCATGGTGATGGGTCCCCCGTCCTGAGCTGTGTTTCCATGTGCCCGTTTGTCGGGCAACGTATCTGTCAAATAGGCTAGACCGAAAATGACACCGGTGGCAACATTGGTCTGACCAAAAAGTTAAAGCGGGTATGACCGCATGATGGGGAGGGGTGAAATGCGGATGGGATGGGCGGTGGCCTTGATGGTCGCGATCCTGGCGGCGGGATGCGCGGCCAGTACCGGAAACGCGATGGGGAACGAGCGTCCGGCGATCGCCGACCGGGCGGTGCTGGAGCGGGCGCGGACCGTCGCCGACTGGCAGCTGGAGCGGATGGACGACTTCTCCTACGTCGCCACTTTTCGTGAGCAGACCGCCGATCCGGTGGACTGGATACAGGCGGCCCTTTTCGTCGGCCTGACCGACTTCGCCGACGCCACCGGCGATCCTCGCTACGCCGCCGCCATCGAAACCCGCGGCCGGACCGCGGGTTGGGGCTTCGGCTCCCGTCCCCGGCACGCCGACGCCGATGCGATCGGCCAGGCCTGGATCTGGGCGGCCGAAAGGGCGTCCGGGGCCGAGCGCGCCGCCCGGCTGGCCCCCGTCCGGGCGCGCTTCGACGCGGTGCTGGCGGCCCCGTCGGATGTCTCGATGATCTTTGACGAAGGCCGCGGCGAGCGGCCGTGCCAGGTGCGCTGGTGTTGGAGCGACGCCCTGTTCATGGCCCCGCCGGCCTGGGCCGAATTGTCCGCGCTGACGGGCGATCCGCGCTATCTGGCCCACGCCGACAAGGAGTTCTGGGCGACGGTCGAGGCCCTCTACGATCGCGACGAGCACCTGTTCTATCGCGACAGCCGATTCATCGGTCGGGAGGGGCCGCAGGGGCGCAAGGTGTTCTGGAGCCGGGGCAATGGCTGGTCCTACGCCGGGGTCGTGCGGGTCCTCGAGGTCCTGCCGGCCGATCACCCGCTCCGGGACAAGTATCTCGGCCTGTACCGCGACATGTCGGCGACGCTGATCGAACTGCAGGGCGCCGAGGGGTACTGGCCGGTCTCGCTGCTCGATCCGGGCGGTCCGGCGGAAACCAGCGGCACCGGATTCTTTGTCTACGGCCTGGCCTGGGGGGTGAACGAAGGCGTTCTCGATCCTGCGGTCTACGCCCCCGCCGTCGCTCGTGGCTGGGCCGCCCTGGACCGCGCCGTTCAGCCTGACGGTCGCCTGGGATGGGTGCAGCAGGTGGGCTACGCGCCGGACCGCGTGACGGCGATCGACACCCAGCTGTTTGGCGTGGGCGCCTACCTCCTGGCCGCCGTCCAGGTGTCGCGTCGCGAAAATTGGTAAGGCCAGTTGACGGTGCGGCCTTACCGGAATAGCGTCTTGCAACCGTCTCCTCCTAATCATGTGGACGGCCTACTTTCCGGGAGCGGCCCCGCCGCTCCCGTTTTCGTTCGGGGGAACCGCCATGCCTCGTCGTCTCTTGGCCGGCCTGGCCGCAAGCGTGATCCTGGCCCTGGCCTCGCCGGTCGCCGCCGATCCCCGCGGGCCGCTCTACGAACAGGCTCCGCCGATGGACCGCACGGTCCGGACGCGCATCGTTCCCCAGGTCGAGGCTCTTCTGGAGGACCTGCTGGCCGACGGCCGGGGCTACCGCCTGGACGGGGTCGAGGTGTTCAAGGCCCAGGACAAATTCCTGCCCGGCAAGATCGCTATCGCCATGGCCCACGTCCTGGTCGAGACGCCGCGCGACGACCCCCGCTTCAGCGAATACCTCGCCGGCTTCCGCCGGCTGGCGGACCTCACGCTTGAGGACCCCAACGACAGCTGGGGGATCTATTATTTTGTCTCCGCGCTTCACCGGCTGCAGGAGGCCGGCCTGCTGGACGAGGCGGTGGCTCCGGCGACCCTGGCGCGGCTGCGCGAGCGGCTGGACTGGCGCGCCTTCGTGCGCGAGCCCGACCTGGCCCTGATCGACCTGCCGAACAACTATTACGGCGTCGCCTTCAGCATCGCGCGGCTGCGCTATCTGCTGGGCTGGGAGAGCGCCGAGGCCAGCGAGGCGCTGCTGCTCCGGACGCTGGAGCACTATCGGACCTATTCCGGCGAGTATGGCTTCGCGGACGAGACGGACGGGCAGGGGCGGTTCGACCGCTACAGCGTGCTGCTGATCGGCGAGATCGCCCAGCGCTTCATCGAGACCGGCGTGGAGCCGCCTCCGGAGGTCAGGACCTGGCTGCGCGGCTCGGTCGATGTCCTGCTGCCCCGGTTGAACCTGCGTGGCGAAGGGTTCGAGTACGGGCGCAGCATCGGCGTCTACGGCGAGACCGCCTTCCTGGAGGTGTTGACCGCCGCCGCGGCGCTGAACCTGCTGACGGACGAGGAGGAGGCGATGGCCTACGCCTTCTCCGCCAGGGTCGCGGCCCGCTACGCCGACTTCTGGCTCGACCCCGGGACCGGCTCGGTCAATCTGTGGGACCACGGACGCAAGACGGACGCCTATCGCGGCAAGCACCGGATCCTGGGTGAGAACCTGAGCCTCGGCCATCAACTGATCTATACGAACGCGATCTGGAACCGGTTGGGCTGGTCGGAACGGGAGCCGTCGCCGGCCTTCGCGGAATGGCTTCAGACGCTGCCCCGTTCGACGACCACGTGGTTCGCGCGCGGGGAGTTCGATCGGCTGCTGGTCACCTATCGTGACGGCGGGCGGGTGATCGGCCTGCCGCTCATCAACGGCGGCCCGACCCAGCATATGAACACGCCCTACTTCCCGTCGCCCTTCTCGCCGGGTGTGCTGGCGGGGGCGGCGGACGAGACCTATCCCTATCTGGTCCCGCGCCTGACGCTGGCCGACGGTTCGGTGCTGATGCCGCTGGCCTGGTTCAGGGACGTGAGGGTGGAGGTCGACGGCGACCGCACCGTCGTCACCTGGCGTCAGGACTTCATGGACCGCATGGGCGGGCCCGCGCCCGAACGCGACGCCCGCGCTGCGATCGAGACGCGGGTCGAGCTGGCGCCCGGCTCCGTGTCTCGCTCTGATGTCATTCGGTTGGCGGGCGGGGAGGAGGGGGGCCGGATCGCGCTTCAGTTCCCGTCGTTCTCGCGCGGAGCCGAGCCTGCCGGCGGCGGTTTCGACTTCCGCGAAGGCGAGGTCGCGCGGTTCGAACCGGAGGGTTTGGCCTGCGCCCTGGCCGAACCGGATCCGCGCGTTCATCGCTCGCCGGCGGGGGCGTTCAACTCGGTCGTGGCCTGCGAGAGCGCGGTGGGACGCGAGGCGACCATCGGCTGGCGGATCGAATTCCGCCCCGAGTGATCGGCCTTGGCCGAAAGGCCTTCAGCTTATTGATTTCACTGCAGAAGGCCGGTGGCGGAGAGGGTGGGATTCGAACCCACGGTACCCGTAAAGGCACGCCGCATTTCGAGTGCGGTACATTCGACCACTCTGCCACCTCTCCGCGGGGCCGAAACGCTTTGGTCGAGCGAGCGGCTTCTCTAATCGGGGAGCCCCTGCGCCGCAAGCAGGGAAATGACGAAAATCGTCAGCGTAGGGCCGGAAGGGGAAGGCCCAGGGCCTCGCCGGTCGACTGGTCGCCATCGGCGACGCGGAAAAGCTCGGCCGGGCGGCCGCCGGTGGCCGCCGACAGACGGCCCGTGGCCTCGACCAGGCCGGTGCGCTCGACGCCCCGGCGGAAGTTCTGCTTGTGCAGGGACAGGCCCGCCACGGCTTCGGCGGCGGCCTGCAGGCCGGACAGGGTGAAGGTCTCGGGCATGAGGTCGAACAGGACCGGACGGTACTTCAGCTTGCTGCGCAGGCGGCCCAGCCCGGTGGCCAGAATGCGGCGGTGATCCGAGACCATGGGGCGGCCTGGCGCGGCGGCGGGCGAAGCCCTGTCGAGGTCGCGCGCCGCCTCGGCGACCAGTCCGGCCTCGTAGAGCAGCTCATAGCGTTCCAGCACCCGGCCTTCGTTCCAGCGCTGGCCGGGGGCGGCGGCGAACAGGGCGTCGATCCGGGCGACGCGGCGGCTGTCGCCGGCGGCCCAGTCGCGCAGGCCCTCGACTAGGGAGGCCTGGCACGAGGCGGCGCCGTCGCGGCGGTCCTCCCAGGGAAAGAAGTCCAGCACGGGGGACCAGTGGGCCTCGGCCGCGGGGGCGTCGGCGGCGTCGGCGGTCAGGGCCAGATAGCCGACCGAGACCTCGCGGTGGCGGTCCGGCCCGGGCGTGGCGCGGGGACTGGCCCGGCCCAGGTCGCCGAAGGTGTAGAGCTGTTCGACGAAGCCGAGCCGGAACCCGGTCTGCGCCGTCACGAAGGCGCGCAGGGCCAGTTCGAAGGTGCGGTCGCGGGTCGGATCGAAGGGGCCGAAGGGCAGGGCGGCCGAACCGTCGTCGCCGGTCGTGGTCAGGGTGCAGGCCTTGCCGTCCCTGAGCGCGATGACCACGGCCGACAGGCCGATGCGGACCCCCTGTTCGGCCATGGCTATTCGGTATGCCAGGCGTCGGGGGCGGTGATCAGGCCCACGGCCTCGGCCAGCACCCGGTAGCGTTCCAGATAGCGCTGCTGGGCCACCGGGGCGGGCAGGGGCTCGATGACCAGATCATAGCCGGCCGGCGGGGCGCCGAAGATGGTCAGGGACTCCGGCTTGTTGAAACCGGCCAGTTGGGTCGCCTCGAAATAGGCGCAGGCCCGGTCGGCCTTCTTGATCAGGGTCTTGATGGCCACCGGGTTCTTGGGCGGCAGGCCGAAGCGCACATGGATGGCGCTTTCCAGCCGGGCCTCGAAGGCCTTGTAGTTCACGCCCAGCGCCGCCTTGAACGGCGAGATCATGTCGCCGATGACGTATTCCGAGGCGTCGTGCAGCAGGGCGGCGAGGCGCCATTTCGGCTCCAGCCCCGGCTTGATGTGGGCGGCGATCTCTTCGACCACGCAGGAGTGCTGGGCGACCGAGAAGGCGTGCTCGCCGATGGTCTGGCCGTTCCAGCGGGCGACGCGGGCCAGGCCGTGGGCGATGTCCTCGATCTCGATGTCGAACGGCGACGGGTCCAGCAGATCGAGGCGGCGGCCCGACAGCATGCGCTGCCATGCGCGGGGCGCTTTTGACGAAGGTCGAGGTGCGGAAGCCAAGGCGTGATCCAGTTCGATTGGCTGGACGTGGTGACCCATAGAGCCCGCGTGATCAAGGCCGGAGCGAAATCGGCGCCCTGGATTTCGTTCAAGGACTATTCCCCGGCGTTGAGCGCCACCAGGTCCTTGGCGTCCTCGAACACCCGGCCGCGGTTGCGGTCGCGCGAGCGGACCGTGGCCACCACGAGCGGGCCGCCGACGGGACCGCGCGCCTCGTAGCCGACCAGACGCCAGCCCCCGGCGGAGGGCCGGTTGTCGGTCAGGATCCAGCTGGCGCGGGTGGCGTCGCCCGCGGCCATGGCGCGGACCTCGGCGCTGTCGTCCTGGGCGCGGATGCTGACGCTATCGCCGTTCTCGCCGCCTTCGATATCGACCGTGCCCGAGTTGTCATTGGCGTCGATGTGGATGCCGCCGATGCGGACGGAGGCCTGATCGCCCTTGGTCTCGATGTGCATGCCGGGCAGGCGGATGTCGGCGTCGTCGCCGTTGGCCTGGACGGCCACGTCAGCGGCGGCGTCGGCGCGGGCCTGGGCGCGGGCGATCTCGGCCTCGGCGCGCGCGGCGTTGGCCTCGCCCCGGGCCGCATCGGCCTGGGCGCGGGCGGCGTCAGCCTGGGCGCCGGCGCGCAGACCGGCGATGGCCTGCGGCATGTCGGACGACAGGCGTTCCTCGAAGGTCTTGAGCACCTGCGGCGGCGTGCGGTCGCCGAGCGGGACCAGCTGCAGCGTCACCTCGGCCCCCTTGGGGCCGACGTAGGTGCAGACGGTTCCCTCGTTGGACGCCGAGCCCTTGCGGGTCAGCGAACCCATGGTCTGCGGGCATTGCAGGGTCTCGACGACCTTCAGAACGCCCTTGGCGTCGGTGTCGTTGGTCGTGGTCGAGGAGATGTGCACCGAGCGCTCGCCGTCGCAGGCGGCGGTCAGCGCGGCGAGGGCGCAGACGGTGGGCAGAAGGAAGGGGCGGAGCGGCATGATCCTGATCCTCAAGTCACTGACATCCTGCGCGTCGCGGGGGCTGAATCCAGTGAAATCGCGGTAACCGGCGTGACGAAACCTGTCCGCGCGTGTGGCGGAGCGCCCGCAAGGGCGTGATGCGGCCTCGCATCCTTCAAACCGATCATTGTGTCCCCCCGGACCCTCACCGATCAGACTGCCTCTATTTGCGCGCTGCGTCACCCTTGCCGTCAGGCGCCGGGACGACCGCCCTCGCGGCGGTTGAGGAAGGCCAGGCGCTCGAACAGGTGCACGTCCTGCTCGTTCTTCAGCAGGGCGCCGTGGAGCGGCGGGATCAGCTTGTTGG
>Ga0307406_10000364_pt1 | contig 26293 bp, 21 predicted proteins | sample 322Cmetagenome_3_FD_203706 | JGI IMG/M metagenome (GOLD analysis project Ga0307406, IMG submission 203706) | Maize rhizosphere microbial communities from greenhouse at UC Davis, California, United States - 322HYB-C-2 | ecosystem: Host-associated > Plants > Roots > Rhizosphere > Soil | place...
TGTCTCGCCGAATCTGTCGACCGGCCCGGTTCTCGTCGGCACGGCTCTGTACCGCGTGTAGGACCGCGTGCTCTGAGCGCGGTCGAAGTTACTATCCAAAGTCGAACGTAGGTGGCCGAGTCGGCGCCAAGAGATGAGATCAACGTAGTTCAAAAGGTCAGGTTCACTTGGGATGGCAAATGAACCTGACCCGTTCTTCAGATATCCCTATAGAACATCAGGGATTCTGGATGGGGATGACCGGGCCGACGTCCACCGTGCCACCGCCGCCGTAACCACCACCTATCGGGCCGGAGTAACCACCACCGCCGCCGGGATTAGACGCACCGCCGCCCTCTCCGCCACCGCCGACGTTCGGATCACCGCCTGGTGCAGAAACCGGTATGGGGTTTCCGCCCGAATAATGATCCATGCTGTCCGTTCTAAAGTAAGGCACACACCAGTCGGCATTGCAGATCATAAATCTATCGCCAACCACTCGCTTATAGTTCGGTATATATCCAAAATGACTCCCATCCATCGACCTGATATATTCCAAGGTGGGTTGATCAGGGATGGGGTTGCGCAATTCACATGAGCCGATGCAAGAATATGGCCCGTATGATCCAGGCAAATTCGTAATGTTCGAGCCTGCAATGAGAGTGCCCGAGACGACAGCTCCGATAGCAACAACAAGTCCTAACAAAAGAACTACAAGCTTACGCATATAAAAATCCTTTTTTAGTTTGCACAGCAATTTCCATATATCCTTTTTCCCAAAGCCTCGGCCTCCGAAAGTCGGCCATATGGAACGTCTTTTGCCTGATAATCCATCAGCTGTTTCGATATGCTGCCAGGCTTTGCCAGCTCAATCGCGCGATAATAGGCATATGCGCGGACGGGGTCTTTGGGAAACACGACTCCAGAAGTGTAGTGGCCGGCAAGGGCCATTAAGGCGTCGGTGTTTCCTTTCGATGCAAGATTCAAGAGGTAGCCACGCGCGACCTCCTTATATTTTTTGACCTTGTCTGGGTCGCGAATCATTTCGGTAGCATCGCCGAGCACAGCGCCGGGGTCTCCCGAATAAACCAACTGTGCGTGCTCATCTCCGGAGGCGGCTGCCATTTCCAGCCATTTACCTCTGTCTTTCATGGCCGGTTGGGCAGAAGCACATTCGGTCTGCATTTTCTGTTGCTGTGCGGCAAGCGTTTGCTTCGAAACGCCAGCCCGTTCGTAGATTTTGACATCTGCCTCGCTGTAGCCGCCCTGCATATAAAAGCAATTCTGCAGCTTGACGAATATCTCAAGCGCAGCTCTGCCGTCGCCGGCTTCCGCAAGCGGGCGTAGCCGCTCGATAACCTGAGCCGCATCTCCCGGGGGAGAGTGGACGCTGCCTTGAAGCGAATAGGCTTTCTTATGAACAACTTTCGGCGCCGCACTCGTCGATGCGCCGTCCGCCGCTTGCGCGCGGGGTGCAGGATATGGGCTGATAGAAGTCGCAGTTCGGCTCGTTTCTGCTGTTGGAGAGCGTTTCTGACTAAAGAAAAGTGCAACTCCAAGCAAAAGCAGGAGCACACCGGCTATCCATGCAGTAGTTGGTATCTTTTTCATCTGAAGTGCCTAACGAAGAAAGCAATGAAGTCACGCGAAATGAGCTTAATTCTGTTGCACGCCCGCATTCCGGGCTGTTTCTGAATTTCCTTACTGCCGCTTTCTTCGGCACATGAGCCGATCCCCAGCGGCTTCGAGTTATTGAGAAGAACGCAAATGACGACACATCTTGCGCCTGCTCTATTCAGGTCGACATAACATGCAAACTCGAAATTTGATCGTTACACGATGCTGCTTTGCGAAGCAAGGCACATTACCGGCGGGCGCACCGGCCCCGATCCTTTGACCACGATCCTCTTCGAGACAATGGCGCCGCCGCAGGCGCCCGAGCCGGCCTTCGGGAACGCCGACATAAGCCTCAGTGGCTACGGCTTTGCCCGTGGCTTGGCGGACGCGGCCATCGTCGACGGCGAGCTTTATGCCGATGAAGAAGAAACCCGTTGCCAGCCCCGAACCCGCCCCCGGACAAACCAGCCACGTCGAAGAAGAAGTCGCGTCAATCAGCGCCACCGCCGGTTCTTGGACTCGTCGGGGCTAGGATTCGGGGTATACGAATCGCTAGAGGCATAGGCCAAGACCATTTGGCATACAGCAGCCAGATAGATAGGGCGCACATAGGGCGGTTGGAGAACGGCAGACGCGCAGCGACCATCCCGACACTAGCGACTTGCAATGGCGCTGGGTTGTCAGGTTGGCGACTTCTTTCCGGATGTGCAGGAGCTTGCGGAGCTACTCGGGGCGGAACAGATCAAGCCGAAAGAACGCGGAGCTGATAGCTGACTTTGCAGCGTCAGGCTTTTTTTCTTCCGGGCCAGGCAGCGAGCAAAAGTGTTGGTACGTCAGCTGGTACTAGCAATAAAGGAATCGGGATATTTCCTTCTAATACAGATAGTTACAGCTTCGCCCCGAGTCCTATCGGAAAACGCCGCACGTCCTGTGCGGCGCCCTCCGGGTCTCCAGGCGTTCTCGCAAGTTCGGTCCTGCGCCAAGCTTTTCCTGGCAACAGCAACAGCAACAGCAACAGCAACAGCAACAGCAATTATTGAATTGCCGATCCAGATCCAGATCCAGATCCCGATGCTGTTGCTGTGAGTCGTCTCGGTCTTACGAAGGCAATAGAAGACCGGAGGGCGGCCCGCATGGATGCGGGCCGTTTTTCATCGGGACAGGAATGTCCCGTATGAAAAATCCCTGCGGAGGCACCGCTCGTGCGGGCTTGTGATTCAATGAAAAGCAACTTCTTTGGTTAGCTTTGACTGAAGGGAATCCAGACGGACTTTTGTTGCTTATGACAAAAGAAAGTAACCCGCCGCTTTAGCGGCGGAAGCTTTAGGCGTTTGATCCTGATCTTGCTTGAGCGATACGGCGCAAGACTGCCAGGACGTGGTCGCGGCTTGCGCCGCTCCTACCCCAGCGACGGCACGCCGCTTCGGCGGACGACTTCGGCATTGTTGCCCTGAGCGTTCCTTGGTCGCGGCTTGCGCCGCTCCTACCCAGAGAAGCAGCCGCGGCCCGGTGCCCCTCCTTGGTCACTAGACGACCGGTCTAATTGCGGCTATCGTGCCGCCCATGAACGCCACCCCCGCCGCTACCGACGTCCGCCGGCACATCCTCGAGGTGGCCCACCCGCTGTTCCTGCGCAAGGGCTTCACCGCGGTCGGGCTGTCGGAGGTGTTGGCCGCGGCGCAGGTGCCGAAGGGCTCGTTCTATCACTACTTCGGTTCCAAGGAAGCCTTCGGCGAAGCGGTGCTCGAGGTCTATTTCGCCGAATACCTGGGGCGGATGGACGCGTTATTGTCGCAGCCCGGCACCGGGGCGCAGCGGACGATGGCCTTCTTCGAGGACTGGCTCGATTCGCAGACCGGCGAGGAAAGCCAAAGCCGCTGCCCGGTCGTCAAGCTCGGCGCCGAGGTCTGCGATCTGTCGGAAAGCATGCGTGCGGCGCTGGCGCGCGGCACGCGTGGGGTCGTCGATCGTCTGGCCCAGTGCATCGAGGCAGGGCGCGTGGACGGCTCGCTCGCCGGTCTCGCCGATGCCTCGGATTCGCAGGCGACCGCGGTCGCGCTCTACCAAAGCTGGCTCGGCGCCAGTCTGCTGGCCAAGATCGCCCGCGACCGCAGCGGCCTGGACATGGTCATGGCCGGCACGCGCGAGCGGCTGGGCCTGGCCCAGGGCGCCTAAGCCGAGGCGGGAGCGTGCCTGCGTTCCCGCCTTTGTTTTGCCTGTTTTATAGACGACCGGTCTATTTGTTGTCTCGGCCGATCGCCACCACCCCGCTTATGAGCCATCCAACCTACCCCAGCGCTAAAGGAATGCACTCATGTCGCAACGCGATACCGTCAACCGCCGCATCGTCCTGGCCAACCGCCCGCGCGGCTTGCCGACGGCCCAGGATGTCCGCATCGAAGAAACCGCCGTGCCGACGCCCGACGAAGGCCAGGTGCTGCTGCGCACCCTGTATCTGTCGCTCGATCCCTATATGCGCAATCTGATGGACGAGGCCGGGACCAGTTACGCGCCGCCGGTGGCGCTGGGCGCGCCGATGGTCGGCGGCACGGTCAGTCGCGTCGCCGCCTCGCGGCACCCGCAGTTCCGCGTCGGCGAGGTGGTGCTCGGCAATGCCGGCTGGCAGGACTACGCCCTGTCCGATGGCAAGGATCTGCAGGCGCTCGGCGACATGCCGCAGCCCTCGTTCGCGCTCGGCGGCCTCGGCATGCCGGCGTTCACCGCCTACGTCGGCCTGCTCGACATCGGCCAGCCGCAAGCCGGCGAAACCGTGGTCGTGGCCGCGGCGACCGGTGCGGTCGGCTCGGTGGTCGGGCAGATCGCCAAGCTCAAGGGCGCGCGCGTGGTCGGCATCGCCGGCGGCGCCGACAAATGCCGCCATGCGGTCGAGGAGCTCGGCTTCGACGTGTGCCTGGACCGCCACGACCCCCGACTGGCCGAACACCTTGCCGCGGCCTGCCCGGACGGCATCGACGTCTATTTCGAGAACGTCGGCGGCGCCGTGTTCGACGCGGTGTTGCCGCTGCTCAACATCGGCGCACGCGTGCCGGTCTGCGGCGTGATCGCGCACTACAACGGCGCTGAGCACACGTCGGGCCCGGACCGTTTGGCGAAGACGATGACCGCGCTGCTGCAGAAGCGCATCCGCATGCAGGGTTTCATCATCCTCGACCATTACGGCGACCGCTTCGAAACGTTCAGCCGCGACATGAGCCAGTGGGTCGCCGAAGGCCGGGTCAAGTTGCTCGAGGATGTCGTCGACGGCCTGGAGAATGCGCCGACGGCTTTCATCGGCCTGCTCGAAGGGCAGAACCTCGGCAAGCGCGTGGTGCGAGTCGCCGCGGCCTGAGGCGAGGTTCGGCCCGGACTGCGCGGGTAAGGTTCGGGCCGGACGCCCGGCGCGCATGCGAGCGGCGTCCTCGTGGCTTGCATGCGTGCGACGGATTCAATCCACGTCGGCGCCGGGCCGTTGCGCGATCGCGTACACCGCCTGCACCACCTTGGCCATGCGTGCGTAGTCGAGCTTGTCGTAGGTGTCGCTGGCTTGATGGTAGGTCGTGCTGCGCAGGAAGGCGGTGTCGCTGACCATGAAGGCCGGATAGCCTTCATGCCAGTAGCTCAGGTGGTCGGAGAAATCGATGCCCTGCAATAGCGGCGGGGCATTGATCGAGTGCACCGGCAGGTCGGTCGCGCCGGCCATGATCGCCTTGAGCCGGCGCAGGTGGCCGAAGTCGCCCAGCCTGCCGACCAGGATCACGAAGTCGCCGCGGTCCGGGTACAAACGGTCCATGCCGCGCAGCGGATAACGCTGGCTACCTGGGCGGTCGCTGAAGCGGCCGATCATCTCCAGCGACAGCATGAACTCCACTTCGCGCCCGCTCGCCTTGAGCGAACGCGCATGCCAGGCGCTGCCCATGTGCTCGCTGCGGAAATGCGGCGGCTCTTCCAGGGTATAGGCGACCAGTTCGACCGCATGCGCGGGCGGGTTGCGGCCTAGCAGGCGCGCCAGCTCCAGCAGACCGGCGACGCCGCTGGCGTTGTCGTCGGCGCCCGGCGTATGCGTGCGCGGCGAATAGCCGCGGGGATCGTCGTTGTCTATGCCGACATCGGCGAAGGAGTCGTAATGCGCGCCGATCACCCGCACCGGCCCGGTGTCCGGGCCGAAGCGCACGATCACGTTGCGGTAGGTGCTTTCTTCGACCGTTACGTCCTGATAGGAGACGCGGCCGCCGCTGTTGGCGAATTCGCCGCGGATGAAGTTCGCGGAGCGCTCCAGGCTGTCGGGCTGGTCGTAGCTGCGCGGGTACAGATCGACCGAGAGGTGCTTGACGTCGGCCTTCAGCCGCGCCGCGTCGACGATGACCGGCGGCGATGGCAGCGGAGTGACGTAAGGTTGTACGACTGCGGCGACGGTGCCCGCCGCGACCAGCGCCGTTGCGCCGGCAAGAATGAGCAAACGGCGAACCAACATAGAGAGCGACTGCCTTGTCCGTGGGCTGGCCAAGGGCCCGGCCAGGCAGGCAGATATACCAGCGAATGCGGTCGGTTTGCGACTGCGTTCGATGTGCCGTGGACTCCGTGGGCCGGTTCCCGGTGCCGGTCGGCGTTTCCAACGGCAGGCTTCGCCGCGACTCTCGGCGTTCCAGGCCTGTATGTGGCGGCAATCGCGAATGCGGCGGTCGCGGGCTTTACAGTTTCTTCAGGCCTTGGTTGTCGAACCCGTCCGGGCTCTCTTTCATCGTCGACTCGGTAATACTGGAAGCGCCGCGTCCGGCCAGCGTGTTCGCCACACCCAGGGCCAGATCGATCGCGACGGCGGTCTGGCCCAGCAACTTACGCGCGCCATTGGTGGGTTCGAGGAAGTCGTAGCCGGCCATGACCGCTCTGATCGCCACTTCCTGGTTGGCCATGAAGGCCGCGATCGGTACCGCATTCGTCGCCGGCGCTGCGCCCGTGGTATTGGCGAGGGAGCGGTTGTACGCGCGGGCAAGCTCTTCTGCGGCCGCGGCCCTCTCGCTCTCGGGCAGTGTCCAATAATCGATCACGACACGTGGAGTCGGGGCCGAGGTCGAGCCGGCACTGGAACCGGTACTGGAGTTGGAAGCGGTAGTCGGCACGAAGTTGGTAAGGTTGACCGGCGCCGGAGGCGTGTAGTTGGTTGACTGATCGATGAAGTCCCGGTCGGCTTTCACCGCGGCCATCAACGATCCCGTGTCGAAGCGGATCAGCCGCTCCCTGGTCCAGCCGGCGAGCACAAGATAACTGTGGGTGTTGACGAGCGATTCGTCGAGCTGCCGCAGCAAGAGCGCCGGGTGGGCCGGAACATCGCTGCCGCCGATACTGCCGCTGGTGCTGCCGCTATCGCTGTCGCTATCGCTGCTGTCGTCATTTCTCAGCGATGCCCGGTCTGTGCTCATGTCCTCGTTGTAGTTCAAGACTCTGCGAAACTGCTCCAGGATCTGCGCTTGGCGCTCCGTACCCATGCCGATCTGCTTAACCAAATCCTCCACCATCTCGTACCAATGCACGCGATGCAGGATGTCCATCGCCGCCCAATCGTCGGATCGCATCGGGGCTTTGAGGAGATGGCGGATGATGCCGTCCAGGGTCACCGCATCGATGCCGTCCTGAGGATCGACTTTCGAGAGCGCGAACAGATCGCTGATGGTTTTGGCTTTGGCTTTAGCGTCGGCCTGTTCGGCCTCTTTGGGCGGCTTGTTTCCCATGAGGGGGCTCCCGTGGGCGCAATGGCGGAATGCACAAAGAAACGCCGTCGGCAGGCGTTCGTGAAACCCGAACGGCGAAGGGCGCTCGCGCCGCCGTGCGCGTTGACATGAGCCCCTGCGGGTGGAGGGCGGCGGCCCCGGCCTGGCATTCAGGGCCGCCGCGCCGGCTCAGCCCGGGAACTCCGCGAGCGGCTGCCACACATCCGGCTTCACCCCGATGCGCAGATCGATCAGGTTCACGCCGACCGGCGACATCACCAGCAGCTCCTTGGGCCGCGCGAACCAGATCACCGCGATCTTGGTCGCCATGTCGAGGTCGTTGCTGTTGAGGTACAGCTTCATCTTCGGCACGTTGTCCTTGCCGAGCACCGTCCACGGCTGCTGGACCAGGCCATCGGTATTGATGCGATAGAAGAACTGGTAGGTGTCGTAGGCGGTTTCTTCGTCCAGCCCCGTGCTGAAGAACCAACCGTTCTCGCGGTTCTTGTCGATGCACCAGCGCTCGGCTTCGATGGCCAGGGTGCCGGTGTCCACCAACTGCCTGAGGTTGGCGCGGCTGGTCTGGATGTTGTCGGATCTCCATGGCCTGAATCCGCCGGATCGTTTGACATCGCCCGGGGTGCGTCCGGGTTTGCCTCCGATGGGGCCGTCTTCGCCGCGATAGGCATAAGTCATTGCATGTCTCCGTTTCGATGGGGTGAGGGCGAACGCGCGCTGTGTACGCAGCCGCGGTCGACCGCGGGCGCGGCGCCGGCCGTACCCGCATCGGAAACGAACGTTGTCGGAGGAGTCAGTGTGAAAGGCCGCTAGGCAGGCGCATATGCTGCCGCCGCGGGCGTGTGCCCGTTTATGCCCGTCTCGCGACTTCGCTCGATGAAGTCGCGACAAGCTCGGGCTTCGACGGTCAATCGTCTGATTGCACCAAGGCCGCATCTGGATGGCCCCGGCCTTGCGTGGCCGGGGCCGTCGCGCCGACTCAATTTCCGTTGTAGTCCTCGAGGGGCAGCCACGCGTCCGGATTCCTGCCGATGCGCAGATCGATCCGGTTCACGCCGACCGGCGACATGACCAGCAACTGCATGGGGCTGGCCATCCAGATCACCGCGATCTTGGTCGCCGTGTCGAGGTCGTCGCTGTCGAGGTACAAGTGCATCTCCGGCGCGCCGATATCGCCCAGCACCGTCCATGCCTTCTGGGTCAGGCCGCTGATGTCGAAGCGGTAGAAATAGGGAGAGGCGCGGTAGTCGGTGGGTTCATCCAACTGCGAGCTGAAGAACCAGCCGTCCTTGCGGTCTTTTTCGCCGCACCAGCGCGCGGCTTCCAGAGCCAGGGTACCGTTGTTGACCAACCTGCGCAGGTTGGCGCGGCTGATGGCGAGGCTGTCCGAGTTCCACGGCTTGAAACCGCTGGCCAGCTTGATCTCGGACGGGATCACGCCGGTGGCGCTCTCACTGGGGTTTTCCGGGCAGAAATAGGCGTGGGTTATTGCGGTCTCCGTTTCGGTGGGGGGCGATCGAGCGGTTCCTTGCGCAGCGGCGACCGTGCCCGCATCGGAACCAAGGTTCTGCACAGGAGCTCGCGCTAAGTCGTTGCCGGGGACGGCCATACCTGATGGATATCGACCATGCGGATTCCGGTGCGCAGCGGGGTGTGTCCGTCGAGACTAGCGGCGTCGCCGGCGGGCTTCCGGTCGTTGGATCACGCTTCCTCATGCGCCGCGCGACGGATGTCGGGACTCGGAACGGGGTTGTCGTTCGAGCGGATATCGGTCGCATGCGCCGTGCTCGTGCGCAGGCATCGGCCTAGCGCGTAATCTCTCATCGACACCCCGGTATTCAAACCGGGCCGCGATGCGCTGGCGCTGCCGGCAGCGCGCCGCAGGCTCCTTTCGCATGACGGATGATTCGATGACCGCTTTGGACACACGTGGGACGCCTTGGCTGCGCTGGCTGTTGCTGGCGCCGGCGATCGCCTTGTCCGCCGTCTGGGGTGGGCTGGCCTTGTGGTATCGATTGCCGCTGGCGGTGGCGTTCAAGGGCGCGATGGTGGCGGCCTTCGTCGTCAGCGCGCTGGCGGCGTTGTTAGCCGTGCGCCGCCTGCGCAAACCGGCGTTATGGGTCTACCTGGTGGCTTTCGCCGGCGTGCTGCTGTGGTGGAGCACGCTGCGTCCGTCGCAGAACCGGGCGTGGGCCGACGACGTGGCCCGCCACTTGCACGTGCAGGTCGACGGCGACCGGGTCCGGCTCGAGAATGTGCGCAATTTCGATTGGCGCAGCGACGACGACTACACGCCGCGTTGGGAGCGCCGCGAATACGACCTCGATCGTCTGCAGTCGGCGGATCTGGTGTTGTCGTACTGGATGGGGCCGGCGATCGCCCACACCCTGGTGTCGTTCGGGTTCGACGACGGCCGCAAGCTGGTGTTCTCGGTGGAGATCCGCAAGGAGCGCGGCGAGCAGTTCTCGACCCTCGGCGGTTTCTTCCGCGAGTTCGAGACCACCCTGGTCGCGGCCGACGAGCGCGACATCCTGCGGGTGCGCAGCAACGTGCGCAACGAGGATGTCTATCTGTATCGGCTGCGCTTGCCGAAGGCGGCGCTGCGTTCGCTGTTTCTCGGCTATGTCGCCGAAGCCGGCAAGCTCGAACGGCAGCCGAGCTTCTACAACACCCTGACCAGCAACTGCACCACCATCGTGTTCGACCTGATGCGCCAGATAGCGCCGGGCCTGCCGCTCGATTACCGATTGCTGCTGTCGGGCTATCTGGCCGAGTACGCCTACGACCAGGACGGCTTAGTGCCGGGTTACGACTACCGCACCCTGCACGATCGCGGACGCGTGACCGATCGCGCGCGCGCAGCGGGCGACTCGTCGGCGTTCTCGGAACTCATTCGCGAAGGCGTGCCGGGCGTGGCGGCCGATCGGGTCGGCGCGCGCTGAGGCCTCCGCGCGCGAATCGAGACGCTGTGGACTGGGCTCACTCTACGCGCGACAAGCCGAAACCCTGCAGGTATTCGTCGGTGACTTTGGGCATGCCGGGGCCGCTCCACACGAACGAGAAGATCGCATCCTCGCGGATGGTGTCGGTGATCTTCGGTGCGGTGACGCCCGGCACGCCGTCCAAGGCGGCCACGCCCAGATCGGACATGGGCACAGGCGACAGCTTCGGATTGCCGTTACGCCTCAATCGGATCGACAGGCGCATGGCCTTCCCCTTGGTGGTGGACGTTGTGTGCGATACAGCCTAGGCGGTGGGCCGTGACAGCCCCGTCAGCTCTCGGAGGCTGCGGGCATAGTTCGCATGCGGCGGGATGCGGCAATGCAGGTCGACCCATGAGCGCATGAGTCCGAAGTCGGCCAGATAACGGTCGTTGAGATCCGGCTCGGCGCGCAGACGCCATGCGAAAGACACGCACACGCAGGCCGAGGTTTGCCAACCGATTTCGGGTTCCGCCGAGCCGGGCATAGCGTTGATGGCTTGCAGGGCGAGTTCCTGCAGCGGCACGGCGAGGAACCGCGGATCCAGCGTCCGCCTCAGTGCCGCGACCCAGCGCGATCCCATAGGCCGATCGGTCGCCGCGCGATAGGCGCCGAAGCCATGCGCATGCTTGTCGTCGGGCTGGATGCGGTCATCGGGCTCGTTGGCACTGCTCATGGCGCGCATGACCAGCGGATACTGCGTGAGGTTGCTGTTGCCTGGCCGTCCGATCGGTAGCTGCATGGTCGTCCCCTGGGCGGAAGTGTGCTTTCCATGGCCAGCATGGGCGCGCCGGGTGACTGCCACCTAACCCCTGCGATGGCGGTTCAGTTTGAGCGTTTGCGCCTGCGCCGCATCGCGGTCGGTTCGGGACGATCACCGCCGTTCGAGCGATGCCGCGCGCCGCTCATTCGGCGGTGGACTCCAGCATCGTCAACAGCTCCGACAAAGCATCGTCGAGCGAGCGCAGGCGGGCCGGCGCCAGGCTCGCCATGATGCGGCGCTCGTTCTCGATGTGCGCCTCGACGGCCCGGTCGATCAGCGCCAGGCCGGCCGGCGTCAGTTGCACCAACAGGCTGCGCGCATCGCTCGGGTTGGCCCGGCGCTCGATCCAGCCGGCCGCTTCCAGCCGTTGCAGGCGGTGGGTCATGGTGCCGGAGGTGATCATCAGCGCCGAGAACAGCGCGGTGGGCGCCAGGCAATGGGGCGCACCGGAACGCCGCAGCGTGGCCAGCACGTCGAACTCCCAACTGGTCATGTCGAAGGTCGAGAAGGTCTTGTCCAGCCGACGCTGCAGCAGGGCCGCGCAGCGCTTGACCCGGCCGATGGCGCCCATCGGGCTGGCGTCGAGGTCGGGACGCTCGCGGCGCCATTGGTCGAGGATCGCGTCGACCGAGTCGGGCTGTCGTTTGCTCGTGGCCACGAGGGCTCCCTGATTTTGTCTTGACATCAAGATAAATTGTCTTCAGGCTAGGATCTTATCTTGAATTGAAGATAGTTTCATGAGCGCAGCCTCGCACCGCGCGGTCTGGATCGACATGCTCCTGACCGCCCTGGCCCCCGCCATCTGGGGTTCGACCTACATCGTCGCGTCCGAGCTGTTGCCGCCGGACCGGCCTTTCACCGCCGCCCTGATCCGCACCTTGCCGGCCGGCCTGTTGCTGGTCGCCTTCATGCGGCATTGGCCGGCGCGCGGCGAATGGCTGCGTCTGCTGGTCTTGTCGGGCTTGAACATCGCGGTCTTCCAGGCGCTGCTGTTCGTCGCCGCTTACCGCCTGCCCGGCGGTCTCGCCGCGGTGGTCGGCGCGATCCAGCCCTTGCTGGTGATCGCCCTGACCTGGGCGGTCGACCAACGCCGGCCGCTGCAGTTCACCGTCTGGGCCTGTGTGCTCGGCGTGGTCGGCATGGGCGTGCTGCTGCTGTCGCCGGACACGGTCTGGGAGCCGGTCGGCATCGCCGCGGCCCTGGCCGGTGCCGCCTGCATGGCGACCGGCAACTACCTGACCCGGCGCTGGCGCAGCGACCTGCCGGTGTTCGCCCTGACCGGTTGGCAGTTGCTGCTCGGCGGCCTGATGTTGGCGCCGGTCGCCCTCGCCATCGATGCGCCGCTGCCGCACCTGAGTCTGTTGCAGGTATCGGCCTATGCGTATCTGTCGATCGCCGGCGCCTTGCTGTCGTACGCCCTGTGGTTCCGCGGCCTGGCGCGTTTGCCGCAGGTGGCGGTGTCCTCGCTCGGCCTGTTGAGCCCACTGACCGCGGTGATCCTCGGTTGGGCCCTGCTGGGGCAAGCCCTTACCGGCGTCTCTCTGCTCGGCCTGCTGGTCGTGCTCGGCAGCGTCCTGGCCGTGCAATGGCGCAGCAGCCGGCCGGCTTGAACTCGACCGTCTCTGTCCTCCGATCTTTCCCGAGAAGCGCCATGAACCATCCGATCAGACAACTCATCGAATCGCGCGTGTCGGCCAACCGTTACGACCCCGACCGGCAGATTTCCGACGACGACATCGCCGCCCTGGTCGATCAGGCCACGCGCGCGCCGTCGGCGTACAACTTCCAGAACTGGAAATTCATCGCCGTGCGCACGCCGGAGGCGAAAGCGCGCCTGAAAGCGCTGTCCTACGGCCAGCAGAAGATCGCCGACGCCTCGGTGGCGTTCATCGTCTGCGGCACGCTCGCGGCGCACGAACACTTGCACCGGGCGCTGCAACCCTCGGTCGAGGCCGGGATCATGGCCCAGTCGATGGCCGACGGTTGGGTCGCCCAGGCGACGCGTGCGCACGCCGACGATCCGTCCTTGCAACGCGACGAAGCGATTCGTTCCGCGTCGCTGGCGGCGATGACCTTGATCCTCGCCGCCGAAGGCATGGGCTGGGCCACCGGCGCGATGGGCGGGATCGATTTCGCGGGCGTCGCGCGCGAGTTCGCCCTCGCCGCCGACGAAGTGCCGGTGCTGGTCGTCACCGTCGGCCATCCGCTGCCGGGCAACTGGCCGCAAAAACCGCGCAAGCCGGTGCACGAAGTCATCGCGTTCGCCTAAGCGGGGCGTTCGCCTGAGCGGAGCCGGTACCGGCCCGATGCATGCCGGCGCGGCCTTGCGTTCGCCGCGTCGAACGTCGCGGATCGGGCACCGGCGACGCATTCCCGGCACGCGCCGGGCGGGTACTATCCGAGGCGCAGGGGGCGATATCTGAGGACGACCGCGATGACATCATCGGGGCAGAGCTTGCCGCGCGTGGCCTTGCTGGAAGACGACGCGCTGCTGCGCGAGCGGGTGTTGGTGCCGGGCCTGGCGAACTTCGGTTTCGCGGTGACCGGCATGGACACGGCAGCCGCGCTGCACCTGCATCTGGCCGCGGCGACGTTCGACATCGTCGTGCTGGATGTGGGCCTGCCCGATGCCGACGGCTTTGCAGTCGCGCGCGAGGTGCGCGAGGCGTTTCCCGGCATCGGCATCGTCATGCTGACCGGACGCGGCGACACCTTGGATCGCGTGCGCGGATTGAGCCAGGGCGCCGACGCTTATCTGACCAAGCCGGCCGAGGTCGAAGTGCTGGCGGCGACTTTGCACAGTCTGGCGCGTCGCTTGCGCGGTGCAGCACCGGTGCGCCGCCGCTGGCAGCTCGACGCCGATGGCTGGTGCCTGCTGTCGCCGTCCGGCGGCGCGGTGGCACTGACCCGTACCGAGCGTCGCGTCGTCGAGCGACTCACCGCTGCATCCGGGCAGTTGGTGACGCGCGAGCAACTGGTCGCGGCGCTGACCGACAATGTCTACGACTTCGACATGCACCGTCTCGACTCGCTGGTCTATCGCTTGCGTCGCAAGGTCGCCGACGCCTGCGGCGAACCCTTGCCGCTCAACGCCGTGCACGGCGAAGGCTACGTACTCGGCGGCGCGCACTGAACGATCGGTCCGACGCAGTCGTCAGGCCATGGCCTCGGCGTTATCGACCGCCTCGTGGGCCAACGGCAGGCGAATGGTGAACGCGGTGCCTGCGCCGGGCGCGCTGTCGACGCGGATGTCGCCCCCCAGGGCCTTGACCAGGTCGTGCACCACCGACAGGCCCAGGCCGGTGCCATGGGCAGCCAGCTTGGTGCTGAAGAACGGTTCGAACACGCGTTCGCGCACGTGCTCGTCCATGCCCAGGCCGTTGTCGGCCAGGCGGATTTCGATCTCGCTGCCTTGCGCCGTCGCGGCGATCGCGAAGCGGCCGCCGTCGGGCATCGCATCGCGCGCGTTCGCGGCGATATTGAGAACCATCAGCTCGAACTCGCTGCGATCCAGACGCACCGGCAATGCGGCGGCGACGGCCGGCAGTTCCAGGCGGACCGCGGCAGGCAGCAGCTGCCGCAGCATGGGCTGCAGGTCGCGCAGCGCGCGCGCCGCATCGAAGGTCTCGATCCGCAGCACGTCGTTGCGGCTGAAGATGAGCAGCTTGCGGGTCACCGCGCAGCCGCGCTCGGCCGCTTCCTCGACGCCCTCGAGGGCGGCGGCCAAGGCCGCGCTGCGTTCGCGCGGGTCCGGCAGGTCGAGCGCGGCATCGCGCTGCGCGGCGAAGCCCTGGATCAGCCCGAGGATGTTGTTGAAATCATGGGCGATGCCGCTGGCCAGGCGTCCGCTGGCCTCCATCTTCTGGGCATGGATGAGCTGGGTCTGGGCGCGTTCGCGCCGGGCCATCTCCAATTGCAGTTCGCGGCCGCGCGCGTTCGATTCGTCCAGGCTTTCGCGCAATGCGGTGACGGCGCGGTCGAGGATCGCGGTGATGATCAGGTAGCTCGCCACCAGCGAGGGCGCGTTGCGCAGGGCATTGCCGATCCATTGCGGGCCCTTGGCGGTGTTGTGGGCATCGGTGGCGAAACCGATGGCGAAGATCGCCAGCAACAACGCGAACACCGTCCACAGCGCGCGCCGGCCCAGCACCACGCCGGCGATGACCAGGGTCAGGATCATCGCGGTCTGGTCGATCAATTGCGCCTGCGTGCCGAGCTTGTGGAAGGCCAGCGCCAGCGAGGTCAACAGCGCGCCGAGGAACAGCATCATCGCCGTGCGGTAACGATCGCGGCGGATCAGCCGCACGCACAACAACGCCAGCGCGGCGGTGGTCAGGTCGAGCAGCAGGACGATGGCCCAGCCCGCGGGAATCGGCCGCGACGACAGATGCCAGGCCCAGTTGGCCGGCAGGGCGATGCCGTAGAACAACAGCAGCAACTGCATCGCCGGCGCGTTGCGGCGATCGACGGCATCGGCGATGGGGGCGCTGCGCAACCAGTGCGCGAAGGGTTTCCACATGGGCTAGGCGGCTCGTCGTGTCGGACGCGGAGGGAGGACGCAGCGGCACGGTCGCACGTCGTCCATGGCGCTGGCGATCCGAACGGCCGCGGCCGTCGGTGAGAACTCGGTGATTATTCGGTGAGATCGCGAGCGTGACAACGCGGAAGCCGGCGTCTTAGGTTCGCACTCAGCCGATGTCGTCATCCACGCACGCGGCGAATCATGCAGGCGACCGGCCAGGGCGGGGCCGGCCATTCATCCAACGGCATTCGATGCGACGGCATCGACCGGTCTTCCGGTCGTTCTGGGCCGACGGGCGTCGCATGCCTCCGAAACGACACAGTGGGCGGGAGAGCGATCGATGAACAAGATTTTCAGCCGCGTATGGAGTCACGCCAAGCAGGCGATGGTGGTGACCTCGGAATTGGCCTCGAGCGGCGGCAAGCGCGATGGCCGTCGCCGCCTGGCCGATGCCAGCGCCGGCGTGGCGGCGATGAGCCTGTTGCTGGCATTGGGCGCTCCACCTGCATGGGCCGATGACGTCGTCGTCGGCACGGCGACGAGCGCCGCGCCGACGGCCGAATCGATCGCCGCCGACGAGACTTGCGCACGCGCGCAGGCCGACGATGCGGCGGATGGCGACTGCGCCGCGGCCGCACAGGCCGTCGCCGCGGCGACGCCGATCGTCGATACGCCCTACTTCAAGATCAACGGCCCCGAAGATCTGCCGTGGACGCCGGAAGTCGAAGGTCCGGTCGATGCCATCGCCGATGGCTACAGCGCGATCGCGATGGGCTCCGGCGCCAAGGCCGAAGGCGATTACGCCAGCGCCATCGGCGACAGCAGTTGGGCGGCGAACAATGCCGCCACCGCGGTCGGCGCGCAGAGCGCGGGCGTAGGCATCGGCGCCAGCGCTTTCGGCCAGGGCGCGATGGGCTTCGGCGATGCCAGCACCGCGATCGGCCAGAGTGCGTTCGCCGGCGGTTTCGGCAACACCGCGCTCGGCGCCGGCGCCGAAGCCACCGCCGAGCAAGCCGCCACCGCGCTGGGTGCCTTGAGCACGGCGGCCGGCATGGGCTCGGTTGCGATCGGCGGTTATGCCCAGGCCTATGGCAGCGGCAGCCTGGTCGGCGGCTTCAATGCCGGCGCCAACGGCGAAGCCGGCGTGGCCCTGGGCGCGAATTCGCGCGCGGTGGCCGGCGACTTCGGCGTGGCCATCGGCGGCTATGCCAACGCGGTCGGCGGCGGCAGCGTCGGCATCGGCGGCAACAGCCTGGCCTATGGCGCGCGCGCGGTCGCGCTCGGCCACAACGCCGCGGCGAGCGGCGAAGGCGCCATCGCCCTCGGCGGCAGCGAATGGGTCGATCTCGATGGCGACGGTGCACCCGATGTCGGCGAGGCGACCTATGCCGAAGGCCAGAACGCGATCGCGATCGGCAACGTCGCCGGCGCCAGCGGCATCGGCGCGCAAGCGATCGGCGATCACGCCAACGCCTTGAACCACCACGCCACCGCCAGCGGTGCGCAGAGTCTGGCCGCGGGCGAGGCGAGCACCGCGACCGGCGCCTACAGCGTCGCCAGCGGCGTCGAGAGCAGTGCTTACGGCTATCAGAGCCAGGCCGCGGGCGATCATGCCACCGCGGCCGGCGGTTCCAGCCTGGCCTTGGGCCAGGGCGCTTCCGCGTTCGGCACCGGCGCGAACGCGATCGGCGACTACAGCATCGCCAGCGGTTATGGCAGCGTCGCCGACGGCGCGAATTCGGTCGCTCACGGCAATGGCGCCCAGGCCCAGGGCGGCGGCGCCATTGCTCTGGGCAGCGCCAGCGTCGCGATGCACGGCAACGGCATCGCCATCGGCAACCAGAGCCTCGCCCAGGGCTTGGGCGCGACTGCGATCGGCGGTCTGGCCGAGGCCAGCGGTTTGTTCGCCACCGCTCACGGCATGTTCGCCCGGGCCAACGGACGCGAGAGTTCGGCCTTCGGCGCGGCGGCGACCGCCAACGGTTGGAAGGCGAGCGCGCTCGGCGTGGGGGCCTGGGCCGAGGGGCTGTTCGCCACCGCGCTCGGCGCCGATGCGCAGGCCAAGGACGTATCGGTCGCGGTCGGCCAGGGCACGCTCGCCGACATCGCCTCCACCGCCGTCGGCGTGCAGGCGCGCGCCGGCGAAGGCGGCGTCTCGGTCGGCAACAACACCCTGACCTCGCTCAACAGCGTCGCTCTCGGCCGCGAAAGCTGGGCCACCGGCACCGAAGCGACTTCGGTCGGCTACAACAGCTACGGCAATGGCGACGGCGCCGCGGCCTTGGGCTCGAATGCGTGGGCGATGGCGGGCAACAGCACCGCGGTCGGTTCCTACACTTCGGCGACGGCCGACAACAGCGTGGCTCTCGGCCACGGCTCCAGCACCGGCGACCGTGCCAACACGGTGTCGGTCGGCGCCGCGCAAGCCTGGACCGATCAATACGGCAACACCTTCGCCGCGATCGACCGGCAGATCGCCAACGTCGCCGCCGGCACCGAGGCGACCGACGCGGTCAACAAGGCCCAGCTCGACGCCGTCGCCGACAGCGTCGGCGATGCCAACGATTACCTTGCCGCCGATGGCGCCGGCGACGGCAGCGATGCCGCCATCGCCGATGCCGAACATGCCAGCGCGGTCGGCGCCAACGCCGTCGCCGGGGGCGTCGAGAGCACCGCGGTGGGCTATCAAAGCAATGCGGTCGGCGATCATTCGACCGCGGTCGGCGGTTCAAGCCTGGCCCTGGGGCAGGGCGCATCGGCGTTCGGCACCGGCGCCAACGCGATCGGCGAACAGAGCACCGCCAACGGCTACGGCGCGGTCGCCAACGGCGCGAACAGCGCCGCGGTCGGCAGCGATGCCCTCGCCGACGGCGACGACAGTTTCGCCGGCGGCAACGGCGCGCAAGCCAACGGCGGCGGCGCGGTCGCGCTCGGCGCCGGTTCGGTGTCGAACGGCGCCTTGGGTGTGTCGATCGGTTCGGGCGCGCAGAACAACGGCTTCCTCGCCACCGCAGTCGGCGGCCTGGCGCTCGCCGATGCGCCGTTCTCGACCGCGCTCGGCAGCTTCGCGACCGCGTCGGCCTGGCAATCGACCGCGGTCGGTTCCGGCGCGTATGCGCAGGGTTGGAACTCGACTTCGGTCGGCGCCAACTCCAGCGCGGGCGGCGGTGGCGTCGCCGTCGGCGTCGGCGCCAAATCCGGCTACTGGCAGTTCGACGAGAGCACCGGCGAGAACGTCTACATCGCCACCAGCGGCACTGCGGTCGGTGAGAACGCCGCCGCGACCGGGCAGTACAGCACCGCCCTGGGCGGTTTCTCGGCGGGCTCCTTCAGCTCCGCCGGCGCGAGCGGTCTGTACAGCACCGCGCTCGGCGCCGGTGCGTATGCCGGTTCGTACTGGGACAGCAGTCTGGTCGGCGACTACACCACGGCGGTGGGCGCCGAGAGCTGGGCGATCGGCGGTTCCTCGACCTCGCTGGGCTTCAACAGTTTCGCCCAGGCCGAGCACGCGACCGTGCTCGGCGCCAATGCCTGGACCACGCCGGAGGCGGCCAATGCGGTGGCCTTGGGCGAGGGCTCGCTGGCCGACCGCGCCGACAGCGTATCGGTGGGCGCCGCCCGCGCCTGGACCGATGCCGGCGGCACCGTGCACGCCGCCATCGATCGCCAGATCGCCAACGTCGCGGCCGGCACCGAAGCCACCGATGCGGTCAACAAGGCGCAGCTCGATGCGGTGGCCGGCGGCGTCAGTCAGGCCAATCACTACTTCAAGTCCAGCGGCAAGCAGGACGGCAGCGACGACGCCAGCATCAACGGGCAGGGCGCGTTGGCCGCAGGCGCGAGTGCGGTCGCCAACGCCAACGGCAGCACCGCGGTCGGCGCCAGCGCTCGCGCCAACAAGGTCAGCGCGTCGGCGTTCGGCAGCAATGCCCAGGCCGCCGAAACCAATGCCACCGCCCTGGGTGCGAACAGCCAGGCGATCGCCGCGACGGCGACGGCGGCCGGTTCCAATGCACAGGCGCGAGCCCAAGCGTCCACCGCGATCGGTTACGACGCGCGTGTCGCCGACGCCGCGCAGGACGGCACCGCGCTCGGTGCGCGCGCGCGGGTCACGGCGGCCAATGCGGTGGCGGTGGGCGCGGGCTCGGTCGCCGACCGTGCCGGCACGGTCGCTGTCGGCGCCGCCGGCAAGGAACGCCAGATCGCTCATCTCAAGGCCGGCAGCGCGAACACCGATGCGGTCAACGTCGGTCAGTTGAACGCGGCGGTCGAGGAGATCGACGAAACACTCGCCACCACGGTCAAGTACGACGATGACGGCAAGGGCGCACTGACTCTGGAAGGCGCGAACGGCACCGTGATCGGCAACGTCGCCGACGGCCGGCTCGCCGGCGGCAGCCGCGAAGCGGTCAACGGCGGCCAGTTGTTCCAGCTCGGCGACAGCACCGCGCAGATGCTCGGCGGCGGCGCCTCGATGGGGCCGAGCGGCATGATCGGGCCGACCTACGCCATCCAGGGCGGCAGTTACTACAACGTCGGCGATGCGCTCGGCGCGCTCGACGGCGCCATCGACGGACTCGATGCGCGCGTCGATCAGCTCGAGCACAAGCCGGGCAACGGCAATGGCAATGGTCACGGCAAGGGCAAGGCGGCGAGTGCTGGAGAAGGCGCGGTTGCCTCGAGCGGGCTGACCGACAGTGCTCCAGTCACGGCCGAAGCCAATGCGGCCTCGGTCGGCAGTGCCGGCAGCGAACGCAAGCTGAGCAACGTCGCCGCCGGCGTCGGCGCCACCGACGCGGCCAACGTGCAACAGGTGCAGGCCGCCAACGCGCAAGCGGTCAGCAGCGCCAATGCCTATACCGACAGCGCCGCGACGCGCACCTTGTCGTCGGCCAACGCCTACACCGACAGCCGCTACCAGGCGTTGAGCGATGAGTTCACCGGTCTGCGCGACGAGCTGGGCTTGCGGCTCAACAAGCAGGACCAGCGTATCGACCGCCAGGGCGCGATGAGCGCGGCGATGATGAACATGTCCATCAACGCCGCCAACAGCCGCAGCCCGCGCGGACGCATCGCCGTGGGCGCCGGCTGGCAGAACGGCGAAAGCGCCTTGTCGGTCGGTTACTCCAAGGCGATCGGCGAGCGCGCTTCGATGAGCATCGGCGGCGCCTTCAGCAGCGACGACTCGTCGGCCGGTATCGGTTTCGGTTTCGATCTGTGAGCCGGTCGCCGTTGCCGTAACGCCTCGCTCTTTCCTGCGCCGGCCCGCCTGCGCAGGAAAGACACAGGTCGGCGCAACGTCAGTCCGCTTCGCGCTTATCCACCCACAACGCAGCGAGCGCCGCGACCGGATCCCCCGCAACGGTCGCCTTGCCCGCATCCGAATCGCACTTCCCTGGGAGAGAGAAATGAAAAAGAGCACGCGCATCCTCTGCAACGGCGCGCTGGCGACCGCCGTCATCGCCGGCCTGTCGGCCTTCGCTTCGGGCTACCTGACCGGTGCCGCGCCGTGGCCGGCGTCGGGCCTGACCGCGCTGGCGACGGCGACCGGCCCGGTCGCCGGCGCGCCATCCGCGCGCAAGACCTTGCTCGGCAGCGCGCCGGCGCAGGCGCGCTTCGATCGCATCATCGTCCGCTACCAGGACGCCGCACAGACGCGCAGCCGTCCTGCCTCCGTGCTCGGCGCGGTGAATGCCGCGGCGACGCGTGCCGGCCTGGTCGGATCGCGTGCCCTCGCCGGCCGCGGCGCGTCCGTACTCGACGTGCAGCACGTGCGCCGATTGGCGACGGGCGCCGACGTGCTGCGTTTGTCGCGCGACCTCGACCGCGGCGAAACCGACCGGCTGCTGGCGGAACTGCGCGCCGATCCGGCAATGAAGTACGCCCAGCCCGATTACCTCAAGCAACGCCTGGACTTCGTGCCCGACGACCCGCGTTTCGACCTGCAGTGGCACTACACCCACCCGAGCGCAGGCATCGACGCACCGGCGGCCTGGGACACCAGCCGCGGCGACGGTGTCGTGGTGGCGGTGCTCGACACCGGCTACCTCGATCATGCCGATCTCAACGCCAACATCGTGGCCGGTTACGACTTCATCCACGACCCGGACGTCGGCGGCGACGGCGACGGACGCGATGCCGACGCGCACGATCCGGGCGACTGGGTCGGCGGCAATCCGAGCTCCTTCCACGGCACCCATGTCGCCGGCACGGTCGCCGCGCTGACCAACAACGGCGTCGGCGTGGCCGGCGTGGCGTTCGCTGCGAAAGTGCAACCGGTGCGCGTGCTCGGTCACGGCGGCGGCTACACCTCGGATATCGCCGATGCCATCGTCTGGGCTTCCGGCGGCCACGTCGACGGTGTGCCGGACAATGCCGATCCCGCTGAAGTGATCAACCTGAGTCTCGGCGGCAGCGGTTCCTGCAGTCAGGATCCGGTAACGCAGGAGGCCATCGACGGCGCGGTCGCGCGCGGCGTCACCGTGGTCGTCGCCGCCGGCAACGACAATGCCGACGCCGGCTTCTTCTCCCCGGCCAGTTGCAAGGGCGTGATCACCGTCGGCGCGAGCGGCATCGACGGCGCTCGCTCGTGGTTCTCCAACTACGGCGCCACCGTCGCCGTCACCGCGCCGGGCGGCAACGCCACCAGCGGTTCCGATCCCGACGATCGCTGGATCTGGTCGCTCGGCAACGCCGGCACCCAGGCGCCGCTGCCGAGCCCGGAGGGCGATCGCCTGATGGGCATGATCGGCACCTCGATGGCGAGCCCGCACGTCGCCGGCGTGGTTGCGTTGATGCAAGCCGCGGCCACCGAGGCAGGGCGTCCGCCGCTGACGTCGGCGCAGGTGAAGGCCTTGCTGCGCGGCACGGTCAAGCCGTTCACCGTCGCGCCGCCGGCGAGCAAGCCGCAAGGCCCCGGCATCGTCGACGCGGCCGCTGCGGTGCATGCGGCCACCCAGGAAATTCCGGTCGATCAGGGCGAACTGCTGAGCAACCGCGTCGCCATCGCCGGCCAGACCGGTGCGGCCGGCGATGCGCGGTTGTTCAAGATCGTGGTCCCGGCCGGAATGCGCAGCCTCAATCTGCGCAGCTACGGCGGCAGCGGCGACGTGTCGATCTACGTCGCCTACGAGCGCGCGGCGACACCGACGCTGTTCGATCGCAAGTCGGCCAAGCCCGGCACCGGCGAAGCGGTAGTGATCACCCAGCCGGCGGCGGGTACGTATTACCTGAGCGTGGTCGGCGAGAGCGCCTTCAGCGGTGTCTCGGTGCTGGGGGTGTATCAGTAAGGTCGGGGCAGCGTACAAGGAGGCGGGCCAAGTCCGCCTCCTTGTTGCGGCTCAGGGCTTCGGATGTGCGAGAAAGAAATCCCAGGTGAGGTTGCTCGCATCGGGGCCGGAAGGATCGCCGTAGAGGCTGCAAGGGCAGCCGCCGGGATAGGCGTGTCCGGCGCCGTCGATCAGATAGGACTCGATCAGGGACGGACCCGCAGCCGAGGCACGATAGACCTTGTGCGTATAGGATCGGCCGCCCGGGACCTGGCCGTGCACGACCTCCTCGGCGATGGTGTCGATTCCGCCGACGGTCGCCCACTGACCGACGATGCGCTCGGCGGTGGCCGGGGCGACGACGAGGTCGGCGCTGCCCTGGAAGATCAGCGCGGGCACGGCGCGGCGGCGGCTGCCCATCTCGGCGATGGCCTTGTTCCCAGAGGTTTCGGGCGACTGCAGTTGCAGGATGTCGCAGTCGTATTCGCAGCCGGCGAGGATGCTGGCGGCGGCGTAGAGGTCCGGATAGGTCACCGCCATGATGTTGGCCATGACCCCGCCGGCGGACACGCCGGTGACGTAGATCCGCCGCGGATCGACGCTGTAGCGCGAGCGCAGCTTGTTGGTGATGCCGGCGATGATCGACGGCTCGCCGAGGCCGCGATGCTGGTTGCTTTCCAGGTACCAGTTCCAGCAGCCGAGCGGATTGGCGAGGTTGTTCTGGTCGGGAAAGACGACGATGAAACCGCGTTGCTCGGCGAGCCGGGTCCAGCCGGAAAGCAGTTCGAAGCCGACGTCGTTTTCGGTGCAGCCGTGCAGGGCCACCAGCATCGGCATCGGCACGCCGGGGCGGTAACTGGTCGGCACGTAGCCGTGGTAGTCGCGGGCGCCGGCCAGGCTGACGTAGAGGTCGCGGAAATAGCCGGCTGCGTAAGCGGGCGCCGGGACCGATAAGACGAACAACAGCGCGGCGAGTGCGCACAGGAAGCGGCGGCGCGGGGCGATGGACGGTAGCGACATGACGGTCTCTCCTGGCGGTCGGACGACCGCGCGGTCTTCGCGTTGTAGCCGCTCGCATCGGGCCAAGTTTCACCGCGGGCGCACCAAGTCTTGACCACAGCCGATGGTTTGCGCGAAGTGCCGGCCGCGGTCGCGAATCCGGTCGGACCTCGCCGCCGCGCGCGATCGTCGCGCTAAGCTGGCGCACACTTCACCGCATCGGCCAGGGAGTCTCGATGAGCCAGCGTTATACCTTCGACAACCTCGGCGAGCACGTAGCGAAGGAGCTCGGCGTGTCCGCCTGGCAGACGGTCGACCAGACGATGATCGACCGATTCGCCGAGACCACCGGCGACCGCCAGTGGATTCATGTCGATGTCGAACGCTGCCGCAGGGAGAGTCCGTTCGGCGGCACCATCGCCCACGGTTTCCTGTTGTTGTCGCTGCTCGCGCCGCTGCAGATGCAGCTCGGCATCTTGCCCGAAGACATTTCGCAGGCCCTCAACGCCGGTCTCGGCGAGGTCAGGTTCCAGGCGCCGGTGCTGGCCGGCGAGCGCGTACGGGTGCGGGTCACGTTGGCCGCGGTCGAAGCGAAGGGCGAGGGCCGCCTGCTGATGATCACTCGCAACGTCATGGAAATAGACGGCAAGGACAAGCCGGCGCTGGTCGCCGACATGGCGGCGATGCTGTATCGCTGACCCCGCAGGGGCGTGCTGGCCGGCGTGGCGCGCTCAGTGACGGCGCAGTTCGCTCGGCGAAACCCCGAACTGCTGGCGGAACACTCGGCAGAAATTCGACTGCGAACGAAAGCCGTTGCGGTAGGCGATTTCGGAGATCGGCAGCTTGGCCAGGGCCGCATTGGTCAGCATGTCGTGGGCCTTGCCCAGGCGCAGGGCGCGCAGCCGCTCCATCACCGACTGCCCGCTGTCGCGGAACAAGCGGTGCAGATAGCCTTCGGAGATGCTGCAACGCTGGGCGATCATTTCCGCCGACAAGTCCTCGTTCGAGTAATGCGCCTCGATGAAATCCAGGGCGCGCTGCTTGTGCGCGGCGGCCAGCGAGCGGTCGTCGCAGAAGGTGCGCGAATCGCCGCGCAGCATCAGGGCGACCAGGTCGCACAGCTGCGTGGTCAGCACCTGCGCCTCGCCTTCGCCGAGCTGTTTGGCCAGGCGGTCGATCTGCCGCGCATAGGCGCCGAGCAATTCGGCGCGCGGGTCGGTGCCGTCCAGCGGCGCCGAGAACACGGTCGGCAGATGCGACACGCGTTGCTGCAGTAGATGCGTCGGTATCAGGGTGTTGAAACTTTTGTAGCAGCCTTCCGGCTGTACTTCGCCGACCACCGCGGCCGAGATCAGGTAGATGCGGTCGGGCACCAGGATCACGTCGTGGCCGCCGACGAGGTTGCGCGAGCTGCCGGCGGCGGGCAGGGCGAGCACGTAGTTCTGCGCCAGTCCCGACAGATGCTGCGGGGTGCGGCGCATGTGCAGTCCGCTCAGGGCGATGTGGTTGAGTTGCAGCGCGCCGACCGATTGGCTCGCCAGCCAGCCCATGCGTCCTTCCGGGCGGGTCAGTTGAACGTCGGCGCTGCCGAAGCCGGGCGAATGCACGGTCGACCAGCCGCCCATCGCGATCCGTGGAGTCGCCGCGGCCTTGGCGGGGAATGCAGTCGGCGCTGCAACCTCGGTTGCGAACATGGCGATCCCTCGGTGAACTGTCGATCGGCATCTTAGGAGCGATGCGGCTCGCGCTGCATGTTGCGACGCAGCACGTCTGTGCACTCAGGGTCAATGCGGTGTGCTCCCGCGGTGGAACCACCGCGACCTGTCGCCGCTATGTTGCAGCCCATGCCGTCATTGCGACGACGGCGATGCGCGCAGGGGAACGGACCAGGATGAGACACAGGCTTTTGAGCGTGGCGATCGGTGTGGCGATGTCGATGCAGCTGTCGGCGGTGCGGGCGCAGGAGATGCAGGGGGCATCGACCCAGACCCGAACCGAGGCCGAAACGGCGCCGGGGGAATCGGAAAAGAAAACGACCCAGTTGGAATCGATCACGGTGACCGCGCGCAAACGCGAGGAAACCCTGCAGGACGTGCCGGTCGCGGTCAGCGCCTTCACCGCCTCGGCGCTGTTCAAGCAGAACGTGCAGACCCTGGCCGACCTGCAGGGCAAGGTGCCGTCGCTGCAGGTGTATGCGGCGCGCGGTTCCAACACCACCCTGACCGCCTACATCCGCGGCATCGGCCAGTCCGACCCGACCTGGGGTTTCGACCCGGCCGTGGGCGTGTACCTCGACGACGTCTATCTGGCGCGGCCGCAGGGCGCCTTGCTCGACGTGTTCGACGTCAGCCGCATCGAAGTGCTGCGCGGCCCGCAAGGCAGCCTGTACGGCAAGAACACCATCGGCGGCGCGATCAAGTACGTATCGAGCCCATTGCCCA
>Ga0307406_10000365_pt1 | contig 26269 bp, 20 predicted proteins | sample 322Cmetagenome_3_FD_203706 | JGI IMG/M metagenome (GOLD analysis project Ga0307406, IMG submission 203706) | Maize rhizosphere microbial communities from greenhouse at UC Davis, California, United States - 322HYB-C-2 | ecosystem: Host-associated > Plants > Roots > Rhizosphere > Soil | place...
GAGGTGGTCGCCATCCCGGTTCCGGCCGGAAACTACTCGATCACGGGGTGGACGATTCAAGACCAAGCCGTCACTGCCAGCGTGACGTTCTCCAATCGCCTTCCCATGAATGTTCCGCTCCAAGTCAGGCCTGGCGAAGCCACCTATGCCGGACGCATTCATCCGGTTTCGATCTACGGGAAGAACATCATCGGGATGCGCGTCCCGGGGCAGGCTTTCGTGATCATCACGGATGAGTATGCCGAGGACGCTTCCAAGATCTCAAAGGCTTATCCGTCGATCCGCCGCGCCTCGATTCGTAAGTCGAATGTCGCCGAAGACTACAAGAAGGAGATGATTCGGATTGCGGACACTCCCTCGAAGTTCCTGGGGCTCTTCTGAGTTCTTGATCTGGCGTTTTCTTCTGGGGCTCGGGCGCGCGCTCTCAAGCCCCAGACAACAACTGCTCGCCGAAAAGGCGGTCGGCTATTTCCGATCCTTTGCCCGCTGGTAGCGTGACCGGCGTTCGGAGTCCTCCGGCGCTTCCGCGGTGACCACCGGCTTTTCTTCCTCCTTCTTTGCCAAGACCGGCTCGGCCTTCGGCGTCTTCACCTTCACCGGCTTCACCACCTTTTCGCGCGGAGCGAAGTTCGGCATCGATGGCAGCGGCAGCTTCCAGCCGGTGCGGGTCATGAGTGCTTCCGTCACGAGGAATGCCAGCATCGCCAGCGCAATCCACATGCGCAGGGAGACATCCTGCCGGTTCGGTGGTCGCAGCCAGGCATCCTGCAGGTTGACCAGCTCGCGACCGCCCGTTTGCGCCGAGACCGTGCGCAACTCGGCCAAGCGCTCGGGCTCGAACGCCCACTCGACCGAGGAGCCCACCGTGACCGGACCGAAAGGGAGGGCGTGCTCGCCCACTTGGATCGCTCCGCGAACGATCGCACCTTCATCGAGATCCTTGGTCACCGAGAAATGACCCGGGGCGATGCGTTTCCACGGGACGTCATAAGGCGTCTCTCCCGGGCCGCTTTCCAGCAGACGCAGCTTCGGCGGCATGGCGGACAGCTTCTGCGACCACTGCTCGGGATCATAGAGCAGGTCGAGCGTCAGCCGCGTGCCATCGAGCCGATGCTTCAGGCCGATGCCCGGCGGCAGGTCCAGCCCCATCAGCCAGCGGGTCATCGTCTGGACGAAGTCGCCGTAGCCCTTCCAGTCGCGGATCCGCTGTGAGAACTCTCCACCGAGCGGGAAGGAAACCGATGCACTGCGCCCGAGGCCGCGACGCGCGTGCGCGACCAGCGGGGCGACATACTCGTCCTTGCTGACCAGCGATGTGGTCGCGTCCTCCCGTGCATAGGAAAGATTGTAGCCGTCCACCTCCGGCAACCATTCGAGCAACTTCGGCGAAACCTCCGTCCAGCGGCCGGTCGGCAGCGCTCCCACCGGATCCTCGACGAAGGCCGAGCGGGCGATGGTCACGGTTTCCTGCGCGAAGATCTTCGGAATATCCATCGGCCGGTCGGCGAAGAAGACGCGCCCGTCGCCGCGCTTGGCGATGTCCTCCAATAGCTTGGCATCGACGTCCGTCTTGTTGCCCATGCCGATGACGGAGACCGTGCAGCCCTCCTTCTTCATCTCCTCCAGCAAGCGCTTGTAATCGCCCGGCTCCTCGGAGTCGCACGCGTCGGAAAAGAGAATCACGTGACGGGTGCCAACCTTGGTCTTCTTGAGTTCGTCCCACGCTGCCTTGAGTCCCTCATAGACGAAGATGCCGCCGCCTGTTGACTTCACGCTGCGGGCACGGGCCTGGAGTTTGCCTTGGTTGCCCTTCACCTCGGTCAGCGGGATGATGGTCTCCGGTGCACTGTCGACCGCGAACACGGCGATCTGGTCCATCGGGCCTAACAGCCCGATCGCGTCGGCGGCGCCGTTGTTGGCGAGGTCCATCTTGGCCATGCCGCCTCCGACCTGGACCGACATCGAGCCCGAGCGGTCGAGCACGATCGCCAGCGCCACGGCCAGCTTGCGATGCTCGGTTTTGAGTTCCATCGACACCGGTAGCAGGGGATCGATGGAGGACTGGAAATAGCCACCCGAGCCGAAGGACTGCTTGCCGCCGGCCATGAGGAAACCGCCCGCCTGTTCGCGGACGAAGAAGTCGAGCGCCTCCATGAACTCCGTCGGCACCTCGAAGGCCGGGATGTTATTGAAGATCACCGCGCGCGCGCCGGTCAGGCGACCAGGCTTCAGATCCGAAGGACTCGCAACATCCACGGTGAAGTCGAGGGAGGACAATACCTTGGCTACTGGATCGTCGGTGTATTTGGTGACGAGCAGCACGCGAGGACCGCCCGAGATCTCGATCCAACGCGACGCCTTGTTGTTGCCGGGATGAGCGTCCTTGAAGGGCGAATCGCTGCCGACCACGACCTCGGCATCGTACTGGAAAGCACCGGAGCGGGAGATGCGATCCGTGAACTCGGCGCGGCCCACGCCTTGCTCGAGCTTCACCTTGGTTTCGGTCAGCGTCTGGCCGCCGCGGCGGAGGATCAGGTTGACCTCGGTGTCCGAGGAACCGCGCACCGTGGCCGCTAGCAGGAAGGGCTCGCCGGCTTGCACACGTTCCGGCAATTCCAGACGGGAAACGCGGAAATCATCCAGCGTTTCCTCCCTGATGAGGCGGAAGTCCACGGGGATGCCGCGCGCTTGGAGTTGCTCGGCGGCCTCATGCAGGGGCTCGGTGGCGAAACCGTCGGTGAAGACCAGCACCCGGGAAGGGCGGTTCTCCTTGGTCAACGCCGTGACGTGGGACAACGCCAAACCGGTGCGGGTGAGTTTGCGCGAACCGGTGAAGCTGGGGTCGTCCGTCTCGGTGTCTGCCACCTCCGCGCCGTAGTTGAAATAGTAGACCTTGTCGCGGTGGCTTGGCTTGCCGTCCTCGATCAGGCGCTTCCACTCGACCAGATTCTTGTCCACCAGATCCTCGGTGGAATCAGACCGGTCTAACAGGACGAACAGGTCCAGTGCGTCTTCCTGCACATTGATCTTCGGATCGGCGAGGCCGAACGCGGCGAGGAGCACGAGCAGCAGTCGCAAGGGCGACCACAAGCGCAGCGACTTCCAGAACCAGCCGATGAAGAGGAAGGCGGGAACCAACAGGAACCACTCTGGAGAGCCGAAAGTCATGGAATGAGCCAATGGTAGAACGGCTTCGGCGCGCCTTCATCGATCACCTTGTGGCTGCCGTTGACCCATGCTTGGGAAAGGCCGCCGCCTTGCTTTTCGATAAGTCGGATCTCGATGCGTTTCTTGGTGGCATCGACGAAGCCGTCGCATTTCAGGGGAACGGCAGGGATCGACTTGCCGGGAAACTTGCGGAAGACGGTGAGGTCGCTCGCCGTCGTGATCCGTCCGGAATTCGCTCCGGTGATCCAGTAAGTGGAAGGGGCCGCCTTGATCCCACGCTGCGACACCGTCAGCGAGCCGTTCTTGTGACGGTAGGCGGTAGTGGTAGTGCAGGCGGTGAAAAGCAGGGGCACGACCGTGACAAGCAGGGGAAAGGATTTCATGTCGGTCAGGCGGGGTGGGGCTCGGCGGCGCGCTTCTTCGCAGCTTCGCGCTCACGGGTGAAATGCCACGAAACCAGCAGGGCGGCGAGCAGCAAGAGGAACCATGCGCGCCACCAGTGATCCTCCTCGGTGTGGCGCTCGACCGCGGCGGCGCTGCCTTGGTCCAAGGTGTTCTCCGGTTTGCACGCGCTGAAATCGGCTTCGCGGGTATCCGCGAAATGGACGCTGGCGGTGAGCAATTCCGTCTCGCCCTGACGGACCTTCAGGAAGCCGGCCTCCAGCGGGGCATCGAGCCTTGCGCGGGCTGCGGCAGGCAGCGTGTCGGTTTTCACGACTTTGCCATCGAGCCCGAGGGTCTGCACCGTCAGTTCCGGAGCGTCGGCCCCGGTTTTTGCCGCGAGGGTGATCGGCTGGCCGCTCTCCAAAAGCTCCGACATGGGGGCCATCTTGGCATCCCGGAGCTCCTCGGCGAAGCGATGGAGTATCACGATGAAGGCCGGCAGGGTGGAGGCATTCGAGAGGCGCAGGTCGAAATTGAAGCAGAGCTGGCGAGAGGCGGGCGCCTCTGCGGTGGCCGGGGTTTCACGGAGGAAGATCAGCACGCGCTTGTCCTGCCACAGCAGCACCGTGTCGCTCTCGCGGCGCTGGAGTTGGATCGTCTCTCGCACCAGCAACGATTGCCAATTGAGTGCATCGATCAGCGGGTGCTTCTCCGCGACGATGCCGCCCTTCAAATAGGCTCCGCCCTTGGTCTCATCCTTCACGAAAACGATGGCGTGCCCGGCGGGTAGCACGGGATCCAGCGGATCGTAGGAGAGGATCGTGAGGTCAGAGCTGGCGGTGTCATTGACCGCTTCGGTGGCATCGAGCGAGCGCAGCAGCTTCTTCGTAAGCTGTTCGTAGGCACCGCCGGTAGCAGCGAAGAGCGCGAGCTTCTTCGGCTGCGGCACCACCATCGGCAGCACGTCATCAAGCGTGAACTTGTCGGGAGAGAGCAGAAGTTTCAGCCGCTCCGCCTTCTCCGGGAAAGCGGCCTGAAGCGTCACCATGGCATTCGGCCCCAGATCGATCGTGCGCGGCTCGGTTTTGGTGCCATCCGGCAGCTCGACCTGCCAGGTCCGCGAAGTACTATGCCCGGAGTAGTTTCGGACGAGCGCTTGGAAGACCTTTGCGCCCTCCTTTTCGCCGATGCTCACGCCGGTGAAGCCGACATTGTCGATCGGCTCGCCGAGGGAAAGAATTCGGGCGTCGAACGGTGGCGCTTCGATCGGCGTGTCCGTGGCGTAAACGATGATACCTTCGCGTGCGACCAACGAGCGGGCGAGCCGCAGTGCTTGTGAGGGATCGGTCAGGCCGGCGCGGGGCTGCCAGGCATCGAGCGCCTTCGCGAGTTCCTCCGGATTGTCTCCGGCGTAGAGCTTCGGCCTGCCCGGCGTGCTTTCCAAAACCGTGAGCTCGAGCGCGGTGGCATGGCCTTGCAAGTCGGGCAGGGATGCAACGAGCTTCTCCTTCAGCTTGTCCTTGATGACGGCCATCGAGGCCGACGAATCGAGCACAATGGCGACGCGCTGGGTGCTGCGCGCCTTCTGGTAGCGCGGTTCTGCCAGCAGCCACGTGAGCAGCAGCACGCCAAGGAGCTGCATCCACAGCGGCACCGAATTCATCAGCCGGTCAAGGCGCCGGCCGCTCGCCGACTCACGCTGGGTCTTCTCTAACAAGAACAGCGTCGATACCGGGATGATCACCGCCTGGCGTTGCAGGAAATGGATTGCCAGCACCGCGGGAATCCCGAGGAGCGCCCAGAGGCCGGCGGGGTTGGTGAGAGTGAGCAAGGCGGATCAGGGTTGTATCTTTGGCACTTGGAACTTCGTTCTTTGAACTTCGCCTCCAGCTCAATTCGCCGTCTCCAATGCGCCGCTCGGCAGGGCCTCGGCGAAGAGCGCGGTCTGCAGGTCCGGCTCACAGGCAACGCGTGCCATGCGGCACTGGTGGCGGCGGCAGGCGGTCTTCCACATCGTGAAGTGATTCGTGTAGCTCTCCTTGTAGCGCTTCAGCACGGAGGGCTCGATGCGATGCTGGTGGCGCGACTTGCGCTCGGCATCGATGAACTCGTAGTTGCCGGTCCAATCCGGGGTGGCCTCGCTTTGCAGGAAAGGGACCAGAAAGATCGGGCTGCCTTGGCGGGCGGCCATCATCCGCACCGCGTGCTCGGGATCGCCGGGGAAAAGGAGGTCCGACACCAGCACCCGGATTGCATTGCCATGAAAGGGGATACGCGAAAGGTCCGGCGGCAGGGCCGGATCGGCGGCTTTCATCGCGCGGGCTTCGTCGAGCCAGCGATGAAGAGAAATGCTTTCCGGCGCGAGCGGCCGCACTGCATCGCCACGGACCAGGAAGACGGAGGTATTCGCACCCGACCGGCGCGAGGCCTCGACGGCGAAGCAGAACAACTCAGCCACCCGTGCCGCCTTTTGCGGATCGAAGAACATCGACTCCGAGGCATCCAGCACCACGTCCACGACCGGGCGGACTTCCTCGCGGTAGAGTTTCATCGTGTACTGGCCGGTGCGAGCATAGGCCTGCCAGTTGATGTGTCGCGGATCATCACCGGGGACGTAAGTCCGGTGGTCTTGGAAATCGAGCGATGAGCCAACGCCAGCTCCTTGGAATTCACCGGCTTGCCCTTTCCACACGCGCGACCGTAGCGGCAGCCGCAAGCGCCCCGCGGCGGCAAGCGCACGGGCGTGACAGCGGATGAGTTCTTCAGCGGTCATGACGGGTTGGAGACGTGGCCTTCGGCTTCCTGCTCCACCTCGCGGATGGCGGGGAACGCCTTCAGTGCGCAGAGCAGGAGCAGGACGAGGTAGACGGAAGCGGAGATGACGCCGACCTTCAGCAGCGAGGTGTGGTCGGCTGGACCGGATGCCGACGAACTGTAGTGCAGTCGATTGATGTGATCCCCGACATTGAGCTGCACGGGGGGAATCCACGAGAAGAACCAGACATAGCCGTCGCTATCGGTCTCGTTCATGACGAAGCCTAGCACCACGGCAACGGCGCAAAGCAGGACGCCCAGGAGAATATAGACACCGAGAGGATTGCGGACCTTGGGCGTGAAGACTCTCATCAGCAAAGCGGGCAGCAGCATGGTGCCAAGCGAGACCATCAACATGATATTGCCCATCATGTCGACACTGCCCAGCGACGTCATATTGGGACGGGAGTAGAACACGCCGGTCACCGCTGCCATGATGAGTCCGGTGAACACCACGCCGGAGGGCCAGCCGGGATAAAGGAAGCGGCCGACCAGTTTTCCCAAGGCTCCAAATCGCAGGAATGGACGGCAGATCGGCGGCAACAATTGCAACGGCTCGGTCAGTGCGATGGTCACCGCCGGGATGCAGACGAGCATCAACATCACTGCCAAGGGTTCACGCGGGATATGCCCGAGCCAGCCCACCAAACCGAGTAGCCCCACCATGCCAAGGGCTACCAGTCGCCGCGAGGTGCTGTGATTTTCCGCCATCGGCGCGATCATCGAGGCGCCCATCGCCAGCGCCATCCATCCAAGGTAGAGGCCGATTGCAAGACAGCTCAGGAGCGCCCAGGAAGCCTCCGTGTCCTGCAGGGTGCAGACCTTGATAATGTCGTCCAGGTCGTTGCTGAACGTCAGTGCCATGATGCCACCGGCGAGATAGATCGCGAGGGCCAAGGGAGCCATTCCGCGGATGAGGATGGAAGGAAGCGCCGAGAGCCCCACGGTGATGGCGGTGAAGATCCCCGATCCGGCAAAGATCAGTCCGAGCAGCAAGAGCTCGGCGAAAAGCTCCATGCGTCCGAAGAAGTAACGCAGGATCAAGTAGGGCGCGATCGCCATGAGCAGCAGCCCCGTCTGGCTGACGATGGCCACCCATTTCCCGAGGACAATCCGCCATGCCCCGAGGCGAGTGAGCACCATCAGGTCGATGGTATTGCCCTTGATCTCATGGTGCAGGGCACCCACGCCGCGCAGGGGCTGGGCTACCAGTGCAGCGAGCGAGAAGAAGAAGAAAATCACCCGGCTCACCGTGGGACCCGAGTCTCCGTCCGAGCTTGCGCCGATCGCCGACAGCAGCACCACGCAGAGCAGGCCTTGAAGCGCCAGGAAGAGGATGACGAAGGTCTTTCCCCGGAGCCCTTGGCGAAGCTCCTTCACCAGCATCGGAGAAAGCTTGTCGCTGAACTCATCGAGCTGACCCGCCACCGGAGGCGGCTTCGGAGCGGAGGGGACGAGAGGATTGGCGGCGCTGACGCTCATCAGTTGTTCGACGGTTCAGGCGGAGTGAAAGCGGGCAGCTCCGACTTCGGCGCGGCCGGCAGGGCACCTTCACCGCGGTCGATGCGGCCGAGCATGTCGATGAAGGCATCCTCAAGGTTGCGCTGCTCCTTGTGGAATTCGGTCACCTTCAGCCCGTCCTTGATCATGCGGGCGAGGATCTCTGCGGCGCGCTCCGGATCGCTGGACTCGATGCGGATGCGTCCGCCAGCCTTGCGGCTTTCGAGGAACTCGACATGTGGATTGATCACGCACCAGTCGGAGACGGCCTGTGGACTTCCGAGGACCTGCACGTCGTAGAGCATTCCGCCGGCCGAGTCGGTGCCGTGCTTCAGCGACTCCGCATCGCCGTGGTGGACGATGCGGCCGCCATTCACGAAGAGCAGCGAGTCGCACATCTCGCCCAGCTCCGAGAGGATGTGGGAGGAGATGAAGATGGTCTTTCCTTCCTGGGCCAGCACCCGGATCAGGTGCTTCAGCTCGACGCGAGCCTTCGGGTCCAAGCCGGCAGCCGGCTCATCCATGATGAGGATCTGCGGATCGTGCAGCAGCGCGCGCCCGAGGCAGAGGCGCTGGGTCATGCCTTTCGACAGCTTGTTCGAGAAACGGTCGGCCAGTGGGATCAGGTCGGTGAATTCCATTACCTCCTGCACCCGGCTCTTGCGCTCCTTGCCCTTGTAGCCGAAGGCCCGGGCATAGAAGTCGAGGTACTCGACCACGGTCATGTGCTCGTAGTTGCCGAAGTGGTCCGGCATCCAGCCGATCAACTTGCGCACTTCGTCAGGATGGTGGACCACGTTGATCCCGCAGATCTCCGCCGTACCCATGGTGGGGTAATCGAGCGAAGCGAGGATGCGCATCGTGGTCGTCTTGCCGGCACCGTTCGCACCGACAAAGCCGCAGACCGAGCCATGCGGGATTTCAAATGAGATACCGTTCACCGCCTTCAGCTGTCCGAAGTAGCGGTAGAGGTTGTGAACTTTGATGGCTGCTTCGCTCATGGCTTCGCGATGGGTCCGGTGATGTAGGTGCGGGTCTGGGTCCACTTGATGCCCTTCAGCGTATCGATCGCCGGAGCCTCATCGGTGACCGCGATGAAGTGGCCCGGCCGGTCATGCAACGACTTGAAGTCCCGGTCCTTGAATTTTCGATTGCCCAGCACCCGGCGGCTGCGGTTGGCGAGACGCTCCGAGGCTTGATTGACGAACTCCGCCACTTCCTCCGGTGAGGCTGCGGTGCAGTTGAAAGCCTTTCCGGATACGACATTCTCTGCCTTCCACCAGCCGTTGGCGTTGTCGTAATAATAAAGAGTCTTGATCGGGAAATCGAAAGTGGAGAGGAACGATGCCGAGCCGCTTTCCGAGCTCGCCTCGATTCGTCCGCGCGTGGGAATCACGGCCCTGATGAAATGGCCTTGCTCGGAGCGGCTCTGGAACCAATCGCCATCCACCTCCAGCTTGCCGTCTGCGAACTTCTCTTCGTAACGCATGCCGCCGCCCTCGTTGTCATTGGTCAGCCGGGACCATTGGCCGGTTGCAAGCGGCACGCTGGTGATCACCGCGGGTTCGCTCAAGGTGAAGCCACCACCGAGCAACACACCGGTGCGGCTGACTTGCTCCTGCAGCACGTAGGCGGAGTTTTCACCATCGGTAGGCCTTACTTCCATCAGCACGGTGCGCATCCCGCGGCCACCGAAGCCGTCGATCAGGATGATCAGCGCAATCAATAGCACGCTGGTGCCGAGGGCGATCAAGGGCGTGGTGATGAATAGCCGGTGCCGCCGACCGGATTTCGCGAAAACGAACAGATTCACCGGGCCGATCAGCACGCCGAAGGCGATCAGGATCACAATGAAGAGTCCGTAATTGTAGCTCTGTCCGCCGAACTCGGCCTGGGTCGACCAAGCGCTGCTGAAGTCGTTGCGGATCGCTTCATTCAATGGGGTCAGCCGCGCATGTTCGTGAAAGCGCTCCACCGTCGGCGCCGCATCCATCTTCAAGTCGGCGCCAATCGGCACCAGTGTCACCCGGCCGAAGCTGCGGTCGGCCGAGCGCTTGCCTTTGCCCTCCGCTGCGATCCCCAGGGTCGCCAAGTCTGACGACGTGGACACCGTGTAAAGGATCAGTTCTCCCCCGAGGCGGTTCCAGCGGAGGATGGCCGTGCGGGCACCGGGCGTGGCATTCCCCCAGTCGGTGTCGGTCATGGCGATGCCGTCATACCCCGAGTAAGCCCGCCAATCCTCTGGCAGCGCACGCGCATCGAATCTCCCCGCGAACGTATCCGATCCTCCGCGATAGCGGCTGCTGCTGCCGCCGAGGCCGGAGAGGTGGCTGTCGAGTATCGACGCATTCGGTGTGAAGAGCGGCTCGCTCAGCAGCACCGCCGGCTGAGTGTCCTCGTAGTTCGAGCGCAGGTTTCCCATGGCCCCACCGTAGGAGCCGGAGAGGCGCACGCTCACATTGACGGAGCCACCCGAGCGGCTGTTCAGGAGCGTGGCGCAAGGCACCAGCAGGTCGTGGATACTGTTCCGCTCCGCTGGGATTGTTAGATCGAAGGAGGAAGTGACCTCGCTGCCCTGGCCGCTGTAGCTGTCTCCGGAAGTCGTGGAAATGGTGATCTTCCCTTCTTGTTCGGAGAGGTTGTTCACCGTCACCCGCACCGGCAGGAATCCGCCGGGTGCCGGGCGATTGAAGAGCGCGACCGCCTCAACCTTCGTCTTGGCCTTCGGGTCAGGCACATGGTTGAAGAGCACCTCCTGGGCCCCCAGCGGAGCGACGAGGGAGACCAGCAGTAAAAGCAGGCGCTTGAGCATGAAAGGTGGCGAATGAGGGGTTCCGGCTGCTTTGGAACTTGGCACTTCTTTACTTGGAGCTTCCGCGGTTCACGCGGTCTTGAGCGTCTTCGGCGTTGCGCCGCCTTGAAACGGCACTTCCTCGATCAAGGCGCGGACGATGTCGTTGTTCGTCAATCCTTCCACGCGAGCGTTGTATTCCAGTACGATGCGGTGGCGCAGTACCGCCGGTGCGACGAAGCGGACGTCCTCGAAGGAAGCGTGGGGCCGCTCATTGATCAGCGCCCGGGCCTTGGCGGCGGAAGCCAATGAGAGCGCGGCGCGCGGGCTCGCGCCATAGCGGATGCCGCGGGCGGCGGAGCTTTGGCCCGGATGGGTGGCATCCACCAGGCGCGCGATGTAGTTAGCCACCACGTCCGGCAGATAGATACGACGCACCAGATTGAGCACTTCTTCCAGCGTCGATGCATCCATGATCGACTCGACCACGGGCTCGGTGCCGAGTTCGCGCTGGGTTACGATCCGCTCGAGCGTCTCGACGCTATTGCGGGTCACCTCGAGCTTGAAAAGGAAGCGGTCGAGCTGGGCCTCCGGCAGCGGGTAGGTGCCTTCCAGTTCGATCGGATTCTGGGTCGCAAGCACGAAGAACGGCTTGGGTAACTCATGGGTCTCACCCAGCACGGTCACCCGGCGCTCCTGCATCGCTTCAAGAAGAGCCGACTGAGTCTTCGGCGAGGCGCGGTTGATTTCGTCCGCGAGCACGATGTTTGTGAAAAGCGGCCCCGGCTGGAACACGAAGGCGCGGCGTCCATCGACCTCCTGCAGCACCGGGTTTCCGGTGATGTCCCCCGGCAGCAGGTCCGGCGTGAATTGGACGCGCTTGGTGCCCAGCCGCAGGGATTTCGAGAGACCCTTTACCAACTCCGTCTTCCCGAGGCCTGGCAGGCCTTCCAGCAGGATGTGGCCCCGCGCCAATACGCCAGTCAGCACCAAATCAATGAGTTCCTCTTGGCCGAATAGCACCTGATTGAGCGCCGCCGACAGCGAGCGCACGTGCTTTCCGGCGTTGGTAACTTCGGTCTCGGAGGCGTATTCCATGGGATAAGATCGTTCTAACGATGCGGATGCTTGATGGTGTATCGGAATTTTCCGTGAAGGCGCGATGAAAATTCCCGCCGGAAGTTCCCCCAAGGAATTCCGCCGGGCAGGGGATCTGCCGGTCAAATCCGCCGGCCCGGAAGCCGGGCTGCCTCGACGTCAAGACGCCTTCGCCACCCGTGGGGCAGCCGCCTTCTCCATCGGATCCGGCAGGGCCGGGATCGGCTGGGTGAACATGGTCTCCGCCTCCAGCTTCAGCCATACCTTCATCCCGCCCAGCAAGTGCCTGACTGCCTTCATATTCGGCTCGAAGGGGACCCGGATCAGGTGTCTCTGCTTGAGGTTGTTCTTCCCGTAGGTACCCGCCATCAGGCGTTTGCGGGCGATGGTTTCCAGCCGCCGGTTATAGAAACGCATCAGCCGCGCGAAAATCGCCCCGCCGACACCATTGTAGGGCATCGTCGAATACTCGCGGTCGGCATTGTGATACACCGCCCGCACCGGGCCGATGAAATACGCGGCGATATCCATCAGGAAGGCCGCATGCATCAGATCCGAATCGCCGAGATATTGATACTTGTTCCGGTAGAGACCGTGGAACCATCTCTGATACGACTGCGGGTAGATTTCATTGTGAGTGGCCAGCGCCATCTTGACGCATTCTCCACCCAGCCCCTTGAGGATGATCTTGTGTGCGCAGTAGGTCGCATGGGCGCAGTAGTCCAAGCCCTGTGAATAGAGCGGATCCATGAAGCCCGCCGCATCCCCGGCCAGCACCCAGCCATCGCCGCAGACCTCGGTCGCGTAGTAGGGGAGATGCTTGTAGATCCGGGCATCATTCTCCACCGGCACCGCATCGGCGAACATCAGCTTGCCGATCGGATGAGTGAGCAGGTGCTGCTTCACGCGCTCGCCGACCGAGCCCTCGGACGGCGGCGTGAAAATCCGCTCGTCCCACGTCACGCCGGCGGAGAAGTCGCCGTTCGAAAGGGGAATGATCCACGACCACCAGCCGCGGCCCATCAGGTGATTGGTCGCGCTGGCACGGCCAACGGTCGGTCCATCCTTGAGGCAGCTCGCTTTCATGCGTGCCTCGTGGGAATCCAGCGTCAGGACATTGGAAAAGCGCACCCACATCGAGTGCACCGGGTGCTCCTCCAGCTTTCGCCACAGCCCGCGCTGACGGGCAATCAGCGCCGCCTTGCCCGAGCAATCCGCGACCCATCCGGCGGTGATCGGGCGGGTCTCTCCATTGTGCTTCAGCACGATGACATTCTTGCCCGCGCCATTCAGCTCGAAGGACTTGATCGAGGCCGGCCGCAAAAGGTCGCAGCCTTCCTTCCCGGCGAGTTCCAGCATGTGCTCGTCCAGCTTGGCGCGGTCGAGCTGGTAGGTGGGAAAGCGCGCCTGCGAATTCGGCCCGATTTCCGAGCAGCAGTTCGGGCAATCGTTCTCCGGGGTGGTGAACCACATCCGCAGCCCGTGCTTCTGGAAATGCTCGCAGGAGAGATAATGCGCGAGCCCCAGCACCCGGGTGATGAAGCACCCGGCCACCTCGGAGGTCGACTCACCGACCTTGCGGTCGAAGGCTTCGGACTTCTCCACGATCAGCACCCGCGTCTCCGGCCGCGCCCGTTTTAACAGCAGCGCCAGCGCCGAGCCCGAAAACGCCCCGCCAAAGATGACGACATCATAGTCGGGGAGGGTGGGGGAATCGTTCATGGTGGCCAAGCTGCGACGAGCTTACCGACCGAGTCCCACGGTGCAAGGGACAAGCGCCTGTCAGGTTCGGACGGCATGAGCGGAGGGCGCGGAAGAGGGGAATCGGGCTTTCATTGTCCGCTGCAATTGGCAGAGTCCGGAGGCATGAGGAAGCGGGTCTCCATCGTGATCGCGGCGATTCTGTTCGTTTGCGGTGCTCTCACGGTCTGGGCTTTGCAGCGCCCTCCGACGCTGCGCGCCGACTACGACTGGTGGCCGATCGGGATGAATGGCGTGGTCAGGGAGATCGCGATGAAAGCCCGTCCCTGCAAACTCACGATTGAAAAGGAATTCACGCCGGGTGAGCCCGGCGGCATATCCTATGGCTGCTTGCTAGTGGCGCAGGATGGCTCGCTGGAGGACCGGAACCAGGCGGTCTTGGCAACCGTGGACGCGATCTGTAGGGCGCTGGAAGGAAAGGGGTGCCGGGTCGTTTCCACCGACTCGAAGAGCTGCAAGGAGGATTACCAGATCGTCTATGTCGGCCCCACGGGGAACGGGACGATTTCGCTCAAGAAATTCGGCGACCAGCATCGGCGTGAGATCGGAATTCGCCTGGAGGTGGATCAGCCCCATGCGCCAGCGAAGCAGGCCGGAGCCGACGGCGGCTGAGTTCTTGGCGGGAGGAAATCGTATGACGACACCTGAGCTCAAGGCGTTCGATTGCATCGACCATGACCCGATCGAGCAGTGGATCCCCGCATCCGAGGGCGAGGTGAACTACCAGTTGTGCCTTCACATCGGCCTGCCTGGTGACGAAGCCTGTGACCTGTTTTACATGCAGGTAACCACACCGGAAGCGATCAGCACGCACCATCCCGGGAAGTCCTTGGGCAAGCGTCGGATCATTGTGAATCCGTATTCGTGGGAGAGCGTTCTTGAGGCGATTCAGGCCACGCTTGAGCGATGCGCCGGCGACGATTGGAGCCAGCAGTCGGCGCTCCTCGCGGAACATTTCGCCTGGGAGTTTGAGAACTACCGCCCTTAGCCAGCGTCAGAAATCCGTCCGGCAGAAACGGGATCAAGCGATGGAGGCTTGTTTTCCCGCATTGCCACGGCGGCGAGATACTGCTCTACTGGAGGAGATTGGAGTTATAGATCTATGAAAACCCATTCCCATTCTAGCTCACGGTCCGGCTTCACACTCGTCGAGCTTCTGGTCGTCATTTCCATCATCATGGTGCTCGCCGCAATGGGCTTCGCGGCCATCGCGAAAATCACCAAGAATAAAGACAAGTTGCTGACCCAGGCCAGCGTGACCGATCTGTCCCTGGCCATCAACGCCTTCAATGACACCTACAACCGGATGCCCAGCGTGGGCGGATCGGATGAACTGACGGCCGACGGACAGGCTGGAACGGAGCTTCTGAAAATCCTGCTCGGGAAGGAAGATCCCGGAAGTGACATGCAGAACCCCAAGGGGATCGTTTTCCTCACCACGAAGATAGGAAAGAACAAGAACCAAGGCGGCTTGATCTACTCCGGCAGCAATGTGGAAGGCCTGTTCGATGCGTGGGGCCAGCCCTTGCACATCAAGTTCGACGAGGATCTCGACAATGAGATCCCGGACCCGATCAAGCAGGGCGACGTGGTCCGGCAGAGGAAGGTCATCGTCTGGAGCTTCGGCGCGGACGGGAAAGTCGGGGACAACGACGACGTGAAGTCGTGGTGAGCCTGGAAGAACTCCGATAACTCCGATATGCCTATAGAGTGGAGTTTCCGGAGTAGTGGAATCCGGCGGTTTTGAGGCTGAGAAAGCCCGGGTTCCAGCGCACCGGAGTTATCCCGACGCGGAGGCCGACTGACCCGGCCTTTTCCGCTTTTCCGGTATGCCTAGGAGAGCGGAAAAGCGGAATTCGGCCGCGAAGCCCGATTTCCGGGAGTCTGCGGGCAAGGTGACGGGGCGGCGGAGAACATTCGTCACTACGGCGTCCGTCTAGTCATCATCAAATCCGGCGATCCAGCGGCATCCGCCGTAGACGACCATGGCCCAGAGGAAGCCGGAGGCGATCGTGATCGCGCCGATGAGAAACAAGCTATTCGGGCCGATGCCGATGGTGCTCTGCGCCAGGAAGGACAGCGGGAAGGTGACGAATATCCACAGCATGCCCCACCATTTCCCGATCACGGCGAATGGGAGCAGGGCACTCAGCACGAAAAGGACACCCACGGTCTGCGCTGCATTTATTGCCTTAGATCGCTTCATCGGATGGGAAAGAATCTTGGCATTCAAGCCGGGCAGGGCAAAGGGGGCTCAATTCCATCCAGGTAGTCACCGGCCTCAGGCCCGTTGAAGCAAGCCAAGACCTGGATATCTAAGCGGCAAGTCCGCCCAAGGGAGCGGTGGAATGTGAAGAAATGCGGAAACCGACCTCACGTTGCTATCGCCGAACGAGACAGAAGTGAAAATCTCTAGGAGCTGAGCGCCTTCGTCTTGCGTTCAGCGTGTCTTCCGGAGACTGCTATTATCGCGCAGCCGGTAACCGACAACTCTATCCGCTACTTTGAAGCCGCTTTCCACCATCACCGCACTACTGATCCATGCTTGCCTCCAAGTTGCCGACGGCGTGCCGGCTGCCTTGGACACTTCGTTTGGCGGAACTGGAAAGGTGACCACAGCCTTTGGAAGTAGCGGCCAAGCACGAGACGTGGCCCTTCAAAGCGACGGGAAAATCGTGATGGCAGGAAGCGGTTACTCAGATGAGCTAAATACATACGAGTTTGTTGTCGCTAGGTTCCAGGCTGGCGGGAACTTGGACAGCACCTTCAATGGCACTGGCAAGGTGACAACTCACATGGAAGGCGGGGATTACGCCGCGGCCGTCGCGATTCAGGGTGACGGGAAAATCGTTGTAGCCGGAACCTCAAGTGCCAGTTCCGGATTCAGAATGAGTCTAGTTCGCTACAATGTGGATGGCACCCTTGACGAAACGTTCAACGACGACGGCAAGGTTATTACGGGCGTTGGACCAAACGGATCGGGAGCGACCGACGTGGCGATACAGCCGGACGGAAAAATCGCAGTCGTCGGGTATGCTCTCAACGCCAGCGGCAGCCCTGATATAGCGATTGTCCGATATGATGCTAATGGGACGCTCGATACGACTTTCAATGGGACTGGTATCGTGACCGTCCCGACTGGAGCCGCTGGCGGGTCCGCCGGATACAATCGAATTTCAATTCAAAGCGATGGAAAAATCCTTGTTGCCGGCACCACCGGGACTGCGGGGGGCTCTGATTTTCTAGTGCTCCGTTATCTTCCGAATGGGAACACCGATCCCTCTTTCAATGGAGGCGGGAAAGTGGTCACAGACTTTGGAGGGCGGCATGACTATGCTCGCGATCTTGTCGTGCAGTCGGACAGCAGAATCCTAGTGGCGGGATATTCCACCCTGAATGGTGATTTTGACATGGCTTTAGCCCGCTACAATGCCGATGGCAGTCCTGACGTGAACTTCAACAACACCGGGATCGCCACGAGCGGAGCGTTCAACGCAGTAGGCACGGCAGTAGGCCTTCTGAACAATGGAGTGATCGTGGTTGCCGGATATACCATCCAGAGCAGCGGGGGAGACTTTGCCCTGGCATTTTTCCCCAGCAATGGAAAGACCAGCAGTATTCCCAGCATGCTAGGTCACCTCACCACGGACTTTGGCAGCGATTCTGATTCTCTTGCAGACCTAGCCATTCAGGCCGATGGCAAGATTGTAGCAGTGGGCAGCACCAACTCGTCGGCGGCATTGGCCCGCTACATGCACGGCGAGGATTCCGATGCGGACGGGATTCTCGACATTCAAGAAACGGGAACGGGCATCTACCAATCGCCAGAGGACACCGGAACCAGTCCAGCCGTTCCCGATTCCGATGAAGACGGGTTAAACGACGGGGAAGAGGTTCTTACCATCGGCTCAGACCCAAATGTAGCTGACACCGATGGTGACGGATTCGATGATGGTTTCGAGGTTCGCACCGGCTTCGATCCTAACTTGGGATCTAGCTCTCCCGACACCATGTCAACCATTCGAACCGCTGTGGAATTCCGTTTCAATGCAGCCAACGGGATCAACTACCGGATAGAGGGGTCCTACAATTGGCAGGACTGGAGCACGCTGGAGGAGAATATTGTAGGAGGCGGTGAAGTCATCACTCGCTTCTTTTCGATCGAGAACCAGCCCAAGCGATTCTTCCGAGCCATCAAGAATCAGTGACCAGATGTCCAGGATCGGGTCAGATCCGCGGTGCGTGCTATCCGCTGTAGCGCTTTCGTTGCTCTGGCCATGCGATACTTCCTCCTGCATTTCCGTGCCGTGGATAGACCCTGGGCGGGAATATGCGTCGGCTTCCTACACCGAATAGCCAGCTTCCTACACCGCCGTGATCTAACGACCAAAACGCATTCCTCCTATAAAAAAGCGCAGGGGCGTCAATGGCAAAAATTCAATCTTTGGCAATATGGATCGCCATCAAGAACGCGCCGACAATGCCTAGTCCCAGAGTGACAGTCACATTGACACTTTCAAATTTGCCCCCGCTCACCATTGACAAAGTGTTGCCCAAAGCCGCGCCCAGAAGAATGCCTCCCACGGTGCCGAGATGTCGAAAGAACTTCCGGCTAGAACTGGCAATGAGATAATCGGAAGCTTGATTTACGTGCGCCGCAGAAATGGTGTCTGCTTTGTGGCGTTTTGCGACACGCGTGGACTCGGTGACGAGTTCGGCGATGTATTGCGAGATCTTGTCACGTAGAACCGCGAAAGCGGGTTTCGAATAGGGCGAATCTCCCAGCGACTGCAATTCTGCATCCGCCGTGCGGATGATGAGATCCAAATGGTTACTCATTGTGGCGGAGGCAAAGTGTCAGAAGGAGACGGGCGATGCGGATTCAACTTGCTGCTTTCCAGTGCCTTGACAAAGGCGGACTCGATTTTGCCCCTAAAAGTAAGCTTTTTCATCTCGGACCGAATAACCTTCAGCCGAATAAACTGAGCCACGACCATGAAGAGCATTACAATGGCGAGCGTGACACCGACAACGAGGCCGAGAGTCTTCCTCAATTCCGGGGTGAGCGGAGCGCCAGACGGCGACCACAGTTCCTTCCATACAACTGAGGAGGCGGCAAGAGTGGCCACCGCCGCTGAAAGGAAACTGGAAGCCAGTTTGTGCCAAGCAGTCGAAGCTGCCTTGTGAACCTCAAACGTCCCGATACCTGAGGGTGTAGGCAGCAATTCCTTCGGAGGATTTCTTGCGTTGGCTCACTGGTTAAAAGTGCCCCGGGGTGGTAGGAACACCCTGTGGCAGGAGACACAGAGCGACACGGGCGTGAAGCTTTGCGACGGGGAGCCCCTACGTGTTTTACTTGTGCAGCGCAAGCAGAACCCGCCATTTTCAATTCCGCATTACGTATATTGTAACAAGTAAACGATGATGCCATTACTGGGCCGGGTCAGGCGCTGGATTGGTTCTTCTGCTGGGAACCGTTCTGGAACCCTGAGTGCGATATCGGCTGACTTCGTGATTCTCATCGCAGCAGTGACTCCATTTCGGCGCTGGTCCAGTTGATTGGGATGCCGTCGGTTTCGTTGGTGTCGCCGGTGGTGGCGTCGATGAGGGCGCGCTTTTTGTCCTGCATGCGGCGGACGCGTTCCTCGACGGTGTCGCGGGTCATCAGACGATAAACGGTCACGGGCCGGCTTTGGCCGATCCGGTGGGCCCGGTCGGTGGCTTGGGCTTCGACGGATGGATTCCACCATGGGTCGAGGTGGACGACGGCGTCGGCGGCGGTCAGGTTGAGGCCGTAGCCGCCGGCCTTGAGGCTGATCAGAAACACAGCCGGACCCGACTCGGACTGGAAGGAATCGACCAAGGATTGGCGGTTCCGGGTGCTGCCATCGAGGCAAATCACCTTGCCGTAACCCGTCTCCAGACGCTTTTCAATTCGGCGTAAGTTCTTGGCGAATTGACTGAATACCAGTGTTTTTCCACCGTTTTCGGAGCGTTCCTGAAGGAGCTCAAGTAAACGATCGATTTTGACGGCGTTTGAATCCTTGCGGCCCGGGAGCTCCAGCAGTCCGGGATCGACGCAGGTTTGGCGCAGGCGCAGGAGCAGGGTCAGCAAATGCATCTTCCCGGCCCCCTCGCCTTGCTGCTCGCGGATGCGCTCCAGTTCGTCTAAGCCGGATCTCGCGAGGCTCGCGTAGAGCGCGGCTTGGTCGTCGGCGAGGGTTAGCCACTCATCGATCTCGATCTTGTCCGGGAGGTCCTTGGCGACCTGTGCCTTGGTCCGGCGCAGGACGAATGGCGAGATCCGCAGGCGGAGCCGCTCCATCAGGCCGGCGGCAGATTTAGGATCGGCATCGGCCGTGGCAACCTCGTAGCGCTCGCGGAAGTCCTTGCGGTCTCCCAAATAGCCCGGTGCCACGAACCGGAAGATTGCCCAGAGGTCTTGGACGCGGTTCTCGATCGGCGTACCGGTCAGGGCGATGCGGCCGCGAGCCTGGATCTTGGCGAGGGCCTTGCTCACCTCGGCGTCCGGGTTCCGGAGCAGGCTCGCCTCGTCCGCGACCAGCAGCCGGTACTCCCTCTGGAGGTGGAACGCCAAGTCCCGGACCAAGGTTCCATAACTTGTGACAATTACATCCACTCCGGGGACCTGGTCCCTCAGCTTGTCGCGTCCCGCCCCGTGGAATCCGAGACATTTGAGACCCGGGGCGAACCGCTCCAGTTCCGCCTGCCAGTTCCCGAGCAAGGAGGTTGGCGCAACCACCAACGTAAGCCCCTTTTCGCTGGATTCCGATTGCTTGAAATGATTGATGGAAGCGATCGTTTGCAAGGTCTTCCCCAGGCCCATTTCATCCGCCAATAGAGCCCCGCCCAGCCGATTCAAACGGTCTGCAAGCCACGCTGATCCTTCCGATTGGTAGGGTCGCAATTCGGCATTGAGGCCGTTGTTTGAAATGGCTGCGATTCCTTGATTCGATGATGAATCGTAATCACTATTTAATAGTGGATTACGCAGTTTATCACGCAAATTCTGGAATAGTATTCCGGCAGCTCCGGAGAGCCGGATTTCCTGGTCGGGCCGGCCGATCCCAATCTCGGAAACCAAGGGCTGGACGAGTTCTTCACAGCTGCGGCTGATGACCAGCTCGGCACCGCTTTTCAGCGTCGCCCGGCGCTTGCCGCCACCGAGGAGGCGGCGCATTTCCGCCCCGGGAATCCTCTGGCCGCCGGTGGTCTGAAACGACAATTCAAACGCCAAGGAGGATCCGAAATCGGCCTTCTGCTCGATCTCCGGCCGGACCACTTGGACCCGCTTGAGAACGGTCCCGAAGCGCTCCCCTTCCCGCACGGTCCAGCGCTGGCGAAGCCCGTCGAGGTCGTCGGCGACGAAGGCGAGGATGGCGTCCCGGCCACGCATTTGGAACCGGGCGCGGCGCTGGGCGGGATCGAACCCAGCGACGATCAGCAGGTGCCGGGCGGCTTCCTCGGAGTCGAGTTGGCGAGCCTGGAGGTGACCGTCAGGAGCAATGGCGGGCAGCCCGGGGAAGTCCTCGCCAGGATCGGGCAACGCACGGGCCGACATGCCCGGGTAGCGGACGGACAGGGTGGCTTCCAGGACTTCCAGCGAGCCCTCGAGGTCGAGGACGAAGTCCGGGGCGCCGCTGGCAAAGCGCAGGCTGCCGAGCCAGCCGGGATGGGGAGCTTCGAAAAGGTCGAGCCAGGCATCGAGGTCGGTGAGGAACTCGGCGGCGGGCAGGCGGAGCTTCCCTTGGCTGGCGAGGGCGGCGACGCGCTCGAACCAGCCCGGGCGGCTGGAGGCGGCGGGCAGCCGGGCGGCGGTGCTGGTAGAGACGAAGGCCGGGCTCGCACCCCAGCGGACGAGTTTCCGGCGGGTCTCGCCGGGATCGAGTGTCAGGGAGACTTGGGAGCCATCAAGGAGGCTATCGGCGAGACGCAGCGGCGGGCCGGGATCTGAATCAAGCCGGAAGGGGCCGGGGCGGCCATCGATTTCGACCCGCGGGTGGCCGGCGAGTCGATCGAGCAAGGCGGCTGCATCTTCCCCGGCGAGGCGCAGGGCGAGGGTTTCGGTGCCGGTCGCTGCTTGCCCGCGCGTCGCGAGCCAAGCACTGAGGGCACCATCTGCGGCGGTGATCATCTCACCGGAAGCCGGCAACAGGCGGACCGAGAGTTTGCCTTCCAGCCACTCGGACTCGAGGCGCGGGGAAAGCCGGACCTGCCAAGCGACCGGGACGACGGTGGATGCCGCGGTCTTTGATGGAGCTGCCGAGGTGGCGGTGCCGCCCGGCTTTTTGCCGGAACTGGCCGCTATGGCGGAGAGAAGGACGGCGACGGCGTGGGCGCAGACCCCGCCGGTAGCGCGATGCTCGGGGCAGCCGCACTGGACGCTGACATCGCTGGGGCCGCGGCTGCCGATCTTGACGATCGGCCGGAGTGTGAGACGGCCTTCGCGGAGGGTGCCTTGGATGAGGTTACCGTCGGCCGAGCGTTTCAGACCGGCGATGAGCCCTTGGTCGGCCATGGTCTTGCCCTCCTTGAACGGCTTCCAGCCGGTCAGTCCCCTCACCCAGTCTTCCGTGATCTCCATGATTGGTTGGCCGCGGGAACGGAACAGCGTGCGGGGGAATTGGGCGAGGGAAAAGGTGGGTGGTGGTGATTTGGGGGATAATCGGGGCGGTTGGATTTGCAGGGTTTTCCGGATATTGGGATATGATGTCGAGCAATGGATGAATGTGGATGGGGCTTTTTTGAATTTTATTTAGAGGGGTGATGTTGGTGTGACGTGTGTGGGTTATTGTTTTATTTGGTTTGGTCCCTTCGTTGGAGGAATTCGCGGTTGTCTATTTTTGATTTAATTTTCCATTTGATGTCTTCGGGGTGATTGGACTCGTCTGCGATTATGGAGAAAGCGAATTTAACCGCGGATTACGCAGATGGGCGCGGATGGATAAGAGGAATAAGTGGATTTGTTAGGATGGCTCGGGTTCAACTGGCGAATAACTGAATAGATTTTTTTGGGGGCTCTATTTGATTCCATTGGGCGTGATGGAATTGCTTGGGCGGAGGTAACGATAGGAATGTTGTTGCTCCTATCGTTTGGAGTTTCTCTGGTGGATCGAATCTTATCCCGTGCTTCCCCGCAGCAGGGCTGCTGGCTTTGAGCGGCAGCAGGGCTGCCGCAGTCCGGGTGTCCGACGACTCGGGCGGAGCTTGAATGAGAGGCGGGGCGGGTTGGATGTTTCTGCGGCCCAGCGGCCCGCGCATCCAGCGGCTGGGGCGCCTCGGGCGCGTAGGCGGTGAGCTTTCCGGCGGCTTTTTTGAATTGCGCCGTTGGTTGGGCATGCCTCCTTTTCCGCAGCACTCCATGTCGTCGCTCAACATCCCCGAAACCTGTGGCGTGATGCTGCTGCCCGACTGCACGCTGTTTCCCCACGGCGGATTGCCGCTGCACATCTTCGAGCCGCGCTACCGGATGATGCTGGCCGATTCTCACCAGGGAACCTGCTTTTTCGCGGTGGCCCGCTTGCTCGGCAAGGAGACCGACGATCCGTCCCGGTGCTCCGCTCCGGTCGGTACGATGGGTCTGGTGCGGGCGTCCCGGGAACTCGATGACGGGACCTCAAACCTGCTCCTTCACGGGGTGATCCGGGTGAAGTTCGTCGATTGGCTGGACTCGCCGTATCCGAAGGCGCGGATCATGCCGGTGCCGTCCCTTTTCGAGCCGGAGTCACAGGCGAAGGGTGCGCTGGAAGCGCTGCACGAGGCGTCCGATCACGTGACCCGCGGCCTGCCATCCGAGGTGCGGGAGGCGCTGGTGAACATGACCGAGCAGATCGATGACCCGTCCATCCTCGCGGATGTGATGGCGCAGCAATTCCTGCATGATCCGGACGAGCGCCAGGATCTGTTGGAAATGGAATCTGCGGCCGCGCGGGTGGCGTGGATCTGCAAGAAATTCGAGGCGCTGTCGTGAACGAGTCCGAATCCCGCGGCGGCGTGGCCAGCGCGGTGGCGGCGTTTTTCCTGTGGGGCGTGCTGCCGGTCTTCTGGAAGCACCTCGGCTTCCTGCCGCCGGTCTCGATCATCGCGCACCGTACGCTGTGGTCGCTGGTGCTGCTGGCGTTGCTGATGGGATGGCGGCGGCAGCTCGGTGAGGTGGCGCGCGGGCTGTCTTCGTGGCGTGGGGCTGGATGGCACCTGCTATCCGGCAGCCTGCTGGCGTCGAATTGGCTGCTCTACGTGTGGGCGACGCTGAATGGCCGGATTCTGGAAGGGGCGCTGGGGTATTACCTGAATCCCTTCCTCAATATGCTCTTCGGCGCGTGTTTTTTTGGCGAGAGGCAGAACCGGCTGCAATTGCTGGCGGTGGGGATCGCCCTAGCCGGGGTCGCCTGTCAATTCCCGGCGGTGAAAGGGGTGCCGTGGGTGGCGTTGGTGCTGGCGATCACCTTCGCGCTCTACGCGGTGGTGCGGAAGAAGGCTCCGCTAGGGGCGCTGGCGGGATTGGCGGCGGAAACGACGCTAATGGCACCGATCGCGGCGGCTTGGCTGGCGTGGCAGGCGTTTCGCGGCGAGGCGTGGTTTGGCCACGGGAGCACGGATGCGTTGCTGATCATCGGGACGGGATTGGCGACGGCGACGCCGCTGCTGTGTTTCGGCTATGCGACACGGACGATTTCGCTGACGACGCTCGGGATTCTGCAGTTCATTGGCCCGACGCTACAATTCCTGATCGGCTGGCAGCTTTATGGGGAGCTGATGAATCCGCTGAGAATGCTTTCGTTCGGGCTGATTTGGACGGCGGTGGCGATTTACGCGGTGGATGCCTGGGCGAAGAAGCAGGAAACGAAAAAGGCCGCCTGACGAGCAGACGGCCTTCTGGGAAAATTGGTAATTCCGGAGATCCGGCTCAGCCGATCTCGGTGCGGCCGGCGAGCTGGGCGCCTTCTTCCATCGAGAACATCTTGGCCTTGATGTCGCCGTCGAGGCGGGACTTGGCCTTCAGCTCGCAGCGCTCGGAAGTGATCTTGCCTTCAATCTTGCCGAAAACCTTCACCTCGCCGGCGGTGACGTTGCCCTTGACGATGGCGTTCTCGCCGATGGTCACGCGACCTTTGTCGGAGATGATTTCGCCGTCGATCTTGCCGTCGATGATCATGTCATTCGAAAAACGGATGGATCCGGTGATCTCGATGCCGCTGGAAAGGACGTTGGTTGCGTTCGCCATGGGTCCGGAATTCAGCAGAGGGATCGCGGGTTGGCAACCGGATTTCCCGGAGAATTCCCTTCGGGCGCGGCTTCCCATTTCCCCGACCACCCCCCAGCATCCGCCCGCCAATGCTGCTCGACCCCGCCCGTGTCTCCGATCCCTCCTCCAATGACGAGGTGCTCAGCGCCTTCCTCGACTACCTGATCGAGACGAATGTGGAGCCCTACGACCACCAAGAGCAGGCGATTCTCGAGCTGTTCGCCGGGAATAACGTGATCCTCAATACCCCGACCGGTTCGGGGAAGTCGCTGGTGGCGCTGGCCTTGCACTTCAAGGCGATCTGCCAAAACCGTCGATCGTATTACACGGTGCCGATCAAGGCGCTGGCGAATGAGAAGTTCCTCTCGCTGTGCCACTTCTTCGGTCCGGAGAAGGTCGGGATGATCACTGGCGACGCGACGGTGAATCCGGGCGCGCCGGTCATCTGCTGCACCGCCGAGATCCTCGCCAATCTGGCCCTGCGCGAGGGCGAGCACGCGCAGGTGGACGATGTGATCATGGACGAGTTCCACTATTACTCGGATGCGTCCCGCGGCTTCGCCTGGCAGGTGCCGCTGCTGACCCTGCCGCAGGCGAAGTTTCTCCTGATGTCCGCTACGCTCGGCGAGACGGCGTTCTTCGAGGAGGGCATCACCAAGCTGACCGGCACGCCGACGGTGCTGGTGAAGTCCGACCAGCGGCCGGTGCCGCTGGAGTTCGATTACAGCGAGACGCCGCTGGAGGAGATGGTGGCGGAGCTGGTCGAGAAGAACAAGGCACCCGTCTATCTCGTCCACTTCACCCAACTCGCCTGCGCGGGCACGGCGCAGAGCCTGCTGAGCTGGAATTTTTGCACGAAAGAGGAAAAACACCGCATCGCGGAGATCCTGCACGATGCGAACTTTCGCAGTCCGTACGGCAAGGAAGTTTCAAAGCTGCTGCGCCATGGCATCGGAATTCACCACGCCGGCTTGTTGCCGAAGTATCGGATTCTGGTCGAGAAGCTCGCGCAACGGGGGCTGCTCAAGGTGATCTGCGGCACCGATACGCTCGGTGTTGGCGTCAATGTGCCGATCCGGACGGTGCTGTTCACCCAGCTCTTCAAGTACGATGGAAGTAGTACGAAGACGCTGGCGGTGCGCGATTTCAAGCAGATCTGCGGGCGAGCCGGGCGGCGTGGCTTCGACCATGTCGGCTACGTTGTTTGCCAAGCACCGGAGCACGTGATCGAGAACCTGCGGCTGGAGCAGAAGGCGGCGAAAAGCGGCAAGAAGAGCTTCGTGAAGCGCAAGCCGCCGGAGAAGAGTTTCGTGAATTGGGATGAAAAGAGCTACCGGCGCTTGATCGATGCCCCGCCGGAGAAGCTCGTCTCCAGCTTCAACGTCACGCATTCCATGCTGCTGAATGTGCTCGGCCGCGAGCGCGAGGATGGCTGCGTGGCACTGCGCAAGCTGATCAACGACAGCCATGAACCGCCGTCGAAGAAG
>Ga0307406_10000366_pt1 | contig 26254 bp, 20 predicted proteins | sample 322Cmetagenome_3_FD_203706 | JGI IMG/M metagenome (GOLD analysis project Ga0307406, IMG submission 203706) | Maize rhizosphere microbial communities from greenhouse at UC Davis, California, United States - 322HYB-C-2 | ecosystem: Host-associated > Plants > Roots > Rhizosphere > Soil | place...
TTCGATGGGCTTGAGGACATTGTTGCGGATCCCGGCGCGGTATTTCGACGACAGGCTGGCGAGGTAATCGTCGTGGGATTTCCACGCGGCATCAAGGGCGAGAACCATGTTGGGCTCCGTTTCGACATAGCGGTAGCTCAGGTTCGCCAGCGACGAGACTCCTTTGTGGAAAGGCTCATGGACGTCCTTGATCAGAACAAAGTGGGTGGTGCCGCGCAGCTTGTCTGCCATGCGGACCCGGTAGAGAACCTCCGCCACGCCATGCCAGATAGTTTCCTCCGGAAAATCCGGCGCGAAGGCGACGCCGTGCTGGCCGTAGCTCAGCAGGTTACCGCAGGTCAGTACCCGCTGGCTCACCTTGCCCGCCAGCTTTTCCAGCGCCGCGCACGAAGGCGCTCCCGGCGCGGGCTCCTTTCGTTTCCGCACTTGGCGGACGCCGATGTCGGCGAGCTGCATGCAAACCGCGGCGACCGGCCGTTGTCCGGCGTCGGTAATGAGCGCGTAGCGCGGCTGGATGTTGGCGGGCAGCACGCCTTCCAGAGCCAGCAGGTAGCCGCGTGACATGAAAAACCCCGCGCCGTCCGTCAGCGAGTTCCAAGTGCCCGCATCCAGCATCCCGATCCGGTCGGCGATGGCATATTGGAGTTCCGCCGGGCCCCGCAGCCGCTTGCGCTCGGCCAGCACGTCGCGCACCGCGAGCGCCTTGCGGATGAGATTCATGGATGACTTTCTGACAGATGCCTCTGCCGGACTCAACACCAGGCCAGCATCTGTGGAAGCAAATGATGTTCGGCCAGTTCGTGGAGATCGAAGAAGTCCTTCTTCGATCCCGGGTTGGCGGTGGCGTTGGGTTTTGTCGCCGCGCCATCGGACCCCTTGGCGAGGTCGGCATCGATCACGCTGCCGCCTTGTGATCAGCCCCCGCCGCCGAGATCCATGCCCTTGTCCCGCATGTCCTGGAGGACGCTGGTCATGTCCTCGAGCGTTTCCCACAGCTCGCGCAGCACGAAAATGGGTGCTCCGGCGCGGACGGCGATGGCGATGCAGTCGCTGGGACGGGCGTCCAGCTCCACGATCTTGCGCTCCATGATCTCGTTTTCGGCCTCGAGGATCAGGCGGGCGTAGTAGATTTCCTTGTCGATCGCCACGATCACCGCGCGGCGGACCTTCGCGCCGAAGGCCTCCAGCGTGAGCAGGTAGAGGTCGTGCGTCAGTGGTCGCGGCGGGGTTTCGCCGGCGAGGGCGGCATTGATGGAGGCTCCGATGGCGAGATCGATGTAGAAGACGATCGATTTCTTTCCGTCCCCGAGAAAGACGGCGCAGCCGGCGGGGGTGGGGAGCAGGGCGATGGGTTCGACGCGGACCAAATCAGGCACGTCGCCTTTCTCGCCTCGCTGCGGGGCCGGGGCAATCCAAGAATGAAAGGTTTGGCTTTGATAAACCCCAGCGTCGCAAAAGGCGTAGGAAGGTGCCATTTCTTGACGTTTTAGCCCCATGAGTTTGCCGATGAACCGCCGCCGCGTGCTGAAGACCCTGTTCTGCTCCAGCGCGCTTATGAACCTGAACCTCAGCGCTTTCGGCCAAGCTGCACCGGCCGCGGGAACGCTCGATCTGCTGGCGCTGGGCGATTTCGGCACAGGAGACGAGCGCCAGAAGGCCGTGGCCCGCGGAATGGCCCGCTACGCCGCCAGCCTCGGGAAAAAGCCGGACGGCCTGATCTTCCTCGGGGACAATTTCTATGGCGCGATGCCCGGTGGCCTGACCTCGCCGCGCTGGCAGACGGGCTTTTCCCAAGTCTATCCCGGTGAGGACTTTCCCGGCCAGTGCTGGCCGATCTTGGGAAACCACGACTACCACGACAACAGGGGCGGCGAGCTGGTCCAGCTCGGCTACGCCAAGTCGCTGAATCGTAAGACCCGCTGGACCTTTCCGGCGAAATTCTACCGCGTCGATCTGCCGCAGGTGACGATGCTGATGCTCGACACGAATTGGGAGACGATCAACCGCCGCGTCCACGGCAACGACGGGCGGCCGTGCTGGATGCAGGCGGACGAGCAGGAAGCCCAGCTGCTGTGGCTGGAGCGGGAGCTTTCCTCGAAGCGCGCCCCCTTCACCGTGGTCTGCGGCCATCACCCGATCTACTCGGACGCGAACCACGGCGACACCCCCGAGCTGGTGCAAACCCTCGGGCCGATGCTCGAAAAACATGGCGTCCACGCCTATTTCTGCGGGCACGACCACGACCTGCAGCACATGGAGCTGGAGGGTCTGCGTACGTCCTTCGTCCTCTCCGGCGGCGGCGGTGCCCGGCTCTACGAGGGCGAACAGCACGCTCGGAGAGGTTCGAGCGTCTTTGACGTTCATGGATTTACCCATATTTCGATCGCCGGGGCCGAAATGATCATCCGGCACATCGATCCGAACGGGAGAATCGTCCACGCCTTCACCAAGAACATCCGCCACGAGTGGAAGGTTCTCGCCTGATGGACCCCGACCGCCCGCTTGACATGGGCGGTTTGCCGTGCATCCTCCGCCCTCCCGCCGCGTCGGAAACGTGTTCGGGCCCTCTTACGCCATGAAAAAGGATCTTCATCCCAAGTACAACCCGGTCGTCTTCGTTGACATGACCACCGGTGCCCGTTTCGTCAGCCGCTCGACCAAGTCTTCCAGCAAGACGGAAGTCATCGACGGTGTGGAACACGCCATCATCTCGATCGGTATCACCTCGGACTCGCACCCGTTCTTCACGGGCAAGTCGACCTTCGTCGACACCGAAGGCCGTATCGACAAGTTCCAGAAGCGCTTCGGCGCGGTTCGCCGCGTCTCCAAGCCGAAGGTTGGCTAAGCCGCTTCTCGCGCCCGATTTCCCAAGCGCCCGTCCGCATCTTGCGGCCGGGCGTTTTTCTTTTTCTCCGATCAAGGATCAAGAAGAGGGACTAGGATGGATGGGATGGATAGGATTTGAATTCTCTGGAAGCTCCGAGCGGCTTCAATCCCATCCTATCTATCCTATCCATCCTGGTCCAAAGAATCACGGTGCCTCAGGGATTCAGGAAGTTCCCGATGGTTTCCTTCGCGTGCTTCAGGTCGTCACCGGCATCCTCGCCACTCTCCAGCTTGGAGGCGTGGTCGAAGTGGATCATGAAGAGCTGCTTGCCGTCGTAGGTGTCCTTCATCGAGAAGCTGTCCTTTTCCTTCAGCACACCGGCCCAGGTCTCGCGGACGTCCTTCCAGTAGTCACCGGTCTTGGCCCAGTAGGCATCGAAGGCGGTGGCGAGGTCGGGTGAGGTGATCTCCTCGTAGCGATCGACGCCGAGCTCCTTGCCGAGACACTTGCGGGTGCCGTCCTTGGCCACCTGCATCTTGCGGTTGATCTGCACGTGGACCCAGCCGTTCGGCGTGATGCTGATCTCGTGGGTGCCTTCGAGGACGTTGTAGTCCTTGCGGATGGTGAATTCGCGGCGCGGCAGGGGGCGCGGGCAGTCATCGCTGCGCCAGGTGGAGATTCCGCCATCGTGCAGCCACGTGCCGGCGACCTCGTAGCGCGGCGAGTCATCGACTTGGAAGACCGCCTGCGACCATCGGCCCTCTGGATGGGGAGTCGGTTGCTTCTTCCACGTCAGGTCGCCCTGATAGACCTGCAGTTCGGGATCCTGCCACGTCCAATCCTGCCGCCAGTGCTTCATGACGTGCGGGCCATCGGTCTCGCCCTTGTCGTTCTTGAAATACATCACCAGCGAGTGTTGGAGACTGATGAATTCGGGGCGGTCTTCGAGTACGGTGACGCTTTCCGTGCCCCAGGAGAAGTAGGGGCGGGTGGGCTTGAAGTTTTCCGCGAGCCCGAGGGTTTCGGTGAAGTCGAAGCTGACGCGGTAGTTGCCGGCCATCGCGAGGATGGCTCGGCGGTCTTTCTCGAGCTTCGAGAGGCCGGGTTCCTGCAGTTTTTTCCATGCGTCCTTGGAGCCTTGAAGCAAGGTGACGTCCGAGCCCTTGGTCGTGCCGCCGCGCGGTTTCATCTCCTTCCAATCCATGAACGGCCACGCAAAGACATGGCCCTCAGCGGGCTCCGGGCCGCCAGCGGGTTCAGGCTTGGCCTCTTGGGCGGGCAAGGTCTGCAAGCCGGCACAGGCTGCGAGCCAAAGGAGGAAGGAGGGGCGTTTCATGAGAATCGCCAAGATCCTAGGCGGCTTCGCGATTTCCTCAACGGGAGATCTTAGCGGTCGCCTGCTTCCTGAATGGCGGCTGCCTGCGTGAAAACTCGAAGACCGGGGCCTGTCGGGTTTCCGGAGGCGATCCCGTTAATCCATGCACCGGAACTTCCGGTGTCCCTGAACCCATGCCTGCCACCCGCGCCTCGCTGCCGCTGCTGTTTGTTTCCTTCCTCGCCTGCCTATCCTTGGCTCGTGGCGACCTGACCTATGTGGACGCGACATCCGGCGCGGGGGGAAACACGACCTTGTCCAACGGCAGCACCTTCACGCCGCCGCTCAATGGCACCACCGGCCCGGACAACAACTGGGAGCAGCGCACGGTCTTCGGTTCGAGCGGGAACATCTACGAGTCCGGCGGCGAGGTGGCGGAGAATGCTCCCGAGCTGCGCATGAAACTCACCGGCCTGACTCCCGGCGGCACCTACCGGGTGCGGGTTCATTTCTGGGATGCTTCTCCGGCTTGGCGGATTCGCGCCGGCTTCAGTTCTGCCGCCGGCTCTAACACCTTGTATGCGAATCAAGCGGAAGCCGCGGGAATTGGGGCCACCGGCGCGGTCGCGGCAAGCTCGCTGACTTACACCGTGGCTCCCACGACCTTCGCCGAGTCGGATCGCACGATGTTTTCCGCCGATCTGGGCACCACTCTCGCGAACGGGAGCGGGGAGATCGCGGTGTTTCTCGATGACCTCGCGCCAGTCCTCGGGCCGAACGACCGGACGTGGTTCGATGGTCTCTCGTATGAAGCCACGGCTCCGGTGAATGCGGTCCGCTATGTCGATGCCACCACTGCGAACACCACACGCTGGGATGGGGTTGCCTTCGCCCCGGCGGCCGACGGCGTGACCGGCGCAGACAACAACTGGGAGCAGCGCGCACTCGGCAATGGCGGCTCGGCCTTCGAGGCGAATTTCGAGGCACCGGAGAATGCGCCGCTGCTGGTCACCACGCTCACCGGCCTGACGCCTTCGACCTCGTATGTCCTCTACGGCTACTTTTGGACCGATGGCGGGAACTGGCGGCTCAAGGCATCCGCGAATGTCAGCGACATCCAGATCAATGGCACGGCAGGCAATCTAACAGACGACTTCCTGCCGACCAAGCCGCGGACCCATTTCGCCGCGAACAACAATGCGGGCGGCACCGCCACGGTCGGGGCTTTGGCATCGGCCACGACCTTCACGACCACGCCTCTGCTCACGGAGGGCAATCGCACCATGATGCAGGCGAACCTCGGCATTGCGAACAGCGATGCGAATGGATCGCTCAAGATCTACATCGACGATCTCGCCGATGGCAGCGCGGTGCCACGCACTTGGTACGATGGCGTTGGCTACAAGCCCGCCCAGACCTTGGACCCCGCGCTGGACGAAGACGGCGATGGCCTGACCAATGCGCAGGAAGCTTCGCATGGCACTGATCCCTATCTCGTCGATACGGACGGGGATTCCTACGGCGACAAGGTGGAAGTCGATGCCGGCTCCGATCCGCTCAATGCCTTGTCGATCCCGCCGCTGCCGGGCAATGGCCTCGCGATCGCTCCGGATGGCGCGTGGACCTGGTTCAATGACGAGCGTGCGATCTTTCATCAGGGCTCGCTCTTCACCGGGTATGTGAAGGCCAATGGCCAGTATGGCATCACCCGCTATGATCCGGTGGCGCACGAGGTCTTCCACATGATCATCAGCACCGCTGTCTCGCAGCAGCAGGACGATCACAACAACCCCTCCATCACCGAGCTTCCGGATGGCAAGCTGCTGGTGATGTACTCGAAGCACCTCGGTGGTTCGCAATTTTATCAACGCACGTCGCTGGTGTCCTCGCCCTCAACGAATGCCGACTGGGGTCCGGAGATCACGGTGGCGATGCCGAACAACCACACCTACTCAAACGCCTATCTGCTCACGGGCGAGAACAACGCGATCTACAATTTCTCCCGCTGCATCAATTTCAACCCGACGCTCACCAAGTCACTCGACAACGGGGTCACGTGGGAAACGCCGCAACAGTTGATCGAGGTCGGCTCCAATAACGTGCGGCCCTACCCGCGCTACTGCTCGAATCACACCGACCGCATCGACCTGATCTACACCGACGGCCATCCGCGCGACGTGGACAATTCGATCTACCACATGTTCTACAGGGCAGGGTCGCTCTATAAGACTGACGGCACGCTGGTCGACACGCTCGCAAACCTGCCGCTCGATCATGAGGGCGGGCAGCGCGGATCGGTGATCTATCAGTTCTCGAATGCGGCCTGGGGAGCCGGGCAGGGGCCGGACAATTGGATCCCCGGAGCGCGGGGCTGGACGTGGGACGTCCACTACGGTGCCGATGGCAATCCGGTGTGCGTGTTCCAAGTGCAGACCGGCACCGACGCCACGTGGGCGACTTCCCGGATCTATTATTACTTCGCGCGCTGGAACGGCACGGCGTGGGAGAGGAAGTTCATCGCCCAGGGAGGGCGCGGCATTTACGCGGCGGAGTCAGACTATGGCGGCGGGATGTGCATCGATCCCTCGCACCCGAACGTCATCTACATCTCCTCGAATGCCGCGAACCCCTTCAGCCTCGCTGACGTGAGCAACGTGCCGCTCCGCACGAATGCCCGCTATGAACTCTACCGCGGCGTCACCAATGATGGCGGCCAGACTTTCACGTGGGAACAGCTCACCACCAATTCGGAGAGCGACAACCTGCGGCCGATCGTGCCGGAGAATCATGGCTACGATCGCGCCTTGCTGTGGTTCAATGGGACCTACAATTCCTATACCAGCTTCGACACGCGAGTGCTGGCCGTGCTGGAGAATGACCTCAAGGTGAGCTCGTCGAGCTTCGGTGGGAACACCGGCACGCTGACTTGGAAATCGTCGCCGGGACACAGCTACCGGATCACGGGATCGGCGAATCTCTCCGGTTTTCCTCATCAGATTGCCGCCGGGATCGAGGCGCAGGGCGGAACGACTAGTCAAACGTTTCCGTTTCCGGGGCCGCTCCAGAATGCGCCGAAAGCGTTTTTCCGGGTCGAGACCGAGTGAGGGGCTCCGTCAATCTTCGCATCTCGACAAGTACCACCCGGCATTTTACGCTGTGAAAAACCCTATTTTGAGCGAACTCACGCGCATCCTCGAGACGGCTGGCGGGAACGCACTCCCCATGTCGGCGGAGCTGTTGCCGCTTGTCTACGACGAGCTTCGCAACGTGGCGCGCGAACGCATGTCGAACCTGGCACCGGGCCAAACGCTGCAACCGACCGCGCTGGTGCATGAGGCGTGGCTGAAGCTTTCCAGCGAGGAGGGCCGGGTTTGGAATGATCGGGCGCATTTCTTTCGCGCCGCCGCGCAGGCGATGCGCCAGATCCTGGTGGACCGCGCGCGCGCCAAGGCGACCCGCAAGCGCGTGGTGAACCCGGAGGTTTTCGAGATGCAGCAGTTCGATCTGGCGGACGCCACGCTCGATGAGCGCGTGCTGCTGGTGGATGAGATGATGACCCGCCTCGAAGCCGAGGAGCCGGACAGCGTGCGATTGATCACGCTGAAGTTTTTCGGCGGGCTCACCAATCAGGAGATCGCGGCGATGGACGGTGTGACCGAACGCACCGTCGAGCGCCACTGGGCCTACGCGAAGGCGCTGCTTTATCAGATGATCCGTGAGGAGACCGGCGATGAAGCAGCCTCCGTCGATTAACCGGCTGCTATTCGTCGCGGCGTCGAATTTCTCCACCGCGGAGGAGCGGCGCGCGTTCCTGGAGTTTGCGTGTCGAGGCGACGAAGCGCGGCGGAAGCGGTTGGAGGATTTGTTAGAGGCGCGAAGCGAGGCGGAGGAGTTCTTCGAGTTTCAGCCAGCGGTCGAGCCGGTTCAAGAAACGCTGGGTGAAGGTGAGGGCGGACTTGGTGCGCGCATCGGACCTTACCGCCTGATCGATCGGATTGGAGCGGGTGGCTGCGGCGTCGTTTATCTGGCCGAGCAGCTGGAGCCGGTGAAGCGGAAGGTGGCGCTCAAGATCATCCGGCTCGGCATGGATACCGAGAGCGTGATCGCGCGCTTCTCGATGGAGCGTGAAGCGCTCGCGCTGATGGATCATCCGAACATCGCGCGCGTGCTCGATGCCGGCACCACGGCTTCGGGCCGGCCATTCTTCGTGATGGAGTTGGTCGATGGCGAAAGGATCACCGACTACTGCGACCGCAAGCGACTGGGCCTGCGCGAGCGGCTGGAGCTTTTCACACGCGTCTGCGAGGCGATCCAGCACGCGCACCAGAAGGGCGTCATTCACCGCGACATCAAGCCATCGAACGTGCTGGTGCGTGATCACGAAGACCGCCCGGAACCGAAGATCATCGACTTCGGTATTGCCAAGGCAACGGCGGGTGGCTTCGAGGGAGATGTTACCTACACCAAGCTCGGGCAGCTTGTCGGCACGCCCGCCTACATGAGTCCGGAGCAGGCGGAGGGTGGCATGGACGTCGACACGCGCAGCGACATTTACAGCTTGGGCGCGATGCTCTGCGAGCTGCTGACGGGTCGTCCGCCATTCAGCCCGGAGCAGTTCAAGGATCGCGGGCCCGACGAGATCCGCAGCATCCTGCGGGATGAGGAAACCGGCATGCCGTCGATCCGGCTACGCGGTGCCACCAAGGACGAGATTGGCAAGATCGCCGAGCATCGTGCGGCTGACCCGCTGCGCTTGCCCGGACAACTTGCCGGTGATCTTGACTGGATCGTCATGAAGGCGATCGAGAAGGACCGCCGCCGCCGCTACGAAACCGCCAATGGTCTGGCGATGGACGTGCAGCGCTATCTCAATGAGGAGCCGGTGCTGGCACGTCCGCCGAGCCGCGGCTATTTGCTGACGAAGCTGGTGAGGCGGAACCGCATTGCCTTCGCCGCCGGCAGCGTGGCGATGTTCGGCTTGGTCGTGGGCTTCGGCGTTTCGACGTGGCTATTCCTTCGTGAGAAGGAGGCCCGTGAGGAGCAGGCGCGGTTGCGTGTGGAGGCCGAGCAGGCGCGAGCGAATGAAGAGACCCTTCGCAAGAATGCCCAAGCGGCGGACCAGGTGAACCAAGCCGCGGTGCTGCTGCGCTACGACGACAAAAAAATAGACCAGGTCGACCAATTGCTGGAAGGGGTCGCGCCGGATCAGGTTCCCCGATCATGGGAGGTCGCTGACATGCTCAAGAGGGTCGCCGAATGGAACCTTGAGCAAGGCCGTTGGAAGGCGGCCGCGGAACGTTTCAGTGCGCTGGTCCCGGTCATCACCAGTGTGGACCTAACCGATACCGACCGGATGTCGCGCATCCTGATGCCGGCCGCCACCGCCATCAAGGAGTGGGGACAGCCGGAGCATTACGACCGCTTCCGTGAATTGGCGACCCGCCGCTTTGCAAGCTCGAAGAATCCGGCAGTGGTCGCGCAGGTCATCAAGTCGTGCCTGCTGGAGCCAGCAGATGAAAAGACGCTGGCGACGCTCGCACCGATGTCCGCCGTGCTGGAGGCCGCGATGAAAACGAAGGAGATGGAAGACAATCCTTATCTGGCGTCATGGCGGCAATTCTCCCTGGCGGTGCTGGCATATCGTCAGGGCCACTTTGATACGGCACGCTATTGGGCACGCCGGAGTTTGGCGTCGCCCGCCACGACGGGTCAGCTGTCAGCGTCGAATCAGGTCCTGCTCGCGATGATCGATCTCCGCCAAGGCCGGGATGAGAAAGTGGCTGTAGTGTTGAGGGACGTGCGCCATCGCTTGGAGCGTTGGGAAGCTGCACCCTTCCAGCTCGGGACCACCGTGGATTTGTGGTTTGACTGGGGGAACCTGCGGATTCTGCTGCGGGAGGCCGAGGGAATGCTTTCCGCGCGGGCGCATTAAGGAGCTGCCTCCCACTTAAGTTGGAGTGCCGGAAAAAAGTTCCGCCACGGTGTCGGGGAATTTTTGGGGATCTCGTTTGTTTGAGGAAATCCCTCGCTCCGGGTTGCCCGCCCGGCCTCGTTTCCCCTCTTCAAGGGAACGGTGGTGCTCGCGAAAACCAAACAGAAACCCATGAAGCCCCATTCTGCCCGTTTTGGCGCCCTTGTCGCCCGTACTTCCGTTGCCACGCTCTTGGCCTCGGCTTGCCAGACCGCCTACGCGGCCTTCATCGACAAGGCTGACAATACCGACAATCTCAACCTCGCCTCGAGCTGGGTCGGCGGAGTGGTCCCCGGCAGCAGCGACTCCGCGTCGTGGTACCAGCTGGCCGGCGCGAACTCGGTGTTGCTCGGCGGCGATCTCAGCTTCAACGGACTGATCATCGGCCAGACCGGTGGTACGGTGACGATCGGCGGCGCGAACTTGCTGACGATCGGGACCTCGGGCATCGACATGAATGCCGCGAATCAGAACCTGACGATCAATTCCAACCTGGCCGTCACCCCTGGTAACCAGACGTGGAATATCGCAACTGACCAGGCGCTGACCTTGCAGACGGGAACCTTCACGCGTGGCGCAGGCGCAGCCGTGGTGATCGACAAGACGGTCGGCACCGGAACCGTCACAGCCTCGAACATCGCCAACACGAATGGCATCGTCGGTCCGTGGATGTCGGTGAAGAATTCGGGTGCGGCAGCGAATGGCTCGGCCACTGGCTACACGTTCGCCTCCAGCGGTGCTACCCTCGACGCCTACCTTGGTGCAACCGCTTCGGCGACCTACGGCTACGCTTCCAGCACGACTGCGAATTACGACGTCAATTTCACCGGCAGCCAGACCTTCGGCAGCACCCGCGATGCGAACACGGTCCGCCACCTTGGGGGTGCCGCGATCGTCATTTCCAACTCGGCGCAGACCTACGGATTCAACGGCGTGATGAACGCCGGCACCGGTCTGCTGACCTTGGGCGACACGGGCAATCAGGTGCTGAACATCAAGGCCGGTGTCGGCACCGGCACCGAGCTGGTGCTTCACGCGGCCAGCGCGAATATCTCGGTTCTCGATCCCATCATCAACAACGGCGCCAACGCGTCGTCGCTTACGGTCAACGGACCGGGCACCGTGACCTTGGGTGCTGCGAATACCTACACCGGTGGCACGGCCATCAATAGCGGCACGGTTTCGACCAACCAGAACCTCGGTGCCGCGAACTCGAATGCGGTGCTCAACAGCGGAGCCACGCTCGCCTTGACCGGCGGTACCAACACGAACGTTCTCACCGGCGGTGGCACCATCAACTCCACCGGCGCGACGATCTCGGGCAACTGGAGCAATTTCGCCGGTAGCTACACGCACAACAGCACCACCGCCTCGACGTCCTACAACGTCGCGAACGCCACCAGCAAGTTCGCCGCTTACACGATCTCGAGCGCACAAGGTTCGGCGCAAGGCATGATCGCCGGCTTCAACGCAGGCGCGGGCAATACTTACGTCCTGGAGCTCGGCTCGCTGAGCGGGGTCGCAAATTCGCTGTTCCGAGGCGGCAATGCCGCGGTCGGTACCGCCACGTTGCGGATTGGCAATCTCAACACCAACACCACCTTCGCCGGCTCGTTCAACGACGGAACCAATACCAAGATCGCGATCGACAAGGTCGGCACCGGCACGCTCACCCTTTCCGGTAACAGCGGGAACACCGCTGGTGTCTCGATTTCGTCGGGCACCGTGCTGCTCACCGGCGCATTCACCTCGACGTTGAATAACATGATGCTTGCCGGCGGAGCGACCCTCGCTGGCACCGGCAGCGTGGCTGGCACCGCTTCCATCGCGACCGGCGGCATTTTGGAAAACGGCAACGGTGGCACGAATGCACTCACCTTCGGCGGCCTGAGCTTCGGCGGCGCGGCCACCGTCAATGCCCACTACAGCGGCACCGGCCCCGCACTGGCAGTGACCGGACCGCTTGCCACCACGCCCGCCAACGGCCAGGTGAACCTGAACATCGCGTCGGCCGTGCCCCTGGGTAACGGCACCCACAACATCATCAGCTATGGCAGCTTCGGTGGTGCAGCCAGCAACTTCAGCGCCACGGTCAGTTCGGGCCTCAATACCCGCCAGTCCGCTTCGCTCGTGTTGAGTGGTAACAACGTCGCCCTGCAGGTCGTCGGTGATTCGCCGAAGTGGACCGGCGCGCGCAACGACGGTCTTTGGACCACCAACGTCCAAGCTTCGCCGAAAAACTGGAAGCTCATCACCGGCGGAACCGCCACCGACTTCATCGCCGGTGACAACGTCCTCTTCGACGACACCGCTACCGGTACCACGACGCTGGATCTCGATGGCACCATCACCGCCGGTGTGATCGAGTTCAACAACAGCACCAAGGCTTATACGATTTCCAGTACCAGCTTCGGGGGACTCGGCAGTGGCTCGCTGATCAAGAACGGCACTGGCAGCCTCACGATCAACACCTTCAACAGCTACTCCGGCGGCACCACCTTCAACGGTGGCACGCTGAATCTGAACAGCGACTCGGCGCTTGGCTCCGGCCTCTTCACCATCGGTGCCGGCAGCGCCAAGGTGCTCAACAACGGCTCCGGCGCGGATATCTTTTTCAGCAGCAATCCGACCCAGAATTGGGCCGACGACTTCGCCTTCACCGGTTCGAACAGCCTCGACCTCGGCACGGGTGCCGTGACGATCTCCGGCACCGGAACCGATCGCACGCTCACCGTGGGAACCGGTAGCACGCTGAGTGTCGGCGAGGTGAAGTCCGTTGCTCACGGCTTGATCAAGCAGGGCACGGGCACGCTGGTGCTTGGCTCGGACGGGGCGGGAGCGGCCGCCAGCACGCTTGCCGGCACCCTGAATATCGCCGCCGGCACGATCCAGATCAACCGTGCCACCGGAAATAACGGCGATCTTACCGTCGCAGGTCTCACGGGCACCGGCACCATCACCAATGGCGCGCCCGTCGAGCGTTGGCTTTTCGTCAACACCGCCGGTGTCTACGACTTCACCGGCACCCTTGCCAACGGCGGCACCGGTGGCCTTGGCTTCAACAAGCAAGGTGCGGGTGCCGTCACGCTCTCCGGAAACCTGTCCTACACCGGCCTGACCACGGTGGAGGGTGGCACCTTGACCATCCCGGTCGCTAACAGCGGCGCGGGCACGAGCGCGCAGGTGACCTCGGGCACGCTTGTCATGAATCATCCGGCGGCCTTCGGCACGGCGGCAACCATCCGCCTCGCTGGCAATAACGTCTCCACCTTCGACATGGCCACTGACGGTGGTGACAATGCCTACGGTATTGTTTGGGGCACGACCACCAATGCCACCATCGCTTCGAATCGCGCCACTCCCGGTGCCGGTATCAATCACACGCTGAGCACGCTGGGAATCGCCGGTGTCGGTGGCGGCACCATTACCTTCACCAGTGGTGCCAATGTCACCTCGGGTGCCGGTCGGATCACCTTCACGAATCTTGGCCTGTCTGCGGGCAGCGTCCAGACCACCGCGCTTAACCCGACTACCGCCAATGTCACGGTGGGCCCGGTCTCCAAGGTGGCCAACACCGGTCTCAGCCAGACCCTGGAACTGGGAGGCACCAGCCTCGAAAACGAGGTCACTGGCGTGATCTCGAACGGTGATGGAGCGGCGGTCATCTCGGTGATCAAGTCCAACAGCAGCACCTGGACGATCTCCAACACCAACACCTACACCGGCACCACCACGGTGGGCACCGCCAATGGCGCTGGCATTCTCCGCGCCACCGCTACCAACGCGCTCGGCACCGGCACCATCATCTTCGACGGCACCGGCGGAACTCCCGGGCCGACCAGCCGCTTGGAACTGTCCAATGGCATCACGCTCCCGAACAACATCACCCTCAGCCAGCGCAACAACACCTCTGCTGCCATTCTCAATGTCAGCGGCACCAACACGCTGACCGGGGCGATCGACATCAATGCGGGTGGCACTTCGGGCAATATCGCCTCTGACGGCGGCCTGCTCACGCTCTCCGGCAACATCACCACTACCACCGCGGTGGCCCGCAACCTCCACCTCGGTGGGGCAGGCAATGGCCAGGCTGGCGGCGTGATTTCCAATGGGGCCACTGCGGCGGCCATCGTCGGCGTCACCAAGGAAGGCGCCGGCACTTGGACCCTGTCCGGAGCCAACACCTACACCGGCAGCACCGTGGTCAGCGCGGGAACGCTCAATATTTCGCAAGCCGTGCTTGCCGATGCCGCAACGGTCAACGTCGCCTCGGCCGGTGTGCTCAATCTGACACACGCTCTCACCGATACGGTGGATCGCTTTTACATCGATGGCGTCGAGCAAGCGTCCGGCACCTGGGGTAGCCTCGCCTCGACAGCCACTCACAAGACCGCGCGCATCACCGGCAGCGGCATGCTGCTCGCCACCAACGGCGTGGTCGCCGGTGGTTACAGCAACTGGGCGACCGCGCTCGGCCTCACCGCTGGCGTGAACGATGGCGCCGCTCAGAACGCCGACAACGACGGCTTTGAAAACGGCACCGAGTATATCCTCGGCGGTCATCCCCTCAATGGCGCGAACAACCCGAAGATCTACTCCCTGATCGCTGATAGCGATGATGCCGGCACCGACAAGGAGCTGATCATGACCATCGCGGTGCCGCAGGGCACGCCAGTCTTCCCGGCAGGTTCTCCGGCCTCGTCGGTCACCTTTGAAGGCTTCGGCATCACCGTGCGTGGCACTACCAACCTTGCCTCGTTCGCGGCGACCGTGAATCCGGTCGCGCCTGTGACCACCGGCCTGCCGGCAGCACCGACGCAAGGCGGCATCACCTACGAATACCGCTCCTTCAGCCTCGGCGGATCGAACGCTACCACGGGCAGGGGCTTCCTGCAGGTGACCGTGACCAATCCCTGATCAGACCGATCTCCATTCTCTTGGGTTAATGGGTTGCCGGGAACCGTGGAAGCGGTTCCCGGCTCTTTCTTTTCGAGAACGAAAATTTTTTTTGCGAACCCATGTCGGGGATTTCGCGCGGTTCTCGTTCGTTCTTTGAGGCCGGAGTCCGTCAGGCCCGCACGACGTCGTTTCCGCCTCTTCTCGAAAACCTCCTGATGAAAACCCAATCCCTGTTTCCCCTCACCGGACGAGCCGGTGTCCTTGCCGCTGCCGCGGCAGCCGGTTTGCTGTCCGTCTCATCTTCTTCCGCTGCCACCTATACGTGGGCGCGCGGCGTTGCCGTCCCGGCAGGCAGCACGGCCTTCTCGTGGAATAACAGCACGCTCAATGGCGACGCCACGAACGGCAACAACTGGAACGCCACGCCGACCGCATTCCCGAACGCGATCGGCGACATCGCCGTCGTCGCCAATGCTGCAGGCGGTAACAACCAGGTGATCAACCTGGACCAGAACATTACGATCGGCGCGATCGGCAATATCGGCAGCACCAATGGCACTGGCATCAAGACCATCGCAGCCGGCGGAGCTTTCACGCTGACCTTTGACAACGGTGCGAGCGACGCCTCGATCGCCAAGCTCACGACGACCAACACCAACGCCTCGACGATCAGTGCTCCGATCGCGATCGCGGGCAATGGCAACCTCTCGCTGGCGAACGCCTCCACCAATACGCTCACGCTTTCCGGCGGGATCACCTCGGCATTGGCGAGCGGGACGCAGACGCTGACCAGCAGCGCGGGAAACAACATCATAGGCGGCGCAATCGGCAACGGCTCTTCGGGCGGGACCATGGCCGTGCAGGTTTCTGCTGGAACCCTGACGCTCAACGCGGCCAACACCTACACGGGCGCAACGACCATCTCGGGTGGCACGCTGATCCTTGGCGGAACCGCGGGTGCGCTCTCCGCCAGCAGCGCGATCACCAACAATGCGACCTTCACCATCAACCGCACGAACGCGGTGGTGCAGGGCACGGATTTCTCGGGTGCGGGCATCGGCGGCTCCGGGGCACTCAACGCGACCGGCACCGGTCTGACCCTGACGCTGAATGCGAACAACGGCTACGCCGGCACCACGACCATCGGGGCCGGAGGGAACGATTCCGTGGTCCGCGCCAGTGCTTCCGGCGCGCTTGGCAACGGCGGCGCCATTCAATTCGACGCCACGGGCAACGCCAGCACCGCGCGGCTTGAGCTGAGCGGCGGCACCACGCTTTCCAATCCGACCATCCAGTTCTCGGCACGCAACAACACGTCGGTAGGAATCCAGAACATCAGCGGGAACAATACGCTCACCGGAAACCTGAACCTCCAGTCCGGTGGCAGCACTCACATCGTGCAATCGGATGCGGGTCTGCTGACGCTTTCCGGCGGGATTGCCAATGCAAGCGGCACTGGCACGCGCACCCTCACCGTGACGGGCGCGGGCAATGGCCTGATCAGCGGCGTGGTCGGTAATGGCACCGGCACCACCGCCCTGACCAAGAGCGGTGCTGGCACTTGGACGCTGAGCAATGTGAGCACCTACACCGGTGCCACCACGGTTTCCGCGGGAACGCTCTATGTGAACGGCTCGCTCGGAAACACCGCGGTGAGCGTCACCGGTGGCACGCTTGGTGGCTCCGGCAGCATCGCAGGCACGGTCTCGGTTTCTGGCACGGGTGCCCTTGCCGCCGGCTCATCGATCGAAAGCCTCACCACCGGCGCGCTGACGATGAGCAGCGGCACCACCTTCGTCTATGAAGCGGCGGACGGCAGCAGCACCGGCGCCGACCTGGTGGCGGTGAGCGGTGGCTTGTCGCTGACTAGTGTGACGCTCGATCTGGCCTCGGCCAATCTCGCGGCCGGTGTTTGGCAGCTCGGCGACAAGCTCACGCTGATCAGCTACACTGGCACGGGCATCACCAGCGGCTTCACCGGCTTCAACGACGACACGATTTACTCCTACGGCGCGAACCAATGGCGCTTCGATTACGACGACACATTTGCCGGCGATAACTTCGCCTCCGATGCCACTGGCTCTTCGTTCGTCACGATGACCATGGTGCCGGAGCCGGGTGCCGCCCTGCTCGGCAGCTTCGGGCTGCTCGCATTGCTGCGCCGTCGCCGGAAGTAAGGTTTTCAAGTTCAGCCTCACGGGATGCCGGGAATCGTGAAGGCGGTTCCCGGCATTTTTGCGCCTATTCCCGCCATCGACAGCCCGCCGCCGGGGCTTCATGGTCCGCGGCATGCAAACTTCCGACCTGACCCTGCTCGGCCACTCCGAGAACCGGCTGCCGAAAAGCCCGGACGAGGCGAAGCTGGAAACGTTCCCGAATTGCCGGCCCGGCCGGAAGTTCTGGATCACGCTCGATTGCCCGGAGTTTTCCTCGCTGTGCCCGGTCACCGGCCAGCCGGATACCGCGCACATCGTCATCCGCTACGTACCGGGCGAGCGCTGCGTCGAAACGAAATCGCTGAAGTTCTACATGGCGTCCTACCGCAATCTGCCGGCCTTCAACGAGGAGATCGTGAATCGCGTCCTCGATGATCTGGTCGCGGCGATGGAGCCGGTCGAAATCACCGTGAGCGGCAAGTTCGGTGCTCGCGGCGGGATCCAGCTCACCTGCGAAGCCAGTCATCCCGCAGCATGAAAACGGTCGTGCTGCTCAGTGGCGGCATGGATTCCGTCACTGCTTTCTACCAAGTGCTCCGTGAGCATGAGGGAGTCGCCGCGCTGTCGTTCGACTACGGTTCGAAGCACAACGCGCGGGAGATCCCCTTTGCGAAGTTGCATGCCGAGCGTGCCGGCGTGCCGCACCGGACCATCGATCTCGGTTTCATGAATGACTGCTTCGCCTCCGATCTGCTGAAGAGCGGTGGCGATATTCCCGACGGCCATTACGCCGAGGAGAACATGAAGCGCACCGTGGTGCCGTTCCGGAATGGTATCATGCTCGCCGTGGCCTGCGGCTTTGCCGAGAGCGTGGAGGCGGATGCCTTGGCGATCGCGGCGCATTCGGGCGATCACGCGATCTATCCCGATTGCCGCGAGCCTTTCATGCAGGGCATGGCTGCCGCGATGGAAGCGGGCACCTACGCGCGCATCCAACTGCTGCGGCCGTTCATCGCGATGGACAAGACGGCGATCGCGCGACGCGGCGTCGAGCTGGGCATCGACTTCGCCGAGACGTGGTCCTGCTATAAGGGCGGCGAGATCCACTGCGGCACTTGCGGCACTTGCGTGGAGCGCCGCGAGGCGTTTCTATTAGCGGGACTGCCGGATCCGACGGCCTATCTGGCGACCCCGGAGATCCCTGAGGCCCCATAAGTGGACCCGCTGGGTGCGCGGAGCCATTCCGCTTCATCTTTAACCTCCGCCTAAGTCGTCGGAGACCCGGACTGCGTGCAGCCCTGCTGCCGCCCGACGCCAGCAGCCCTGCTGCGGGGAAGCACCTTTGTGGAACGATTCAGAGGGAAAGTTGAACCACGTGCGAATGAGGATGGTTGATCAAGTTCACGTTGCGGCGATACGGCCATGAAAGAAAAGCCGTCCGTCCCAGTGCTTTGGCGGGCCAGCGGCCTGCGCTCTCAGCAGGTCTTACTTCACCTGATACCGCGCTGGCCCTTCGGACGGCTTCGGGATGTGCATCATCTGGTCGTAGTCGCCTTCCTCGCAGCAGCGGACGAAGCCTTCCGCATAGCTCTTCAGCTTGTCCCAGCACTCGCGGATTTCCTTCGCCTCTTGCTTGGTGATCGAGTGGTCGAGCGCGGCGGTAGAGATCTGTTGGAGCAGCACGGAGAATTGCCCGACGATCTCATTGGTCGCCGGCAGCACTTGGAAGCCCTTCTGACAGGAGCTCTTCGGGTTCCGCACGAAATAACCGCCCGTCTGCTGGCAGATCCACTCGACGATGCGCAGGTCGTCGCTGAGCTCGACGATTTTCAATAGCCGGTCGAGGGGGTTGCGGCTGCCGCTGCCGTCGTCGCTTTGCTTCTCCGCCCACTTGTAAACCAGTGAAAGCGAGATGCCCAGATCCGAGGCAACGGCCTTGGGGCTGGTTTTGGAGAATGCGTTGCGCAGCACTTCGTGGCTTTCCATGCGCGCGACCCTAGCAGGTGCTCGGACGCTGGAAATGCGAAATTATAACGCCTTAAATAGTCGCCATATCTGCCGCCGCCGCCAGCGAAAGGGCAGCAATGTCTTCCACCTCGGCGACCGACTGGACTTGAGCCAGCCGCTGTCGCAACTCCTTTGCACCGGGGAAGCCCTTGCAGTAGGCCATCAGCCGCGCGCGCATGGACATCATGGCGTGCTTTTCCGCGCCGTAGCGGGCGCTATTCACCGCCAGCTGGCAGTGCCGCAGCACCAGGGACCAGCGATCCTCCAGTGGCACCGGGGGCAGCGCCTCGCCGGTTTCCAGGAAATGCTTCGCCTCGCGGAAGACCCACGGGTTTTGCATCGCCGCGCGGCCGATCATGACGCCGGACACCGCGGTCTCGCGCTTGCGGCGTGCGAGGTCGGCACCGGTAGAAATGTCGCCATTGCCGATGACCGGGATCTTCACCGCCCGCGCGCAGGCGTCGATGACCTCCCAGTTCGCCTCGCCGGAGTAGCCCTGCGAGCGGGTGCGGCCGTGCACGGCGATCGCCTCCATGCCGCAGTCCTCGAGGATGCGGCAGACTTCGACAGCATTGATGGTCTTGTCATCCCAACCGATCCGCATCTTGGCGGTCACGGGGACGTCACCGCCGACACCCTTTTTCACGCCGGCCGCGACCGAGGCGAGGGTGGGGCAGTCCTTCAAAAGCGAGGAGCCGCCGTTCTTGGAGACCACCTTGTTGACCGGGCAGCCGAAGTTGATGTCGATGAAGTCCGGCTGCTTCCAGCCGATGATCTTCTTCGCGGCTTCGCCCATTCGCTCGCCGTCGCCGCCGAAAAGCTGCACGCCCACCGGCCGCTGCTCCTCGGTGAATTCGGTGTATTTCCGCGTCCGCTCGTCAGCCTGCATGATGCCCTCTGCCGAGACGAACTCGGTGACCATCACGTCTGCGCCGAGTTCCTTGCAGATCTGGCGGAAGACCACGTCCGTCACCCCGGCCATCGGGGCCAGATAGAGGGGAAACGCGCCGTTTTGGAACCAAGGGAGCACGGGGGTCAGCTTAAGGGCGAAGTGAAAAGTGCCAAGTGCCAAGACGTCCGATGGTTCTTGCCCCGGTTTCCCCCAGTCCCTTGTCTAACGGGTACCCGGCGTGCTCGCGAGTCCGCCATTCCTTCGTCATGAAACGCCGCCTCGCCCTCCACTGGCAGATTCTTTCCGCGCTGCTGCTCGCCACGCTGACCGCTGCGACGTTCCGCGGGCTTTTCGGCGAGAAGTCCGACGTCAGCTTCGTCACGGCCTCTCTTGAAGGCTGCAAGCTGGTGGGGGATCTGTTCCTGCGGGCGCTGAAGATGATCATCATCCCGCTGATCGTGACCTCGGTGGTCGGCGGGATCTCGGGGCTGAAGGATGCGCAGGGCTTCGGTCGCCTCGGCCTGAAAACGCTGGGATTCTACATGTCCACCGGATTGCTCGCGATCCTGCTCGGGCTCTTCCTCGTCACTACCATCCAACCCGGCTTGACCGATGGTCAGCCGAACCTCGCCATCCAGGAAGCCTTCCTTCACAGCACGGGTGCCAGCGCGAGCGACAAGGCAAAGGTCCACGCCGCCGCTGTCAACGTCCCCGAGGGCAAGGGCATCTGGGTCAGCATTTCCGGAATCTTCCGCTCGATGTTGCCGGAAAACATCTTCGCCGCTGCATCATCGAACGAGTCCGTGCTCGGGGTGCTGATCTTCAGCATGCTCTTTGCCGTGGCGGTCACACGCTTGCCGGAGGAGCAGGGGAAGAGTCTCAGGGAATTCTTCATCGCTGCCTCTGAAGCTGTTGGCACCATCGTCCACTGGATCATGGCCTTCGCACCGATCGGCGTGTATGCGCTCATTCTTCCGGTCATCTACTCCACCGGCTTCGGGTTGTTCGCGAATCTGGGGAAATACGTGGTCACGGTCATCCTCGCACTCGGCCTGCACCTCGGCGTGACGATGCCGCTCGTTCTGTGGTTGGTGGGACGCGTCAGCCCGAAGCGTCACTTCGCGGCGGTGAAGAGCGCGCTGGTGATGGCCTTCTCCACCGCTTCCTCATCCGCCACGCTCCCGCTGACCATGGAGTGCGTGCGCGACCGCTGTGGGGTCTCGCCGCGAGTGACTTCGTTCACGCTGCCGATCGGCACCTCGATCAATACCGATGGTACCGCGCTCTATGAATGCGTGGCCGTGATGTTTGTCGCGCAGGTGATGGATGCGCCCATGGGCTTTGCGGAGATGTTCTTCGTGGTGCTCGCCGCCTTGCTCACCAGCGTAGGGATCGCCGGCGTGCCGCACGCAAGTCTGGTGGCGATCCTGCTGATCCTGAAAAACTCTCACATCGAGAACGCCGAGTTGGCGGTCGGCGTGCTGCTTGCCGTGGACCGCTTCCTCGACATGAGCCGCACCGCGGTGAATGTCTTCGGCGACACGTGTGTGGCAGTGCTGGTCGCACGTAGTGAAGGCGAAGCGACCTTGGTGAAGTGACGCGTCTCAGGTATACCGCCCGCCACTTCTTCATCGATCGCCTGCCGGTAGGCACACATGTCTTCGAGACCAGCGTGCGCGTGCAACATGCCGGCAAGTATCAGACCGGCATCGCCGAGATCGGCTGCATGTATGCGCCTGAATTCAACGCCCACAGCGGCAGCGTGGAGATGACGGTGGAGTGATCCTGGCAGCGGCTATACGAGTGTCCCCTCGGTCACGCCGAGCTTTTCGAAGGCCTTCACGTTGTCGAGCAGCGTGACGGCATCGGTGCGGCCGGAGAGGAGGTCCTGATAGGCGGCAATGGTGCGCAGCGCGCCGAGGTCGTCTTCGTCGAGCAGCTCGATGCGGAACTTCGACAAGCCCGTAGTACGAAGGTCATCGTAGAAGCGGGCACCGGTCTGGGCGCGGCCGTTGAAGAGCGTGTTGCGGCAACCGACATCGGCCATCAGGCGATGCTTCTGTCCGACGCGGTCTCGCAGGTGGACGACGTGGGTTTCGCAGGGACGGCCGCAGTCCTTGTAGGTGGTGCCCTTGCTGAGGAAGGTGCAGAAGACGCAGTGCTCCATATGGAACATCGGCATGTGCTGGTGCAGCGTGAGCTCGAACCACTCCGGCGGCGCGCCCTGGAGCAGGTCCATCACCTGACCGATGTTGAGGTCGTAGGAGATGGTCAGCGTGTCGAGGTTCGCGGCGTGCTTGAGCAGCTTTGCCGTGATGGGGTTGGCGACATTGAGCGAGAAGTCGCCGACCTTCTTGAGATCGCTACGATCCTTGTAGTAGTCGAGCGCGGCGAGATTGCGGAGCAGGATGCCATCGGGCTCGGCGCGTTCGATGAGCTTGAGGTAGCCGTTTTCGCCGGGCTTCAGGATGCGCGGGGTGGCGAGGAGGATTTCGGATGTGGGCCCGTGGTCTGCTGCTTTCAGGGCGACGGCTTCCTTGTAGCGGCGCGGGTCTTCGAAGTCGCAGTAGATGGTTGCGATGCTGGATTCGAGAGCGGCCTCGACTTGGGGGAGGCTGCGGCAAAGGACCGACAATTGCGGATCGGCGATTGCGGATTGCGGATTGCGGGGCGGCAGCAGGTCGCGAGCCGTGATCGTTGAGCGAGGAGCTTCAGGCTGGCTTGCTTTTTCCTGTGCCTCCAATGCATCGACCAATTCGCGGCGCAGGCGATTGAGTTCGGAAAGCGCGATGTGGCAATCGCCTTCGAGTTGGCAATCGAGCGAAGCGAGCTCGTAGGGCGTATCGCCGAGGCGACTGAATTGGGCGATCAGCGTTTCTTGGGAGAGCGGGCGCTTGGCGGCGGGCTCGAGCGGCATCTCGCTGATCGCTTCACAGTCGCCGCTCGTCACCTTGAGCGGTTCGCCCGGCTTGCCGGTGACCGTGAGATGAAGCGAGGTCTTCTGCTCGCGCAGCTTGGCATTCTGCCAGAAGCGGCGGATGTCGGACTCGAGCTTTTCGTCGGACGTCTTGTAGAGCGTCTGGCCGGGCCTGAGGCGGGTGAAATTGATGCCGCTGAAGGTGCGGTGGAAGACGATGCGCGTGCCTTCGATCTTCCAGATCTTGGCCCCTTGCTCGAGGTCGCGGTTTTCACCGGCATCGAAGACGACACCATCGCCGGGCTTGAGCGGGATCGCGGTGCGGTCGGTGAGTTCGATCCACGTGCCGCCGCATGCCGAGATGGTGCCGAGCAGCGGGCCGCGCTTCTTTCCGAAGCGGCCGTGGGTGAGGAGAGGATGATTCGTGCCGCCCAGCCAGCCATTGGTGAGGCCGCGGGAGAAAGTCATCTCCAGTTCGTAGCGGTCTTCGTTGGAGACCGGAGATGAAGAGCTGGTGCTTCCGGGTAGGCAGGCATCGAGCGCCTTGCGATAGACACGGGTGACGGCAGCGACGTATTCGGGTGTCTTGAGGCGGCCTTCGATCTTGAAGGACTTCACGCCGGCTTTGACGAGATCGGGGATGAGATCAACGGCGGCGAGATCCTGAGGGCTGAGCAGGTAGCGGACTTCGCCCAGTTCCTGAAGCTCGCCGTCCACTTCGAGTTCGTAGGGCATGCGGCAAGCCTGCGCGCATTCACCGCGATTGGCGGAGCGCTGGCCGAGCGACTCGCTGGTGAGGCATTGGCCGGAGTAGGCGACGCAGAGCGCTCCGTGGACGAAGACCTCAAGCGGCGTGGTCGGCGAGCCGCCGAAGCGCTCAATTTCCTTCACCGAGAGTTCGCGGGCAAGGACGGCGCGTTCGAGGGGGAAGAGGGACTCGATGAAGCGCAGGCCCTCGGGCGAGGTGATGGTCATCTGGGTCGAGGCGTGGAGCTCGACTTGTGGCGCGATCTCGCGGGCCATCTTGGCGAGGCCGAGATCCTGGATGATCAGGGCATCGACACCGGCATCCGCGATCAGGCGGAGCTGGCGTTCCGCCGCTTCCAGCTCGCCGGTGAAGATGAGGGTGTTCATCGCGATGAAGCCCTTCACGCCGTGCTTGTGAAGGAATGCCATCAGCTCGGGCAGGTCTTCCTCGGTGAAATTGTCGGCGCGCAGGCGGGCGTTGAACTTGGGCAGGCCGAAGTAGATCGCATCCGCTCCGGCGGCCACGGCGGCGCGGGCGCAGTCCCAATTGCCAGCGGGGCTGAGGAGTTCGGGCGTCAAATCGGCGTGCATGCGGGGACCGATGCCACGGATTTCCGCGCTTGGGAAGGGTTGTGCGGGGCGATGGCGCTAACAGGGAAAGAGAAAAGGGCAGGCAAATTCGGCAGTTGGGAGGTTTTATGCAGGCAAGTCCATGGTGAGGCTCGTTGGAATGTTGGTGCTGATTGCCGCCTTGGCCTTCGTAGGATTCGTAATCTTGTGGGGCCCCGAAGGATGCACCCTGGAGGGAGCGAAGCTTGCGCGTGTAGAGAGCGACGACGCGGCGATCGCAAATGCGATCAGGACTTACGCGATCAATGCTGGCCGACCGCCTAGCACCGAGCAGGGATTGAGGGCATTGATGGAGGAGCCGACGGCCGGCCCGAAGCCGGTTCGCTGGAGTCAGGTCATGAAGAGGGTCCCGAATGACCCATGGGGAAATCCCTATTCCTACCGCGTTCTTTCCGAGGAAGACGGTGTGCTGTGCTATGAGCTCAGCAGTGCTGGCAGAGATGGAATCTCCCAGACCGAAGACGATTGGGCGAAGGCGATTGATTGGCAGCGCTGATTCGCAGGCAAGAATAACGTCGAAGGGCTTTTTGTTGGGAACAGCAGCTCGAAGTAATGAGAAAGTCCACGTTCTATGGGTTGGCGACTCTCTGTGCAGTGGGTTCGTTGCTCTTTGGCTTTGAATTTTTCGTCGGCGGTCGCAGTTCGTCCCAGCCACCGGAGGCACGCGTGGAGCAGGACTTTCTGGCGATCGGGAATGCCCTCAAGAGCTACCAAATCAATGCGGGACGGCCTCCCACCACTGGCCAAGGATTGGACGTTCTCGTCAACGAGCCCAAGCAAGGTCCGAAGCCGAAGCGCTGGGTCCAGGTGATGAAAAAGATGCCTCCTGATCCTTGGCAGATCCCGTATTGCTACACGCTGCTGTCCCCGAAGGAGTACGAGTGGCGCTGGGAGCTTCGCAGCGCTGGACCGGACCGGGTTTTTGGAAGTGGCGATGATTTGGTGGACGAATACCAGACGGGTAAGTTGCTTCCAATGCCGGCAGGGGAGCCAGAGGCGGATGCTGGATCCCGTCCCTCATACTGAGCGATTGAAGAACGCCATCCTCCCGCTAGCCTGTCGCCATGACTTCCGGACAATTCTTCACCGCATGAGCGAGGCGGTGCGCGTGGACAAGTGGTTGTGGGCGGTGCGGCTTTTCAAGACCCGCAATCAGGCGGCGAAGGCGTGCGAGGCGAGCCGGGTGAAGTGCGGCGAGAAGGTCCTGAAGCCATCGTCGGAGTTGAAAGGCGGCGAGCTGCTGGAACTTCCTTGGCCGGAAGGTCCCGGGACGCGGACCGTGCGCGTGCTCGGCTTGATCGAGAAGCGCGTGGGTGCGCCGGAAGCCCGGCTGGCGTGTGAGGAAATCACGCCGCCGGAGGTGATCGAGCAGCGGAAGATCTGGAGCGAGAGCCGGATGCATCGGCTCGAAGGCGATCAAGGGCGGCCGACCAAGAGAAACCGCCGCGAGATCGAGAAGAACCGAGGCTTCTTCGAGTGAGGCGCAAAACCGCGGTCTAATGCGGTTTGGTTGATATTTCGTTTTGACGAAATACTTCCCGATTTCTAAGGTAACGGCTGTCGATGAAGTGCCCCCGCTGCGTACAAGTGATCCACCGTGGGGCGAGTCTGTGTCCGCACTGCGGCTTTGGCATCGCGGAAATGGATGCGCGACACGGCGGAGACAACGTTTCACTACGTCGCCTCGCTGACGTCGCTGGCCTGATGCGCAGCCGCGAACGCGGCAAAGTGCAGTCGGCGCTCGATGGTTTCTGCCGGCGCTTTCCGCAGATGTTTTTCGCCGTCTACACCGGCTCGGCGCAGGGCGGGGGAAATCTCCGCCAATTCGGATTCTGGCTTCTGAACCGCGCGGCCTTCGAGGACGTGCCAGTGGACCGGCCGAACGAAGCCGGC
>Ga0307406_10000368_pt1 | contig 26118 bp, 44 predicted proteins | sample 322Cmetagenome_3_FD_203706 | JGI IMG/M metagenome (GOLD analysis project Ga0307406, IMG submission 203706) | Maize rhizosphere microbial communities from greenhouse at UC Davis, California, United States - 322HYB-C-2 | ecosystem: Host-associated > Plants > Roots > Rhizosphere > Soil | place...
CGGAACCTGCTCGACTTTCTTGGTGATCACATTGCTCCACGCTTCTCCGTGTGCAGGGACCACAAGAGGTCCTGGCTCAGGCTGACACAAAGAACCGAGCGGATCAATTGAATGGAGACGCAGCCGTCTTGCCTCAGACAAGGGTCCGCTATAGGTCGGTTACGCCTTGGCAATAATCAGGTACTGGCACGAATCTCGTCACTGATTGGATGAATCTCTGACCATGCATCGCCCGAGGGCTTGCTCAAGGAGGCTGACTGCGACAGCTCTCGGGCCGGCTCATGGGTGATGGGCTCGCCTGCCTGGCGATCTAATGGGTTGGGCTCTTAATTTTGCGTAACGGGAAGTTAGTCGGCATGGTCACGCCAAGATGCCTTTGAGCCTTAGCCTCGGTGCCATTATGAATGGGCACCCGGCCCAGAGCGTCCTACGATCCGTGGTTTGTGCGCCGGCGTGGATTGATCGTGGCTTCGGCCCTGGTGGGACTGGCGGTTGCGGCGGTCGGCATAGTGTGGCGCTAGGCAGCCGAGTTCAGCGGCCTACCCGGCAGGCGGCAACAGTTGACCTTGTGCCCCATGCCGATTGGCGAGTCGTTCCTGGCACAGCGACGGATCTCGGCGAAGCGGCCACCGATGCGGAGTCAGCGGGTTATCCCCAGGTCGCTTCGGTCATACGGGTGCACGCTGACACCGGGGCCCGCACGGGCAGTGTCCTGTCCGCAGTGGTGATACCAGGTGGCTCGGGCTTTGCCGCCGTCGAGCTGCAGGATCTCGACCCTGTCGAACTTCCGTCGGACCGTCGAGAGCAGCAGCGTCAGGCGGCCGACCAGGGCGTGGCACTGACGCTCGAGCAGGTCACCTTTCATTGCACACAGGCTTGGGTGGTTCGAGCTCGGGTCAGGTGTCGTCAATCAGGAGTATTGGTTCGACCACGGCGGAGTGCACATGGTGGATATCGTCGGCCCAGCAGATGTGGTCGCGCAGCTCGCCGATGCGGTACGACTACGGTGATCCTTATCTCACGGGGGGCGGCGGCAGCTCGCCCTGGCGCTCCTGCTGGTCGTATTCCTTGGACTGATCCTCAGGGATGCGAAGGTGTCTGCTGCCGAGCCCACCGCAGTGGCGTCAGCGTGGGTTGCGGGAGACGTTCACGTGCATGCGGCCGGAGATAGCGGGCTCATCTCCCATCTGGATTGCCGCAACCATAAGGCTCCCAACGAGGGGGCATGTGCGGCGAAGCTTGTTGACCGTACGCTCAAGATCGCTGCCGATCGAGGGCTGGCGTTTGTCGTGTACACGGAGCACGTTCCGTGGCTGGGATCCACCCAAAGAACTACCGGGTCTGCGGTCGGCTGCAGTCAGTTCTCAGCCGTGCGCCGATATGTAAGACCCTGCCGATCCCTCAGGACGATCCCGCTCAAGCCGAACGAGAGTGGGGCGAGCGCATCGGTCTCGATCAGCAACGGCTCAGTGAAATCAACCTTGATAATTAAGAAGGTTCGCCGGCTCGCCACGGATTCGGGCCAATGGCGTCTCGTCTTCGTGCAGCGGCAGAGGTTCAGCCGATTGAGTCAAGGGCTGAGCCGCCATTGCCGGCTTTTCTGCGGCGGTCGCAATGAGTGCCGTGTCAATATAGAGCAGGTAGCTTTCTCGACGCGGGTCGTCGGCGCTGAGATAGGCCCTGATAGCCGCCCGCAGGTCTGGAAGGCGCGCTTTAACAGCAGCCTCATTCTGCACTAGGAAGAGGTCCTCGCTGGCCCGATACACAGCCGACAGAGCCGCCTGATAGGCGCCGGTCGCTCCGAAAATCTGACCGAGTAGACAGCGACGGAAGTGCTTGTCAAGCACCTCCCGGGCCTCCTTAAGGTTTCCTTCAATGCTTTCGAGAATGGGTGGCAACGCCGCCGTCCTTGGAGGCATGTCTCCTGTGGTTTCGAGAGCGTTCAGCTCGCCACAGATCCGTTCCAATTCAGTGTCGACCCGGCCCGCCCACATTGATCGGGAACGCAACCTTTTTTGTCGTCCGCCCTGTCTCATCCTGAGTCGCCGACGGCCTGATGGTCGTGCCCCAGTGGGGATATTCCCATCATTCATGTCGAACCTTGCGTCGGGCGAAACCGGAATCGGCGGGATCTCGCGCGGTCGCACTCTGGTCTCGGTCGTCGCTTCGTCGACTGGCCCGTCAAGCGTGGTCGAGTACACTTCCCAGGCGTCGTCGGCGATGTATTTATATGGAATAGTTCCGTAGCCGGCGCCGTAGGGTGATTCGTATGCCCAGGCAGTTCCCCAACTGTTTCTGACAATGAAGTAGCCGCCGCCCGGGCTGCTCGTGGAGTTCTGATAGCCCACAACGACAAATGCCTGCCCCTCAGCTTCCACCTCATCGCCGATTCGCATGGTGATCCGGCCCGAGCGTCTCACTTCGGGGGACAGGAACCAGCTGTCGTACGTGGGGATAGCTACTGCGACTGGCCGTGCCTGTGCGAGTTGCGTCTTGTAGGCTTCCACATTTCGCTTTTCAACAGCGAATGGCTCGAGCTGGTAATTCAGCCCGTCTGATCTCGCCGTCGGCGGCGGTGCTCCCTGGTCGTCGCAAGGGAGCGTTGGGTCGTAGGCCAGATGGATTCACGGCACTGTCCGCGATCACGTGAGACCGTGACCGCCGTAGCCAGATAGGTGCCGCAGCCGTTCGGGTAGCCGTCTATGAACTTGGCCTCGTAGTAAAGGTGCTGCTCGGAGAGGTCCACATCAAGATTGGAAGAGCACCCACAAGACCTGGGCGCTTCAGTGTTAACGTCGGACGGCGGGGCTTGATGACTGATGTGTCGGGTGAAACACGTCGAGGTTGAGGGCCTGCGCATCGCTTACGAGCGAGCGGATGAAGGGCCGCCGCTTGTGCTGTTGCAGGGGTTCGTGGGGAATGCTCGGTCGACTTGGAGTCGACAGATCGATGACTTTTCCGATGAGTTCACTGCGGTGGCTTGGGATGTGCCAGGCGCCGGTCGGTCATCGGATCCGCCGGAATCGTTCACGCTGCCGGACTATGCCGAGTCTCTCGCTGGCTTCCTCGACGCCCTCGGCTTGCAATCTGTCCACCTGGTTGGTCTTTCCTTCGGTGGAGCGCTTGCGCTTGAGTTCTATCGGCGCCATCCCAGGACAGTGATGAGCTTGGTTCTTGCCAGCGCGTACGCGGGTTGGGCTGGATCGCTGCCTTCAGAAATTGCCGAACAGCGCCTGGAGCAGAGCCTGCGGGCGTCACATTTCCCGCTCGATGAGTTCGTGGCCACGATGGTTCCCACAATGTTCTCATCAGCGGGGGCAATCGACGGGGTCGATGAGTTTGCTGCGTCAATGTTGGAGTTCCATCCCGCCGGGTTCCGAGCGATGGCGCTGGCGTGCGCGGCCGACTTGCGTGACGTGTTGCCTGAGGTGCAGGTGCCGACGCTTCTGCTGTACGGCGACGAGGACGTGGGCGCCCCACTGAGCGTCGGGCAGGCTCTTCATGCGGCGATTCCACATTCTGAGCGTGTCGTCATGCCGAGGGTGGGTCATGTCAGCAGCGTGGAGGCGGCCGAGCGATTCAACCTAGAAATCCGCCAGTTTCTTCGGCGGCTCAACCACGATCTCGCACAGCCCTAGAAAACGTATCCATCGCGTGCCCACAGCTCCTTCTGCCGCTGCTCGGCTCGCTGCCCGAGCGACGCCAGAAGCGAAAAGTCAGGGCGCAGGTGTGGTGCCCACATCGATCTAAGGTCCCAGAGCCACGCAAGATGGCGGATGCTTCCACCTGAGCAGATTGGCGACGGCTTTGCTCTCCACGGCAAGTCAAGGCGTGGAGCGCCGGTGACTTCGCGTTCGGAGCCGCGCCCGGCGGCGACGCCGAAGCCGATCCCACTAGAAGTGCAACCCCGCCGCCGATGCGACCCCACGATCCGGGGTGATCCGGGAGAACCAGCGCGGCGACCAGTCCCAGCTACAGCCATACCGCGCTGCACGACTTGCCATACCGCGCTGCACAGCCCTCGCAAAATGCGCCACCCAGGTCCGCGACTGGCGGCGAGCACCCCGGCCAGGCCGAGCACGGTGGCGTGCTCGGCATAGTCCAGCCACCAGCCCCCGCGAGCCGCTGGATCGGTTCCGCCGATCTGCCGCGGTAATGCAATAGCTGCCGTGACGAGAAGCGCGGCACCGGCCAATGCGGCGAAGATGGGCAGTGAACAGGACACGCCCACCCACCAGGATGGAAACGCTCGCACGTCCAGCCAGTACGGGTAGGCGATCAGCGGCATCACGCCACCGCGAGGATGGCGGCGAACGAGGGCTGGAAGGGAAGGATGATCACACCGGCCACAATGACTGCGCCTGCCAGCTCGACGACTAAGAGTATCCGGCGCGGCTGTTGTGCGAGGGCGAGCAGCACACCCGCGGTGATCGCGTCCACGCTGCCAGCGACGGTGAGGAACCAGCGATTCAGTTCCGTACGTGTCGCCTGATCGGGCTGCAGCAGCACCCAGGGCGCCGACGCCATCAGCACCACAGCCACCACGAAGAAAAGGACAGCGATGACAGCGATCATTCGGAAGATGATCATCCGTACGCGGTGTGGAGTGCCAGCACGCTGGGCGGCAGGGTTCTCCGAGATCCACCGTTCATACTCAGGTCGGCCTTTCTGAAACAAGCACATCTGAGGCGGCCGGCGTGTGCCAGAGCCGATAGCCGGGCCAGGCGAGGCCGGCGCCGAGACTCACACTGCCTAATATCGCGATCGGCCAGGCAGTGGAGACTAGCTGAGCTATCCCGAAGCCGAGCAAATGCGCCAGAGCACCAACAGCGACAGGACACCGGACGAACACGTTTCAGTACACCGCAAGAGCAGAGCTCCCGCCATTCCGAACAGGGCGACCAAGCCATACGGTCACTCAGTGGGAGTCGAACAGCCCCATCTCATACGCAGCACGACCGCCTGGACGCGGTCTCGGAGATTCAAGCTCATCAAGATGTGCGTGATGTGGGTCTTCACGGTGGTGTCGCTGATGAAGAGCTCACGCCCGATCTTCGCATTCGACAAACCCCGCGCGATCAGCGGAACACATCCAGCTCGCGCTCGGTCAGTTCGTCGAGCTGGACGCGGCGGCTCTGGGCGTGGAATCCGCGCGGACTGCTTGATCACGCGCTTGGTGATGGCCGGAGAGAGCAACGCCTCTCCACCGGCAACGACACGTATCGCGGCAAGGAGTTGCTCGGGAGGATCGTCCTCGAGTACGAATCCGCTGGCGCCGGAGCGGAGCGCCTCAAAGACATACTCGTCAAGGTCGAATGTCGTCAAGATCAGGATCCGCGCGCTGTTGTCGGTGGCGAGTATGCGGCGGGTCGCTTCGAGCCCGTCGAGCTGGGGCATGCGGATATCCATCAGGACGACGGTGGGGCGAAAGCGTGCAGCCTTGTCGACGGCCTCCAGCCCGTTGCTTGCCTCAGCGATGACCTCGATGTCGTCCTCACCGGAGAGCAGCATGCGGAAGCCGGCGCGGACCATCGCCTGATCGTCGACCACCAGCACGCTGATGATCATGCCCGCTCGCCTTCCAGCGGGAGAGCGCGCAGTGAGCACGAAACCGCCCTCGTGCCGACATCTCACCGCAGTAGATCTTGACCCGTTCCCGGATGCCGACCAGGCCCTGGCCGAGTCCATCGCTACTGGAGGCGCGGACGCCGTCGTTGCGGACCGCGAGCTCGAAGTCGTCCGCCCGTAGCGGACGGCCACGTCAGCACCGCTGGCCTTTGCATGCTTCAAGGAGTTGATAGGCCCTCCTGGACGATTCGATAAGCCGAGAGATCCACGGCGCGCGGAAGCGGGTCAGCGTCGCCCACCACCCTGAGCCGAACGGGAAGCCCGGCCCGGCCAACCCGCTCGACGAGTACGTCGAGGTCGTCGAGGCGGGGTTGGGGAGCGAGCTCCACGTCCTGTCCGTCGTGCATTGCACCGAGAACGTGGCGCATCTCGCCAAGCGCCGCGCGGCCCGCCTTCTCGACATCGGTCAGCGCGTCCTTGTCCTCGATGAGCGACTGCGGCAACCTGTGCCGGACTGCTCCGACCTGGAGCACCATCACGCTCACGGCATGCACGAGGACGTCGTGCAGCTCGCGCGCGATTCGCGCTCGCTCCTTATCGACGGGGATGCGGGTTGCGGCCGCACGCTCCCGCTCGGCCCGAGCTGCGCGGTCCTCCGCCTCCTCGGCCTGAGCCGCGCCCTGGCGCAGCGCGAACCCTGCGAGCCAGCCGACCAAGAACATCACCGGGATGATGACGAGCTCACGTGTGGTGTGACTCGGGTATGACAATTGCCGCCCGACGAGCACGACAACGAGCCCCACGCGGTCGAGCGTTCCGTCCCGAATGTTGCCGAGCAGAAATGCCGCGACGAGGCCAGCGATCGACGCGGTGGTCGTGAACCCAACCAACCCGCCATCGATAAACGAGAGCACCGCTGCCAGCACCCAAACCGCCGCGCGAACAGAGGCGCCACGATGAGCGCGATTGCGGGAACGGCGAACCACTTGGCGGTGGTTGGCCCGGCTGGTGTGCCGTATCCGAGCGCGACCTCGAGCGCCATCTCGATCGCTGCGATCGCGATCAGAACGTCGAATCCATACTTGCGCAGGAGTTCTCCGACTCGCCTCACGCGGTGAACGTACTCCAGTCGATCCGAGGCCGCCTCCCACCCAGGTAGGAGATCAAATCGTCCGCAGGTCGTAGTGCGATTCCAGCCTCGGGACGACGCCAACGCGCTGGTGACTGCCTAGCGTCGTGATCATCTACACGACCCGGAAAGGACACCTCATGACCGCCTCGACCACCCGCATGTTCACACTGTCACGCGTGATCGCGCTCGCTCTGATCGCGCTCCTGGTCGGCGGTCTCGCGTACCTTCGTTTCGCACCCGACTCCAGCTCGGCCTAGGTACCCGAAGGCGCGAAGGCCGGCGACCTGATCCTCGAACCTTGCGACTACCCGACCGAGAACGGCAACTACCCCGCCGATTGCGGTGGGTGTGCCGTTCGTCGGCTCGGCCGAATCTCCACGGCGGACCCCGAGAGTTGGGCCAAGGCGCAGTCGCGACTGATCGCGCTGCCGATCACCCGCGCCCGCGCCAAATCCGATCACCCGGCGAGCCAATCTTCATCCTCCAAGTCGGCCTCGGCCACACAAACATGACATTCGCAATCGCGAACCGATACGCAGAAGAGCACGACGTCGTTATGGTCGGCTACCGCGGCGTTGACGGCTCCGTGCGGCTCGACTGCCCGGAGGTCGAGTCGGCACTCAAGCACGGCAGCGACTTGCCCAGCGAGGAGACTTCCTGGGTGTACGCCGACGCCTACCGGTCCTGCGAAGAGCGGCTCACCAGCGTAGGCATCGATCTCGGCAGTTACGGCATTACGCAGCAGGTCGACGATATGGAGGCCGCGCGCTCGGCGCTTGGCTACGACCGGATCGATCTGTTGAGCGAGAGCGCCGGGACGCGTACGGCGATCATCTACTCCTGGCGTTACCCGGACGCCGTCCATCGGTCGGTGATGATCGGCGTTAACCCGCCCGGCCATTTCCTCTGGGACGCGCGCACAACGGACGAGCAGATCGGTCGCTACGCCGCCCTCTGCGCCAGGACGACAGCTGCCGTACGCGCACCGACGACCTCGCCGCCTCCGTGCGGCGGACGAACGCCGAGATCCCCGACCGCTGGTTCTTCCTGCGGATTAAGTAGGGAAATGTGCGCATCGCCTCGTTCTTCGGACTGATGGAATCAAGCCCCGCAGCGGGACTGGCCGCTGACCCGACGATTCTCGACATCCGGCTCTCCGCAGCCGAGGCGACGCGAGCGGCCTCTGGACTGGCTCCTTGATCGGCGATGTCTTGTTCCCGAAGCTGTTCGTCTGGGGCCAGTACGCCGCTTTCGGGAGGGCCGATGCCCAGGCAGTGCGCGACTATTTCTCCACCAACGGTCCAGGACGGGACGAACATCGGCCGCGCCACGACGACATACGTCTGGGGCAACGGCCGGCTGGTTGACGGATGGCCGGCTGCGCCGGATGAGAACGAGTACAGCCAGATGCGCACGTCGAACGTGGAGGCCCTCCTGATCGGAGGGGAGCTCGACTTCTCAACGCCTCCGCAGATCGCCGGCGAGACCGCCAAGATCTTCCTCGGCCTGGCGCTCGCGCTGGCGGCCCTGACCGTACGCTCGTTGGTCTGGATGGCCCGTCGAGTGCACAAGCGGGACCACATCGGTAGCAAGGCCAGTGCCGCGCTCCGGTCGGCGTACCCGATCGTTCTCGGCCTGGGCGGCTGGTTCCTCGGCGCCCTGATCGCCCTCGCGACGATGCGTAGTGTGCCGATCGACGACGAGCTGCTGGTCGCGCTGTCCGTCGGCCTGCCCGTCGGACTCGGGAATCTACCTGGCCTGGGTGCACCGCGACTGGACAGCCCAGAGCAAGGGTGTCGGCGTCGCGGCAGCGGTCGCAGGTGCGCTCGCAGGCGGCTGGCTTGGGTTCCACGCCACGCCCGACCTGATCGCACTTGTCACCGCGATCCTCGGGGCCGTCGCCGGCGCCAACCTCGTGCTGATCCTGCTCGACATGGCGCGGGCCGGGTCGACCGATGATCGGGCCACCACCGGCACGGCGACGGACACGCGGTCGACGGACGTCGAGCCGGAGGCATCCACCGGCGCCGGGACGCGTTGACGGGCGCCTACGACAAAGCCCCCGCACCGCATTCGCGGCCACTGTCCGGCACCAGCTCAACAAGCTCAGCCAACCTCCCTTGGGAAGCTGGCTGTCGGGCGCCCGGAGTGCCGGTCGACGAGATCTCGGGACTCGTGGACAGCGACCGAATTGGTGTATCGGCGCCAGCTCAGTCAGTGATTTCCGACCGGCACCACAGTGATGGATCGGCTGTTCAGTCGGAGGAGCGATGGTGGGCGTTGGCGGCCCCGCCTGGAGCCCGCAGGAGGGTCCGGTTAGGAGACGCTGCTTCGCCCGCAAATTTAACGACAGTGCTGCCACAAAGATTATGCGTTACGACTCCGCGATTTTCGGTGGTTCGCGAGGTCGTCTCGGGCCGGCACGCAGGACACCGCGGAAGCTCAGAACGGCCATTGTTGCGATCAGCACCACAAATAACAGCGGGCCCAAGGCTTCGAGAGCCCCGCGACTCTTGCCGGCCGCCTCGAGTATGAGACGGAGCAGGCACGCGACCGCGACGATCAAGCCCAACACGCCCAGCGCTGGATTGTTTCTGCCAAGCCGAACCGCAACGGCCAAGGCGAACACAATGATTCCGACAAAGAGAATGTCATCTCCGCGGGGTTCAAGCATGTTCCATCCGGCGGCAACTTCGGGATGAGCGGGGTCAGCGACGATGGCCAGTACCAAGGTGATCAGTGTGGGGGCCAAGGCGCAGAAAGCCATCAGCAAGCCTGCTCCGGCAACAAATCGGTCGACTGAACCTAATCGCCACGCGTAGGCGCCCAGCAGCAAGGCGTCAATGACTCCCAGCAGCTGCAGGGCAATGATGAATGCCCGATGCGCGGTATAGAACCGGGCAACAAAGGCCGGGCTGTCGGCCTCATCAGGCAGTGTGAGGACCAATTCGGTCGCCAAAAGGAGGACGATGAAGGCGAAGGCGAACCCGGCAGCCAAACGATCCGCTGTCCGGTCCGGATCGTTCGTGCCGGAGGCTTTGGCGGCCACATCTCTCCTACCGCCGATGAGGTGCTGGCTAGCATCGGTCGCGCCGATGTCACAGTATTGAGAGTCGGCTGATCCTGTCAGCTGATTGAGGGCAGGCCCCGGGTGCGTTTTCTTGCACGCCGCGGCCCCTGGCTTTGACGAGCTTTACGACTGGACGATGGTAATCGCTGGCTGCTCGTACCGCCATCAGCGGCAGGTAAACGAGCCTCCGAAGATCAGGCCGAGCAACAAGGCGATCACCGGCAGGCCAACAGCACGACCAACCACCAGCCAATGCCGAACCGCCAGCGAAACACCCGTGCAAACAGCGCCCGTACCCCGGCCCGTCCGTCGGTGATCAGGTGACCCACAAAGCCGTTGGCAGCAAGATCAACAGCGTCGCCGCCAGCGCAAAACCTCCACCGGCAGATTGGCACCGGGAATGAGGCCATGGAAGGCAAGAACCGGTATGGACAGCAGCAGCCAACTCAGGCCAAGCACGATCACCAAGAATCCGGGAACAGGCGGCTGGGTCACCCAACCTCTCAACCCCGTTAATTCGAGGTCTCCATGTGGAGAAGGAGCGGGATAAAGCTGAAGCGGCGCGGTGCTGATCGAGGACATGGCCAGCTCCCTCTGGAATGACTGAGACGCCCAAGCCCGGTTGCAGCAAATCCCGGCGGTAGTGACGGCGTCCAGGTCCGCTAGGCGCGAGTTACATGACGCTGACGACGGTCCGATCAGCCATTTCTTACCATCATCCCCGCCATAAAGCTCGTCAAGGCCGAGGCCCGCCGGGGTGCAGCAAAACTGCACCCGGGCACGCTCTCAATCTGAGAGGATCAGCCGACTATCAAAACTGTGACATCGGCGCTCCGGATTAGTCTGCACTCCGGCATTTCGCAGCATCGAGAGGTTTGACGACTGATGACACCCGGCGCCCTCATCGGCGGTAGGAGAGATGTGGCCGCCAGGGCTTCCGGCCTAACTTTGCCTCAGCACGTCCAAGTTGAAGTCGAAGATGCTCGGGGTAGGCCGGTGATCAAGATCGCAAAGAACGCCATGATGCTGAGCGCAACGAACGCCAGCCAGAAGAAGCCAAGATCAGGTGGTGGGGTATCGCCAGCAGCCACTTGCAGCCAAAGCCAGCGGCTGAGCTGGGCATCCAACTGCCCGTCACTTTGACGGGAGCGACTCGCATTGACTCACTAGTACGTGGCATCTGACCGGCTACAATGGCGAGCCTGTCACAGTTGGAAGGACTTAGGCGCTCCTCTTCGGTTCCGGCTTTCACTTACGTTATCAGCCTGCGGAATCCTTGACGCCAGAGCCGCTCGGACCTGATGCTGAACTCTGGACAATCGAGCTGCCCCAGAGGAGCCGTTGTGCAGACCGATCCGACGTCGTCTGTGGCAGGGCAAACCTGGGGGCGGGAGGGCAGCAGCACCCGAAAGCCTGCAGTGATGCGGCTCGACACGTCCCTCCGCGTAGACCATGATCGAGCACGATGACCACGAAAACCTGGCAAATGAACCCCAGCGCCGGGGTCGCGAATCGGACGGGTCATGGCGATTGATCCCGAGGCCCTGGCCGCTAGCCTGCGCCGGCTCGCGACCCTCGGCAAACCGGGTATCGGCGTGGTTGAGGCGCTGCGACAGGTGACCGAGGCCTGTGTGGGCCTTTTCGGTGTCACGGGCAGCGGCATCATGCTGGCTGATGAGCAGAACGTTCCGCGCTATGTCGCCGCATCCGACGGGCCTGGCAGCATGCTCGAAGTAGTGGAGAGCGACACTGGGCAAGGTCCCTGCACCGAGGCGTTTGTCAACAACACTGTCGTCGCCAGCACCGACCTGACCGCGGACGGGCGCTGGCCCGATCTTGCCTCGGCGCTCCGCCCGGACGGCGTACGTGCGGTCCTGGGCCTGCCGGTGCGCCTGGGTGGTGTCACCGTCGGCACCCTTGATGTCTTCTACGATCATCCGCATGTGTGGCAAGACGACGAGTGCGAGGCCCTGGCTCGCTACCGCGATGTCGTCGAATCCACCCTTGAAACTGCCGTGGCGGCCCACAACGCAGGCGAGCTGGCCGTGCAGCTGCAGTATGCGCTGGATTATCGAGTGATCATCGAGCGCGGCGTCGGCTACTTGATGGCACGCGATCAGGTAGACGCGATGATCGCCTTCGACAGGCTCCGCCGAGCCGCCCGCGACACCCAAACCAAGATCGGCGACGTGGCTCAACGGCTGGTGTCGAGCGGCCGGCTGCCGACCGAGACCTCTCAATCAGCGAGCCCCTGATTTCGCAGGGAAGCATGCCAGGACTGCACTGTTGGCCAGCCAGCCGGCTCCCGGTGGGCCAGTGGAGCGACGGCCAGCATCGGGCTGTTACTGACGAATTCTCCACATACCGGATGGTCTGGGAGCAGTGGCGACCGGCGGCGGGCGTAATGGGGTGAGTGAGAGTGATATAGGCCCCCGTGGTTTTCGCCATCGAGGTCGTCTCGCTGTTCTCGCCCGCGCTCTGTTCGTGTGGTTCTACAACCGGACCGGTAGCAGCGTGTTGCTGGTGGCGATCTTCCATGCCAGCTTCGACGCCTCAATCAGCCAACTGTCCCGCGACGTCCTGCCAGCGTCCAATACGGCAAGATTCCTGATCTTCAGTGCTGTCATCGTGCCGGCGGCCGCCATCGTGATCATGGTTAGCAAGGCCAACTCGGATGAGCCAAGGCAGCAACTGCTGCCCGATCTGGGTGACCCCGCGGTTGATGTTCGATTAGTATGGATCCTTGCTGACCTCAGACTGACCCGCCGCGCCTGATTTGACCAGCTGTTGCAGAGCGGCGAAGCCGTCATCGCTGCCGGGCCAGGCCGCTCGCAGCTCCTCCACAGAGACGCGGCGGCATACACTGGGCAAGACAAGGACGACGATGATGGCATCGTCTGCATACCCGAGGACGGGAACGAAGTCCGGGATGACATCGATCGGTATAGCCAGGTAGACAAACAGCAAAGCGACCCGCACACGAACACCAGTGGGTAGCGTTCGGTCGGTGGTTAGCCGCTTCAGCAGGCGCAGAAGATCAGGGAGGAGGCGCAGCGCTTCCTTGAGCAGGTTGCCTTTGGGGCGACGGATAGCCAGTGCGACGATCAACGCCAGCCATGACAACAGCAGGGCAGCGGTCACGCTGATGATCACGTCGAGCCATGCGTGGCCGGTCATGGCCTCCTCTCCCATGCCAGCTCTCCAGCGGGAACCTAACATCCATCTTGATACCGTCATGGCAGCAGGCGATCCCAGCATCTACCCCGAGAGCTGATAGCCGATGAACGACCTCGACGAGTTTGCAGAGGTCGTGCTAGCGATCTTCGTTGCGCTCACCCTCCTGATCTGGCTCCTGACCTATCTTGAGTGCACCCTCGTCCGGCCCGTGACCCAGAAACGCACACGTCGCGGTATCCCACAGGAAAACAAGCCCACGTCGCCTGGGCCTCCTGACAACAATTAGCCGGTCACGCTCCCAACAGAGCGCTCGGGCCCGCTGCCGACATTTGAGCCGGGGTGCCTGCGGGGGTTTGCCGGAATTGGCCGAGATGATCATGGACCGCACCAGAGGGCTGCTCCGAGCAGTCGTGACATGATCAAGGCGGTCGGGGTTCCTATCGACTCGGGGAATGTCATCACGACTATCCACGCTGTTGTATCAACGCTTTGGCCAACGTGATGTTGCCCTCCTGCCGCGCGCTGTGTGCTGCCGCGCGGAGTCCTTCTACCCAGTCCTTCAACTCAACCAGGTCAGCGGTTTGCCGTGCCCCCACTACCTTGAGGAGGAGGACACCAACAAGAGAGCCAAGCGGTTGATGATCAAGAGCTGGACTCGTACACCTCGAAACGGGTAATGTTCCGAGAGACGCCAACCGTATGGCGTGAGCGGCTTGGGGGCGGCAGAGCCGTACAGATAGCGTAGGCGTGTCAAGCATTTGTTGGAACCGTCGATGTGTCAGATCGGCGCCGGTTGATCGGGTGGTTTGAAGTCGGCGTGGCCGTACACCGTCGCTAGGCGTGCGGCCACCGAGGCAAGCCAGGCGAAGAGGGTGAGGATCGCCTGCAGGAATGTGGCGTTGCCCCACGGCAAGAATGAGAAGACGACGAAGAGCGCACTGGCCGCGATGGAAACGACAGCGATCGGTCAGTGGGGATCGCCCCGCACCGCGAGCGCCATCGTTAAGGCGCGAGCAGGCCCGTCGCAATGATCAACAGGAACGCGATCCCGTGCACCCCGCCGTGCCAGGTGGCGGGATTCCCGCCACTTGGCATCGGCACATCGACCCAGAACGCGGCCACCATCAGAGCCCCCAACCAGGACGAGCAGCAGACCCGCGAAACCACTCACCCGCCTGCGCCGCCGTCGTGATCTTGTACCCCTTTCGCTGGCGCCACGACGATCCTCGTACTGCGAGGCAGGAGCAAGCGGTTCAGCAGAACCGAAACTTGACCGATTATGAGACACCGCACGCGCGGCGCGCAGTGGCTCACGGTCCGCGAGGGAGTAACCCAGGGCTTCTTATTCGTGGGTGGAAACGTGTTCGACCATAAGTTCGAAGATCTGAAGCATTGGGTCCGCGCCCACGCTGCGGAAGAGTCGTGGCGCGGCAGGGGGCTCCGAAGCGGCCCGCATCTTCTCTAGGGCGGCCCGATCTCTCCACAATGTTTGAATTTGCCAAATTCCATTGGCGCCTTTGAGTAGCTGGGTGTGGAGGAGACCGTCCGGTACAGAGTCCACGAGGAGATTACGAAAACCATCCACCAGTTCAGCCTCCCGATTGGTGTCGACTGTGGCGCTGACAACTGTCAAGATGCGTCGGTTCATAGGTTTTCCGATCACGGACTGGGCTTTTGAAATCTCCGCGTCTCGCAAGTCAACAGACTGCCACACTCTCAGGTGACGAACGCGCACGGCGGATTGCGGGTACGTGGCTGCGACGCGTCATAGCCGCGAACAGCATTGGAGCAAATAGCCAGCCGTCTCCGTTTTGTCAGGGAGATCCATGGTGGATGTCGATCTTGTTCGGACCACAGTCCACCCGGATCGCGGATGTAGTCGATCAACTGCCCACCACCGTCCCGAAGCGCAATCGGCCGGATCGCTGGGATCACGAAGCCGGCCGTCAGTCTGATCACCATAAACGCCAGCACCGGATGGCGTGCGATGATGCGGAGCAGTGCCGCCATCAATCCATTCTGGTCTTGCCAAGCTTGGCGAGCCGGCGTTGGCCGTACCCATTTGGTGGATGACAGCCGCGGACAGCTAGCAGTTAGACATAGCTCCCGGCCGCTGCTCCATATGAGCTCTTTGCAGCGTGACGAATGCGGCTCGTCGAGCTCCGCGTACGCCTGCGCGGACGCCCGTCGGGCGGCAAAGCTGCAAGCTATGCTCGCCGCGATTATGAAGTCTTCGCTCGCGGCCCAGATCGAGTACGCGACGTGTGGCTCGGGCTCGCTCCTTGGCGAGGGCGGGGGGCCAGGTACAAGCCGCCGACCTCGATCACCAGGAACGCAAGCGCTGCACCCAGCCGTGGGCCGATGGCTTTCCGGCTCTCTTTCGAGTATTTCCAACGCCGTCAGACCCGGAGTAGCAGGATGCCTGGGCAGTGGGTCGATGGGGCGGCAAGGAGGCTCATTAATGGAACAGCTTTGGATCCGAGAAGTCAGACGAGCCGCCCGGCATGCAAGTACTCCCTTCGCTCGGCAGGTCGCCTTGGGTTGCGGCGCGGCAGCCGTCGGAACCATTGCCGCCTCCGTCCTGCCCCTGCCGTTGGATGGCACGGTGGCGCAAGCCCTATGGGCCGCTCTATGGGCAGTAGCTGGATACATCGCCATCTGGACCGGGCTCTTCATTTATCGCCTGTTGAGGTATCGATCGAGCGGATTTCGCGACCACGACTGGTTTGCACGCCACGATGACTCCGATCCCGGCGGTGCTCTTTTCCTAGAGCTCGTCCGCAGGTCAGGCGGCAGCCCGAATGCGGGGGTCGACCTGGAGCTATGGGTAAAAAGTCATGGCAACTGGGAGGTCATCGATGACGACGAACTGGTCTTGATGCCAGACAAGGTGATTCGTTGCCGCTTCGATCTTAAGCATGAGGTGTTTGCCGGCGGCTTTTATGATGTCCGCTGGTTCCGGGCCGACGACCGAGGCAAGCTCATTGAGATCACCCGCGAGCGGTTCCAACTGCGGAATCACTCCATCGGCCGCCGGACAGGATCTGTATCGCGGAGCGATCCAAGATTGACTCCCAAAACGTTGCCCATCAGCGAGGACGAGATCAAGCCGCGGAGGTTGGCTCCCGAAGCAGTGGCCAGCGAGGACGAGATCAGCCCACGGAGAGCGGTAGAGGCCCGCTAGCGTTTGTGCGGTGAGCGGGCCGCGCGACCGGGTTACCTTTATGCGCGAGCCCCAGGGCGCCTACGCCTGACTCGCGGGGCCGCGCCGTTGATCTCAGTGATCACGGCTGCTGACACGGGTCGCGTCAGTGGCTTACGTCGCCCGAGCGGCCGTTGGTTACTGCTACCATCAGGTTGCCGGCGCGCTCTGGACGCTCAAGCAGGCTCGAGACTGGCACTTCGAATGATCTCGTTCAATTCCTTAGTGGCCTTGGCCATCTCATGCAGCTCAACGGCAACCGCATGGAGATTCCCCGGCGGCGCAGCACGCGAGCCATGCACATCATCGACACTAATCACGTACTCGAGCGGCTCGATGAGGCCGAAAGGTCCTTCTGCCTCGATCCGTACCCGGCACGCCTTCCGGGAATCCGAGTCGACCGTGTCGGGAGCCGCACCCAAAGCCCATTGCATCGTGCGGCCAGGCGGCACGGAGGCGATGCCTTGCTTCAAGATCTCCAGGACCGGCTTGATGTCGAGTGTCGCCGGCGGGTGGCGGATCAAAGATCACCCTCACGTTACGGGCAACGCTTGGCCCCGAGTTCCCAAGCAGCAGCACCAGCGCCTGGCCCTGCCCGTCGTCGCAGCGAACATCGACCCACAACATCGGCTGCGCCGCATCCTTGGCGGCCTGCTTTTGCTGTTTGGTCTGCTCTCGCGATGCCTTAGCGGATCGTCTCACATAGATCAACGAAAAGCCGGCCACCATCAGCGACAGGATGGACACGGCAGCACCGAGAGCGACCCAATATTCAGGCCGGATGTCTCTGATGAGGTTTCTGATGATCTCCATGCTTCCAACTCACCTCAGGGCAAGCGCGGCTTGCCACGCGTTCCCGGAGTAGTTTTACACGCCGGGCACGAGCGTAGGCGGCAGAAACTAGAAGCTGTAGAAATGATGACCTTCGTCTATCGGTGCCGGTTCCACCTTGGTGATCTGGCCGGCGGCCGGAATCCGCGGTAGTGCAGATTCGCCGGATTTCGTCTGTCTCAAACTGTTTAGCGCCTGACCAATGTATTAATAACGGTGATCGGGTCGGCCGTGATTAACGCGTACTTGATGGGTACGTGACAAGCACCCCGAGAGTTAGAGAGCCCGGTTCTCCCGGGGCTCTCCTCATTCCTGGCGAGCAGGGCACGCCGAATATCGAAATGGCGTTCCATTGGGCCAGAGTGATGTAAGGAATCCACGCCGGCCGGATCAAACCGCTCCCGCCATGACGAGGCGTCTTGCTCCCGCAGAGCTTGCCGCAATATGTTGCAAGCAGTTGCGCGCGCTCGCGAGCGCTCACGGACTTGGCGGAGTGATTGCAGACGATCGAACAAGATCACGCATCCTCATGGGTCTTTATAGCCGCCGGTGAGCATCGATCTCCCGCGCCTTGACATCCTCAACGGATCCTTGATCGTCGCTCACGTCGACAGCCTGGTTACCGCCGGCTAGATTGTCAGACTTTCGTCTGTCTCAAACTGTTTAGACACCCAGCCGCTGGATATTGCACCGTGGCGATCGGCCCCCATTGATCACTCCGCCGATCCGAGGGTTTGGGGTTGGTGAGCACAGCAGGATGTTCAGAGTGAGAGTCGCCGAGCTCACGGGCTGAGGAGGCTCCGAACGACCCTCGGAGCCTCCTCGGTCACCGCTCGATTTCTCTCAGGGGCAGCGGCCCCCCAGCGTTCATCGTCATCGGGGACTGAAAGATGCCGGCGGGGCGACCCCACCGTAGCCAGAGCGGATCCCTTGCAGGCGGGTTCGCAGAGATTTCTGTGGAGATCTCTGTGGACGGCGACATATCTGCCCGACCCGTCGCGGCGGCTGTTGAGCCAGCCGCTGCCGCTCATCAACGCCTGCCAGCTTTTCCAGTGCCAAGCACAACTCGCCGATCACAGTCGCCAGCAGCACCCAGCCTCGGTCGTTCCGGTCGCGTAATCGGTCACGATTCAGGCAGCCTCTACCCATGCTCGCCAACGGGCCAGGCAGGACAGCCTGCGCAACAGACCACGCGCCGTGTGAGGGGGCCGTGCCGGGGTAATTAGCTAACCGAGGAGGATCACATGATTGTTCTTGGCCTAATCTTGCTGATCTTGGGTTGGGTCCTGGGTATCGGCATTCTGGTGACGATCGGCATTATCTTGCTGGTAATCGGCGTCGTCTTCCTAATCCTGGGTCAAATGGGCCGCGGCGTCGGTGGACGTAAGTATTGGTACTGAGCGCGTGCCTTGCTCGTCTCGTCTAATCCACGCCGAGGGTTTGGACAGTAATTCGCCGCCGACTTTGCATCTCGCTGAGTTCACCGGCTCAAGCGCTTGCTCAGTCCCGATTGGCATTAGTGTGCGAGCTGTCATCGCATTGCTTATGCACCTTTGACGGTGCCAACCGCGTCCGTCTTTGACGACTCACTGGGCGCAACCATGAAGTTCGGTCTTGTTGTCCCGGATGCAGCAATGCTGATGTTGCTGCGTGCTGGTGTTAAGTGCCAACCGTCCGTGTCGTCGGCCGGCCGTAGGCGACAGTGCCGTCGCAGTAAGGCGGCTCTGGATGATGCGCGGGGTGTCGCCTCATTGCGGCGCTGTCGAAAGAAGTACCGATCGTGGCTGAGCCGGCTGCCGAGGTTGGGGCCGCGGATATGTCTCCGTTGAGGTCGTGGATTGTCAGGCATCCGATCGCCACATTCTTAGTGCTGGTTTATGCGACGACCATGGCCTTCGTCTTTGTTCCCAAAGGGCTGACCGAGCCGGGACTTCTCCCTGGGGAGCGACACCGCACGGGGTACTGGAGAACGTCCTCGGGTCGGCTGTCCCGGCCTTCATCGTCACCGCCCCTGATAAGCGGAAAGGCCGGCGTACGGGACCTGGCTCGGCGCAGCTTCCGGTGGCGGGTGCCGCTGCGCGGGTATGCGATCAGCCTGCTAGCTCCGCTACTGATCTTGTTGATCGCCATCACGATCCTCTATGGCTTTGCGCGGCTGCGCGCTCTCGCCCAGAATTGGTTGTTGCTATTCACCGCATTCCTGCCGGCATTGGCGATCATGATCTTGCTGAACAATGTCGCCGAGGAGATCGGATGGACCGGATTCGCCTTCGACAAACTCCAAGATCGTCACGGTCCGCTCCGCGCCGCCCTGCTGACGACGCTGTTCTTCTCGCTGTTCCACGTCCAAGCTCTATGTCGAAACGCGCTCATAGGCAACCACGGCGCTGGTGCTGGGCATCTTCCTGCTGCCGCATCTGGGCAGCCGATTGATCACTGGCTGGCTCTATAACGGCGCCGGCTCCAGCGTGTTGATCGCCAGATTGTTCCACGCAATGCACAACGCCATCGTCAACCCCACCGGCCTGGTGGCCGTGATCGGTCTGCCACAGTTCGAAGTGCTGCTGATCATGGCCGGAATCGTCGTGCTGGCTGGTGCGATCGTTGTCCTCGCTACCCGAGGCCAACTTGGGCTCAAACATCCCGTTGAGGGCCGACATGGCTGAGCTGCTGGACTGGGTAGAAGGCGTGTCCACGGCGGCACAGCAGGCACGCGATAAGGGCAACATCACGCTAGCGAAGTGTTGGAGAACACCCGCTTTGAGGTCTATGAGGGTTGCCTCGCGGAGCTACACCACCAACAGAACCAGGCAGTTGATGATCAAGAAGAGCTAAGCACTGATGACCAAATCAACGCCGCCCGACCGCGCGTCACAGTACGATGCGCTGGCTGCGCCGGCATGTTCAGTGAGCTTGGCCACTTTGCCGCTGGTGGCCATGGGTCACCTCAGCTAGACCTTCGCAGGTGGTATGTGAACCCGCCTCCAATAGGCGGGCGAAATGTCCTCACGCTCCTCAGCAGCGGCGACCATGGCCTTGGCAACGACCGTACGCCTGCGCTCAGGTGTCGGCCGGATCGGGAGTCCATGGCATGCCCGAGGAACTGCTTCAAGGTGGCCAGCAGGCTGCCAACCTATGTTTAGCGCTCAGTCACTATACGAGAAGCAACAGTGATCACGGCCAGTTGCTGAGGAGGGGCACCACGTCGTCGAGCTCGTCGACGTTTCGAGCCCACAGGGCACAGGCAGCCATCAGCTTGTCGCGCTGCGCCAACATCTGGATCGAAACATCGAGCGCAGCTCAGGGATCCTCAAGAAGCAGGTGCGAATAGAAAGTACAGTGGGACATCATCGCCAGCTGCCGCGACCTTCGCCCAACTGCCCTTAAGGGCGGCGGTATCCATCAGACTCAGGGCGACCGAGATTCGACGATGTCGGGCTCGGTGGAGGCGACCACCGCAATCGCCCTCATGATGATGTCTTCGGGGACCCCAGCATCCCGCATGGCGGCCACCAGATATCCGGCGACCGCAGCCAGGTCATCATGGCTGATTCCGAGGCTGGCGTGGGCCTGGTCAAGCGGGCGTCCGTCGTAGTTTGCCGGGCCGCCGAGCACCTGCGATATCAAGAGCACCTGGTGGCGCTTGAGTCGTGCAATGTCGATTCCTTCGAAGTACGGGGCGAGCTGGGGATCGCGCAGAACCTGCTCATAAAAATCGTCTACGACAGCGCTTACTGCAGGTCCGCCGCCAACGACGTCGTAGTCACTCAGGCCCGCGCCAGTCGTCTGGTCACTCATGGCGTGTTCGTCCTTCCGAGTAGCGGATGTGGCCAACAAACTTACTTGTACTTGCCATGGATGGACACCGCCCGAAAGTGGTTGAGCGTCCATCATCCGACTCTCGCCGTGCGACTCGCTTATATCGCCACAGCACTGACGAAAAGTGGTCCGGCCGACCGTTGATATCGATTTCGGGGCATGTGATTTTACAACCCGGCCGGCGGGACAAGGCCAAACAATACTGAGCTGGACTTGCTCCGGATGGATGTTCCAAAGCTCTGCGCCGCGCTCGGTCAAGAACCCTGGCAGGACCTCAGCAGGCACCACTAGCGTTTCATCGTCTTAAGGATCGCCGGCGGGGCCAGGCCCAACGGTACAGAAATGAACGCCGTCGACGTTGAAGTTCCGGCGGTTTCAACTCCGCAGTATGTGGAGAACTCTGTGGACAAACTGCAGTGTTCGAAGGGCGGGCTCTCGGTCCATGGCTTGAGCGCTCGTCGCGCCTTCCATCTCCTACCCGCTCGAACCGCACCCGGGTCTAGTGCTCTGGCACGTCAAGTCCAGCGGCACACCCTCACGGCCGGCGTGCCAAGATCAACATCTCAGCGGGCGATAGTAATGCTCAACATGCTTACCCATCAAGCAGCAACGACTGGGGTGCGACCAGCTACCGCAGAATGAATCGAAAGCAGAGCCGATCAATCACGTCGAGGCCGGTCTGGATGGATTGAAGTCCGCGGCCCTGCGAGTGAGGAGATAGCTCGGGAGGGCAAGGACGGTGATCAACGTGACGAACCCTGTCTCGGTCGTGGTATAGGCCATGGCGGGAGGCGAGGTGACGATCGCCACGCCACCCACGCTTTCGCCGAAGTGGTTAAACGCGCTGTGTTGACAGGCTGACCGGCCAGATGGTCCTGAACCGCAGCCGCAGCCATCCATACCACACGCCGGACAGAGTGATCGTCACCATCACCATGGGCACGACGATCCAGCGATTTCCCGCCGACTGGTACGTGGTGGTCAGGGTCAGCAGCGGCAGATGATAGACGCATCGCAGGCACCGGTCAGCAGTGCGGCGCGTCGGCCCGCCATCAGCTCGCACAGCCGCAGCAGCAGAAACCCGCGCCAGCCGATCTCCTTCCCGAGAAACACCACAGCGAAGATCAGTGTCGTGACAACTCAGCACGTAGACGGTTCTTGCGCTGGAGGTGGGTGCGGTAACCCATCATGGTGTATCAGCGCCGACGAAGTAGTCGCGCAAAATTCTGGAGCGCCGGGCGACTTGGTTACACCAACCTGCTAACCAGGCCGTAGTGCCTGGCTTCCTCAGCGCTCAGGACACGGCCGGACCGGAGGTCCTCGTTGACCTGCTCCTCCACACGCCCGCTCACCGTCGCGATGCGCTCGACAAGCTGCGCGACGGTGTGCTCATGTTCCTTGGCCTGGGTGGCCACTATGGTTGCGGGTCCCTGGGCCGACGCGTGCGGCAGGGCGAGGACGAATGTCGCGTGCCGGTGCGCGGCTCGCTCCGATGCCGCACATAAAACCGCGAGCGCCGGGCCGGCGAGGGTCCCGGTGACGACAGCATCTACCCGCGCGCGGGTGAGGTCCACCGCGGCTGCGAGAGCCACCGACGCCTCCAGGTCAGAGTCCCTGCACGACAGATGTAGCTCAATCGGACGGGTGTGATCAGTGCGGTCGAGAAGCAGCAGTTGCGCGGACACCCGCTCAGCCAACTTTGCATCCAGGTGGCCGGTCACCAGGATGACACGTTGGTCGAGCAGCCAGCGGAGGATTTGCCGCTCGGCCCAGTCGGGGTCGGGCTCCTCCCACGTGGGCAGGATTGGAGCCGGCGACGGAGGGCTTGGAGGTGATGGCTCGGTGGGCGGCTCCGGCGGATGGTACCGCGGATAGGGCGGTTGATGCGGCCGGCGGGGCACTTCAGGAGGCCAGGGCCAGCTCTCGGTCGCGGTGCCGGCCGACCAGGAATTGGTCATCGCACGCTCCTCCCATGTCGCTACGCCCAGCGTGCGTCGCTCGCTGGAGAAACGGAAGGGCGGGTGAGCGGCCAGGATGTTCGAAGCAGGTTCGACGGCTGCAGTGGCGGCACTTGGGCAGGAACCGAGCGATGATGATGATGATGATGATGCGTCTTTCTGCTGCCAGTTCCCTGCCTCTCTCCGGCGGAAAGCGTGGGTCGTCATTTAACGTCGCGGGATTTATCAGCACCATTCCAACCACCTCGCGGGGATACGCCTTGGAATGGACCCGGGCAATCCGGCCCCCGTATGAGGACCGACCAACACGTAGGGCCCGTCGACCCAAGCCGCGGGCCAGCAACGCATGAGGCTCCCGCACCTGCTGGTTCATATCACGCGGTGTCGCTCCACGCTCGCGCCAGTTGCACCAGGCCCCAATTGGCCGACGAGCCGCTACCCAATTCGTCCAAGATGATCCAACAGGATCTTGGCGAAGCTCGACCTGTACAGCCGAGTGCAGGCGGTCGTCCTCGCGTACGAGTCCGGTCTGATCCGTCCAGGCGAGAGCGAAGGCTGAGAGGCTATTTGGCTTTTTGATCTTGCTGTCATCGTTGGTGGGTCGCTAGGCGTACGGCAACCGCAAGGATCCAGGCGAAGACAGTGACGATCGCCATCAGGAATAAAGCATTGCCCCACGGCAAGAACAGGAACACAACGAAGAGCACGGTAGCCACGAAGGAAACGACCCCGATCGGCCGCCAGGCGGGGTTGCCCCGCACCCGCCAGCGCCATCGTCAACGGCGCCAGCAGACCCATCGCGATGATCAACAGGAACGCGATGCCGTGCACCCAGCGGTGCCATGTACCGCCCCTCAGCATCGTCGCAACGACCCTAAACGTGGCCAGCACCAGCGCCACCCCCAAGGGGAGCAGCACCATGACCGGAAACTGCTCGCCCGCTTATACGCCAATTGACGGCGTACCGCGACATCGAGCGGTTCGAGCCGGGTCATCCGTAACTTCTTGAACCTCGACGACGATCTGGTCATCTTGATTCGGCACGCTTTGACTTCGGCCAGGAAAAAGGCCGGCGCGCCCCCGCCCATTTGCTGAGTTTCGGGATAGCTCAGCTGGCTTCGACCGCCGCCTGGTCGATCGTGAGCCGGGGCAGTATGAGTCGGCACGGCACTGCTCACCGCGTACGGGTGATCATCTTCGCGCCTGGGTCCGGTTGTGCCGTCTGTGGCGCTCAAAGTAAGCCGGGGAGGTGAGCCGATCGCTTCGGAGCTCTATGAGACCCTCACTGAAGGCTTTGCGACAGCTGATCTCTTGGAAGCCCGCGACGTTCTGGAAAGCCTCCGATAGCAGGCCGCGGCAAGAGCGGCGGGTCAGTCCCAGCTCAGGTGAGCATCACCGCATCACCCCGGCGGAGGGTTCCGCCGCTGACAACCGAGGCGTAAACGCCGACGTTCACTGCGTTGTGTTGAGCAGCCGTGCGTAGAATTCCTGAGTCTTTGGGTAGGTCTCCCTCCGGCAGCGTGATCATCACGCAACGGGGGCATGGTTCGGTGATGGCCAGGCGAACAGTGTCGCCGATGAGGACCGTGCGGCCAATCCAGTCGTTCTCCACGAAGCCCGCATCCTGGCTGCCAGTCGATACCACGATGTTGGGCCGGAATCGGCGAGCCTCGAAGCGGCCTGGCGGATACAGCTCCCGTAGACGGTCAATGGTCGAAGTGGTCAGCAGATGCACGACAGCAATGTCGAAAAACGTTCCGGCCGGCAGCTCGAAGTCGGTCACCGTGTCTCTGTACTCCAGACCCGCCATGTCGGGCCAATACTCCTCCGCGACGCCTGAAGCCATCCCCGCAGCTCGCGCCTCCACGAAAGCTACGTCCCGGCCAAATGCGCGAGAAAGAATCTGCTCCAGATCAGCTTGATCATTGCTCACCACCTCCCCGTCAGGAAGCGTGATCCGAACCGGGGACATCCGTCCGCCGAGTCTCGGAGCCTCGGCATAGGCCGCCCGAAAATCAAAGAAGTTGCCCCACTTCCTCGGATTCTTGGCGCCCCCAACTTTGCCGGTGGCTTGGTCCACAACGGCGAACTGCCGGTCCCCGAGCAGCCCACGGTCGGTCACCTCCGAGGAGTTCAACTCCTCTCCCATCATCGACTTCACCGGATACCACCACAGCGCCACCACCGAACCAGCCCGGGTCTGCTCTGCCACAAACAACGTCGCATCGGTCTGCATAACCTGCTCCTATAGCAGCTCAATTGTCCAGATTCCAGGATCAGCTCCTAGCGGCTTCGGGATCAACATGATGGAGGCTCATGACGTGTGTGGTGAAGCCGCACCGAAGCGGAGCGCTTAGGCCGCGACGATCCGTAAGTGAGGATGAAGCAATGGCAACACTGTGGTCCTTGCCCCAATCCGGACTGTCCGCCTATCGCAATCGCTCCGGTCGACGTGCCGGAGTCATCGGCTGGTGCTGAGGCGGAACGTACCTTCACGACTGATGAGGTTGCGGCGCTGCTCAACGTTCCCCTTGACACCATCCACCAGTGGCACCAGGAAGGCACAGGGCCTCCGGGTTATCAGACGCAAAAGGAAAGCCATTACCGGAGGAGCGACGTGGTCCGATGGTTGACCGAGCAAGGGGCAACGCTGGCAGTTTGCCAGAGCGAGTGCGGTAGGACCTACACGCTAGACGCGTTCACGCCCGTGGAAGACCAACCATGACACCGATCTCAGCGTGCCTGGCTACCCTCGGTTCGTGAGTGAGGACGGCGACGTCTGCAGCGCGACGTCGGCCTGACGCTGGTTTCGGTCAATCGATTAGCTGCTGACCGATCCACTCAAGGGAGAACGACATGACCACCGACCGAACTACCGCAACAAAACGAGTCCCGATAAGCAACCTCGGTCATCGCCGGCGTCTGAGCCTGGAGGAGCTGATTGAATGACGCTGCGGTGAAGAAGATCGAGCCGATGAAGTAGGTGATGCTGTCGGCGGTCGCACCGACTGCGTTCACGTACTCCGGCACAGATCCCAACAAGAAAAGGGCAGACCCGACCATGAATAGGCAGGTGATTGCCTTGTTGAGACCGGCCGGCCTTATTGTCATGCAGCTCCCTTCCCGGACAGCATTCCACGTGTATCGAACCAAAGCCCGAGATACATCACCCATGAGGGATGAGAGTGTGGCTCCCGACCGGGAGTCAGGAAGTCAGTGCAGCAAGCGCAGGCTGGACCTCCACATGATCAGCTGTGGTTCAGGAAACCTTGATCACTTGGGGGAAAGCATCACGGGCCGCTTGAGGTCGAAGAACTCAGTCTCTCCGACACTGAGCTTGTTCATCTCCTCCATCTGCGCC